>Ga0307509_10005009_pt1 | contig 18685 bp, 18 predicted proteins | sample 10_EM_MG_FD_202245 | JGI IMG/M metagenome (GOLD analysis project Ga0307509, IMG submission 202245) | Populus trichocarpa ectomycorrhiza microbial communities from riparian zone in the Pacific Northwest, United States - 10_EM | ecosystem: Host-associated > Plants > Roots > Unclassified | place...
CCCTCAGACCTCTGCTCCCTTCTGATGTCCTCGGACTAGGGGCGCATGTTTAAACCTTCTCTCCGGGTCCTGTTTCCCGAAATAGCCGACCGGATCTTCCTCCGACTGCCACGAGCCTTCCTTCTTTAGGCGGCATCCTCTCAAACTCGATCGCGCTTCCTGAGCCTCGGCTGGCGGGGCTATATGCCCCCGGGAGTTACCTCCCCTTGTTGTGTCCCCGAGACCCATATTCAGAAGTCCCTATTCCTTCGGGAGCTGGGCCCGGTGGGGTTTTACTACGGTTTAGCTTATAGGTTGTTTCATTTGGGGGAGTGGGTTTGCTTTTCTTTGTTGGTGGTGTCTACTGTCGGTTGGGGATGTTTTTCTTTTAGGCTAGGCTTTCGCGGGAGTTATTCGTTCGTGGCTTTCAGGCCCGTGGTCTCATCTCCTTGTAGTTTCTACCCATAGTACCGGGCGGGGAATTCTTTCTTTGTCGGGCAGGGTCAGAGGGTTTTAGCTTGGGGATAGCGGGAAGTACTATAGTTGGAGGTTTTGGTCCACATGGCTTACGTTCCAGCCGAGGACCCTTGTACCTAACACCGTGGGATAAGCACAGTTGTGCATTTTGCCCCGATAGAAACAATAAATAAGCGAGATTAAAAAAAAAAAAAAAAGGGTCACAGTAGTTAGACATCCTCCGTCTCCGCTACACCTCCGGCGATTGAAATCTCAACACCACAAGAAATCATCGTCACTTCTATCCACCCCCCTCTCCTCAGACACGCCACATTGCCTCTGTCTGGGTGAAGCCATCTCCCTTCCCTCTTCCTTTCCCTTCTGATGGTCAGGCCTGGCAAGCTTATTCCTAGGGGTTGGTTGGGTTCGCCTTCACCCCCTCTTCTCCGGGCTCGCTTAGGCAGCTCTCTACCGTCGGTCTTTAGTCTCGGTCGATCGGTAAAGTAGTTGCCACCGGTGGCACTGCTCTCTGGTATTGCACTGTCTCCTTTGTGCTCTGCTGATACGGTCGGTTTTTACAAAAACATCGTGACCCCGCTTCCATCGGCCTTCCTCATACTTCTCGTGTCGGTTAGCCTTCCGCCCTCTCCCTCCCCGACGTTTGAATCGGCTGGCACCCTACTGCCCGCGGCTCTACGCCCACCACCAGACCTCTGCTCCCTTCTGATGTCCTCAGACTAGGGGCGCATGTTTAAACCTTCTTTCCGGGTCCTGTTTCCCAGGATAGCTGACCAGATCTTCCTCCGACTGCCACGAGCCTTCCTTCCTTAGGCGGCATCCTCTCGAACTCGATCGCGCTTTCTGAGCCTCGGCTGGCAGGGTTATTTAGCCCCCGGGAGTTACCCCCCCTTTGTGTGTCACCGAGACCCATCATTCAGGAGTCCCTATTCCCTCGGGAGCTGGGCCTGGTGCGGTTTTACCACAGTTTAGCTTATAGGTTGTTTGATTTGGGGGAGTGGGTTTGCTTTTCTTTGTTGGTTGTGTCTACTGTCGGTTGGGGATGTTTTTCTTTTAGGCTAGTCTTGCGGGGGTTTTTGGTTCGTGGCTCTCACACCCGCTTTCTCATCTCCTTGTAGTTTCTACCCATAGTACCGGGCGGGGTTTTCTCTGTCGGGCAGGGTCAGAGGGTTTTAGCTTGGGGATGGCGGGATAGACTGTAGTTGGAGGTTTTGGACTACGTGGCCCACGCTTGGCAGAAAGTCCGTTGTACCTAGGACCGTGGGATGAGCACAGGTGTGCGTTTGCCCCGATAGAAACAATTAATATTCGAGATTAAAAAAAAAAAAAAACAAAGGGTCACAGTAGTTAGAGCTCTTCACACAACCATCTAAGTACTTTTCTACAATATACCTTTACCTTTACCTTTACCTTTACCTTTACCTTTACCTTTACCTTTACCTTTACCTTTACCTTCACCTTTACCTCTCACTTGTATGCAAGCAACCTAGCTCTTAGCGTCAGAGCAACCACAACCTTGATAAGACAAGGACAGTCTCACATCTCTCTCACATGAGAAGAGATCAAGTGTCACAAATCGTGACTAAGCAAGGCAGATTTCACATGACTAATAGTTATTAGTCATAAGGTATGTTTATGTTTCACGCTATGCAGTCGTTTGACTCATAGTTCTCACATGATTCGCACTTGCGCGTTATTGTTATGTTTTGATTGGTTGATGTTTCTATGACTCACGATTGTGAGTCATAATGATGTAATGACTTTCGCGCGTGACTCACATTATGAGTCACGAGTTTCACGCAGGTGACGCGCTTCGCGCACCTGACATGTTTTATGATTTATGTTTTGATTTACGGTATGTTGCGCAGTGACTCATATGAGTCATCTGATGGATTTCGGGTATGACTCATTATGAGTCATGATCGTGTGACTCATGGGTATGAGTCACCAGGGTCAGGGTTATTGCGGGAAGAGGCCTATATAAAGGATCGCGACGGGCCGTGGATATAGGATCTTCACGCGACCATCTAAGTACTTTCTTACAATACAACTTTACCTTTACCTTTACCTCTCGCTTGTATGCAAGCACTCGAGCTCTTAGCGTCAGAGCAATCAAGACTTTATTAAGATACGAAGAAGTTCCCTCTACACCTCTCCCCAATAAGACATTGGGGTGAGATACGAAGAAGTTCCCCCTACATCTCTCCCCAATAAGACATTGGTGTGAGATACGAAGACTATAAGATAGTCTACCAATAAAGAAGAGATTACAAGTCAATCTCGGAAAGAAGAATACTCTCTCGATATTCTATAACGAACAGAGATTACAAGGATAGTCTAAATATACGTGAGTAGTTCGTTACCTGTTGCATAAATAACCACACCAGAGTAGGATTGTTACATCAAGTTACGAAGAAGTTCCCTCACCATCTCTCCCCAATAAGATCTTGGAGTAAGATACGAAGACTATAATATAGCCTAAGCATGGGAAGAGATTTTAAGTTAATCTCAGAAAGAAGAACACTCTCACATACCTAAACTAACGAGAACTATAAACATAGTTCAAGATCCTCACGTAAGTAATTCGTTACCTGTTGCGATAACTAACCCCCAGGGTAGGATTGTTACATTCGTGGTCTAACTACTCTGTCCGAGACCTGCCTTAAATCGACTTCTTCGGTACTTTGTCTATTCTTTCATCTTTAATTCAGCAAGTAACCCCCAGCAGAATCCTACTTCTTCCACCTTGTACTACTTATATAAATCCTATAACTATTCTTCTCTTACTAGATCACAATTATCATCCATTACTAAACTTAAGAGATCTATAAAATTCTAGTCATAGTTCTTATTCTCATATCTAGCTAAAGGTAAAAAAGCTGTAAGCTTAGCACTTCTAAACCTTGCTAAAACAGCTAATTTCCCCCACCTATGATAACTAGAATAAATTATATTATTTCAAAATCCCAAATACAAGGCTGATAGCTCTACTCTCTCTTCCGCTATAAGCTCTTATACCAAGTCATCCAACGAGCTCCCGTCACAGGACCTCAATCTCCTCAATTTTAACATTCGTTCCGGCCACCTAGGACTTGGCTAACTGTTATCAACCTAGCGGACAATATTTGATTAAATGCGGCTGGCAAAATTCCCCTTGGAAATTGCACGAAATGCGCAGAAAAGGAACAAGTGGAAAGTGATCAAAAATGGGATTTAAGCTATCTCAAGGTCTTGTCAAGGACAATGATTAGCTAAAAATTCAAAACTGAAATCACATAAAGGTAAAAATAAAAATAAAAATAAAAATAAAGTTGTTAAACAGCAAAGGCTGTTTAATTTTGATCCTTTCTTAAGCCAAAGATCCCCTTTTCCCACGATTTTCCCTCAGCACACTCCTGTCATCGTGCCCTGCAACACCTACATCGATTTATAGCTTGAGAAGACGTTGTTCTTACTCGAGTATTCCTCATCTCATATAATTAACTTCAAAGAGTTTTGCAATTTCTTTATTCAGGATTTCCTAGTCTTGATTAATCCGCTTTGCTCCGTTACTTTTTTTTCTTCGATGGGGTGTAAATCATAAATCTGAAATTGATACTAGGAAATCGACAAGTCTCCGGACTTTCCCTAAAGAAAAACAAAAAAAACTACATCCGCATCACCACAAAGCTAACCTAGACACTGTTTATTCGCCCTAAGCCTCTAATATACAATACACCGCTAGCGCCTTAGACATCCTATTCATACTGGAGGAAATATTTCGTTCCTCGGACGCATGCGATCTAGTCGCCGCCTCCGACACAAGACCTAAAAATAAGTGAGAAATAGGTGCCCAGATACCCTACGCTTACCACCCTCTCAATTCCCTACTTTCAAAATTTCTCAACTAGAGACTTCAAAAATTCGTAATTCTCTGAATAGGAAATACGAGGGCCCTTGAAACCCCCCTAACAAATAATTTTAGAATAATAGTACCTAAATTTCTGTCGAACCTCGTTCGAAAACGTACCCAATGCCATCACAGACAATACCCCCCATCCACCATGCTCCTCAGCCTTCGAGATCCACATCGGAGTTTGAGTCTTCCTTGTAATTGATATTATCCTTTTTCACGTCTCTCATGCTTCTTCGGGTACCCGGTCTCGGTTGTTTCCGTACTTTCTCCGGTAGTCGCTTCTCCTTGCCTTTTGGTACCAAATCTACCTTTAGTGCCTCGACAACTGCTGTATTTTTCTGACTACTGCTTGTTGGTGAAATGGTGGGAGGGGGTATGTCGGGGCTCCCGCTATGATTTGGTGGAGCAGGGACTCGATCTTCTCCGGCGGGCCTAGGCGTAAAAAATGAAAATAACGTCTGCTGCTGCGACCTCTTAACTGGCTGGGATGCGGCCTTCGTTCTCGAGGCCGAAACTGAGGCCACGGAAGGCGATCGTTCATTTCCCTTCCCAATAGGCTTTGCTGATTTCCCGTGGCCGCCTACCCCTCTGTTCTCCCACCATTTGGGGCCGCCTTCATTGGGCGCTGCCGTGTGTGACGCGGGCTTTACGCTCTTTCCCACCGGCCCGCCACTATCCTGAGACCTAGACCTCATCAAACTAAGATCCTGTACTCGAATACACTCCTCCTCCTCAGGGTCACTTATAGTCCGATTTGTTGACCTCAGAGAGTATCCCTCATCCGCAGTTTTCTCTTTCACCTCCTGTGCCTTGGGTACCGGGGTTGACCCTCTAGACTCGCTTCTTGTCCTTTTCGACCCTGCCCTCCGTCGTAGGCTTCTCCTTCTCTCAGTGGTTCTTTCTGCAGGGGTTGTTGAGGCTGTGGGTGGGGAGACGACGGCATCGCCAGTGAACGCCGCGTCAACACCAAATGAACCCAGGGCGTGCTCAAACGGCTCAATAAGTCGCTGAATGAGAATCTCACGATTATCCCAGCATGTTCGACACTTGATGTCGCGATCTGTGCCAAAATCAAGGGAAGATCTATCGTGGCCACATTCAGAAAGTTGTGGAGTTTGAGTCTCCCCACCTCTTGATCTAAGCCCCGGTGTCATGACCACCCAAATGACCGGAACTATAAGTGTATGGAGGAATTATATGACTTCCGATTTTTTCGATTTTTTTCCTTCTCTCCCCGCTATATCTGTGCCGCCCGTGGATGCTGCTGAGCGGTCGCCTCCCATCAATCACTGTATCGTCGTCTTCCGAGACCAGATTAAAGACCATGAAACTCACCGTATGAAAGAAAAATTTAAGTCGATGAGAAGCTACCCAGGTGGCGTGACTTTCAGAAACACACTAAAGTTCTCTTGTTAGATATAGAACCCCCGCAACGGGAAGCATAGGCTCTTACATTACTATGGTATTTTCTATCACTGCTTATTTGAGAATGATGTGGAGGATGACGGAGGAGGAGGATAGCCGGGTTTTTAGATGTTCAGGGAGGAGGGCAAGAAAAGAGTTGTCTTGTCGAGGAGATCCAACCCCCGAATTTATAGGGAATCTCGTGAGTCTTCACTCCCACAAGAAAATCTACGCAGCGATAAATAATTGGACGCGTCGACGCCTTAATTCTTCACATCCTAGAAAAATGAAATCTCATTGGAAGCTTCATATCGCATTCAAACAGACATGCGGAGAGTTTCGACACAAGTTCTGGTTACGACACAGCCGTGCTCCAGTCGATAGAGTTGTCTCATGGACTTTTCCAACCCCTTCGGAACGCACAGTCCACAAAACGGTGGTAACGGGTGCTCAGAGCGAATGTCTGGTAAATAGCAATCAGCGGCGATGCAATTGCAGGGTGCCACGGCAATTGACCCTCTATTCAGACACCTATTCCCACTAGCTGGGTTTGAATGGGCAGACTTAGGGTTAGGTTTGGATTAGCCTCACGATGATCTTTTCTTTCTGTCTCTTTCCTTTGGCATCCCCCACCAAACAGTTTAAGAAATCTATTGCAGTACTAGAGTACACATTTTAGAAAAATAGTTGTTAGACGTGAGGATACATAGCAGCTGCTTATTTCTCCTCATCTTGTGCGAGTTTCTCCTCTACCGAAGCCACCTTATCCTGCATAGTTTGTTGTTTATCGGTCCTGTAACAGACCATCAGCAACGCTTGCCCGACGCAAGGAAGAGATATTAAGTTAACCTGCTTCCTATACGGATATCAGTATGCACCCGCGAGACACCCTGGGCATGGAGCATAGAATGAGCTTGGCCAATCACCCGGGTAACATCCTCCCAGGAGCCCTCTGCGATACCAAATCCAAATTAGCTCACGAACCACGAGAAACTGCAAACATGATTGTCGAAAACCATCTCTAACAACTAACCGACAGTCGTCCCCGCGCTGTGCATATGATAATTCAGCCCACTCTTCTTCAAAAGTCGTTGAACATCTGCGACATGTTTCGAAACCGAAGTATCACCAGTTCCAATCTTTGACATCTTCATCAGTAGCCGCACATGCTCTCCCCTAGAAACCAGCGGAAGAGAACCTACTGGAATCAAACAGAAATCAGCATAAACAGCGATGGGAGTCCCAATGGCCAGTGGTTCCTGATTCGAAGAGCTCGCCATGTTGGCCGCTGGACTATGCTGTGGGGTTGTTGTCAAGTGAAAACCAGCCAGGTAGGGGTGGGGATGGGTGAAACGTTGAGATGAGATGGGATGTGATAAACACGGCGCCTCTGTTCCAGAGCTAGGGTGCGGGGTCAACGGGGGAATTCTGGTCTTCCAACGGGTTAGCTCATTTCCAGTACTCAGATTCCGATGAACTAAATTTTCGCTAATCCGCCTCCTAGAAACTGCCATGAGAAAAGGAAGCCAGTATGACAATTTATTTGGCAAACGACTCTCCACTCATTATAATATCAACATTACCTCTATAGTACCGATAATTCGCACCCATCCTACCGTACCGTATCTTCGGCGCTTGCTCACATGAGAAGACACCCCCGTCAAAACGGAAATCCGGGGGATAACACCCTGCACCCCCCCCCCCTGACAAAAAACAACCCCGAGCTAACCTTACGAACGCCATTTTCAACACAGTTACCACTGTCCATCAACCGAAGAGCAATGCTTTACCATCAATATATCGCGGAGGATATATCGAGGTTTGATTATGGTCAAATTGATCCCCTGCCAGAAGCCCACAACACTACCTCCCCCAAAAATTGTTCTTCATATGCCGGTGCGGTGCCCCCCGACTTTTTGTGGCGAATGGTGGCTTTTGCTTTCAAGGTGGGGCACTTGCCTGACTGACTTCTCGTCGCATGGGCCACCGACTCAAATGCTAGGTATAGGGATAAGAGTTCGGCCATTGTTAGCCCACACTCCTTAGAGGGACTGGAAATACCGCGTGATGGGCATGATTTCGAATCACGGTAGCTTCACGAGTTCTCTACGCCTATTGGAGTACGGTAGTCTACCCAAGCCCCAATTGAACTATAATTACCCTGCACGAAGCGCCTCTACATCTAATGTTGGAGCTCAGATATATACTCGAGTACAGACAATCTACAATGCCGGTATAAATTTTTGACCCCCGTTCTCGGGTAAATTTACGGTCCCTCAGGTAGGATCCTGTACGGGCAGTTCGACCAGCCTGGATACCTCCAACCAAGTAACCTCCAAGGTAAAGCTAGATCACCCATCCAAGTACTCGAGTACTCGAGTATCGCACAGGTAGGTTACGGAAAATCACCTCCGCCTCCCACTACTGGAGGACTTTTGCAAAGAAAAAACCTGTTACCAAGGGGTACGGTATGGTGAGGGACTTCCGTTCAGGGAACAATCTTGCATCCATTTCGACCTAGTCCTAATATAAATTATTAATTTGCCTTGAGTGGCCTCAGCCAACGTTATTAATATATTATCCATTAATAAGTAAATTAACAGGAACTAACATGCCCCAGTCATTCACTTGCCCCAGCCGAAATTTCAACCTGCTTCCAAACACCAGTATCTCCCTGAAAGCTTGGGATATTCATATTTTCTCTCTATCAATGTGTAGAGGGTCATCCACCCTATTGTCTAATAGCTCCATAATTCCCATTTCAGCAGTAACTTAATTGAAAATTCCTTGGTGCTTGGACAATATTTCTTGGCAAAACACTCCGGCCACTAAGGTCCCTTACCATTCTCCCGAGATAATATGCACATCGGCACTACCCTTGGACCTGAGCACGTATGAGATTATGGTTAAAGGTACTATCGAGGAAAAAAATTTACCCAATAAACACATCGAGCAAGAGGCCAACCCCCCCCCCCTCCTATAAATAACATCCGAAAAACCTCGCGAGGAATCAACGCAGAATATGTCACCGAGTACCAGGAGGGTCATTAAAAACAGGAAAACTATTTCTGCTGATCCCATACAATTCCCTATAGAGACAAGGGTTATGTTTTCCGGTTTCTGATGATCCCCTCGAGTACTGTGGCACTTGTAGGGAATATTAGAATAAGTTGTGTCAATCGGGGGAACTGGGCAGCGGGATCCTGACGTCATACACAGCCTAGAGGGAGACAGCGCAAAAATTCACCAACAAACTAAATCATATGATTGTGATGAAGCCTCTTTGTTCGACAATGCAAATCTTTCTCCTAGCCTGTAGCGAAAATCTTTCCGGGCCTTGAATGTTGGGCGTACCAGTACTGTACCGTGCTGGGCACTGTACTCGAGTACTGTACCAGCAGGCTCTATCTTGTCCAAGTTAATTAGGTATACTCGAGTATGAAGGCTGAGTCTTGCTCGCCTTGCCTCAGGGAAGAGAAATTGCGTTGATCTTTTCGAAGCTCCACAGGGCCACCAACAGGGGGGTTGAGGAGTTTGACTGAGCGCTGGACATGCTTATGTCCTGACGTTCTTCTCGACTACTAACTTTAGTACTCGAGGAAAATGAGTGATACTGTAGCTCGATCGTCGCCTAGAAGGAAGTGTGGCCACTGCCTTTCCCAGTTTTACGTTAACCACCCAATTCCATTGCGTCTGAGAAAACGCCGGGGAAAATAACGCCCAACGGGTTTAGGTGGTGAAAACCAGGGAGGTTGACTCGAGGGATGTGGCTGAGAGGGAGATGGGCAGCATGATACAACTTCTGTGGCACAGTCTCCTCGCTATCAAAAGGACATGTTTTCACCACTGGGACAAAAAGAACTTTGGAATTTATCTTAAGCTAGACCTGAAAGCTTTCCTTTGTTTCCATATTATATTGTGCACCATATCCTTACTCGAGTACTATTATATCCCCGATAATTGAAAAAAAATTGGGCTTCTTCCCCTTTCTTAGTAAGGTAGCTTGAGGAGACTGCGAAGGCTTTTCTCCAAGTATTGTCGCCCGGGGAACGAGCCGACCCAAGGTTAACCAACCCTTCCAACCAGTAGCCCCCGCCTGTCCCCACCTCGCTCATCGCCCCCGGGACGCTGTTACGGCCTTCGTTTTTTCCTCCTTTCTTGTCGGTATTCGGACGATATTCCCGAGACTCAATCGCCACAGGGTCCCCCCGCGCTAGGATGTTGACAATCATTTCTCTTCGGGGAAGCCGACCCACAGAATCAACTTCAGTCAAATGCCTACCATCCAAACCCCCCAAACCCAACTTCCCTTTAACGGAGACCCGGAGTGGCGAATTGGCTGACGCGGACGCTCGATATAAGACCGTCTGAGCCAGGCGCCTCTCCGCGCCTCGTGTATCCCTTTTGATTAAAAAGAGATGGTAAAGTAGAAAAAGAAACAAAGGGAAAAAGGGAAAAATATTGATGTGAGTTAGCACCCTCCACTTCCCTCTTACCCCCTCGCTGCAAGAGGAATATGTCAGATACTGAGTAGATACTGAGTAATGGGACAATAGCTGTTGATGCCATACGCAATGCTAGGAGCATGGGTGATCTTGCTTCGCTGCCCGGAACACTTGACCGTTTATCGAACATCGAACAATACCTATATGCGTAAATTCCTACTCTCCCGTGACTTAATTTATTTTAGGGAATTATTTTCTTACTCTGCCCGCTGAGAGCCGAGTCGTGAATTGTCGAGCAGTGGCTAGCCGCATGGAAAGAATTAAATTTGTCTGGTGGTCGTCCATCAATTCCGTGGGTCAGGCGGCGCGGCTATTCTCTAATAGCTAGGTATCTCGAGATGCTCCCCATCTAATTTCTAACTCCCCCATACCTTGCTCGAGTATGGGATGGAGGGAAGGACACCAAGGAAGGGAGGGAATGGGGATCGCCCCACGGTGTTTGGCAAACTCCCGGCCATATATTCCGAGGCCGGTACTGTAGTCAGCAGCAATGGGAGAAGCTAAACAGTCTTCAGGGCTGGCTGCGTTCACCACCCCTAAAGAAAACAAAAGAAAAAAAAGAAAAAACTTCTCGCACCAGATCAGCTGGCCGATACAGGAAGAGTAAAGTCTCCTGATCTTTCAGGAGAATGTTTATTTTTGAAGAAAAAGCGAGAAAAAAATGCAACCCAATGAGAAGAAAAAACCTATAACACCAGCCTTCCCCTTCACTTCATAAAAAACTCCTAGCTCTAACAATCAATCTCAACACCTGTGCTCGCACCTGAAAACCGCCTTAAACGCGACAGAATGATCCCTGTTTGCACGAGTACGTACTAAAGGATTGACTAGTGCCTAGACGGATGAAAATTGTTTGGGTCAACTCAAGGGCATGTGATCAGATCGTGGAGCGGGGTCAGATAGAAGAACGAGGGAGGGACAAGATACTCATAAAAGATAAAGTGGTAACAAACCTTACATCCCGCTTAAGAAAAACCGTTTAGTTCTTAACGTCTCATGATGATGAGTTCAACATCCACCCTTCATCCCGTCTCGCCATCTCACTTCTTTGCACCCTCCGTGCCTCCATTTCCCTTCCCCAGAGTTCTAGAACTGCCTCCTTCTTCCTATCTCTGATGGCTCGTTCGATTTCGTCTGAAAGGTTCGAAAGGCCCTGGTACACTTCATGTTTTCTCTCTTCCCATTGCTGCTCTTCTTCTTGGTCACCCTCGTCCTCCCAGGAGTCCTTCCTTCGGGCCATCTCGTCCTTTAGCGCGAAGGTCAACTCCCTTGTCAGCGTCTCCATTCGGTCATAACGGCTCTTCCTTTCCTCTTCGTTTAATCGCCTCGGAGTTTTCTGGCCCGATGGCTTTTTTAAGGTTGACTGCGAGGTTGTTGAGGGTTTTCTAGAAAAGGTACTTGGTGTTGGGGGAGGATCCATAGGAGACCAACATGGATCTTAGCTCGCGGGCAATTATTTGACAAAAGGAGTGGAAATGGCTTTAAACAATGCAGAATTTGAGGTTTCGGTGTGGAAAGACAGGCTCCTGAGATTTAGAAGGGTTGGGTTGGGAGTATATCAGGCACTGTTATCCCACAAACCGCCCTGCGGAGAAGGAAAGAGGGGGTAGAAGAAGGAGGAGGAGGTAGAAGGAAGGGTGGGTAACAGAGCAAGTCAAATGCGGGGTGAGTTGACGAGTTTCAAACGTGTTCGAACGCCAGAGTAGGACTTGGGTGATTGTCCCAAGCCTTTATATTGTCAATCGAAGTTTCGATGCCGCCAGAGGATTCAAGAACCGATACCCAAAAATCGTACAGACCAACCTCCCGATGTTTTCGGGGGTCCTGAGGCACCTTCGGTGGGTCCTCAGCCACAACTTGGTTACCCCCATCTTTTCCGACTTTCGCCACTACTGATTGGACGGAATTTCCCCCCGAAACGGATCCTTTTATTTTACTTAGGAAGTGCCTTTTCCTTATCCGCCACTTTAACCAAGTCATTTTCTCTCATTTTAGCTTTCAGTTTGCTCTTTTTCCCGCTCAGGACCTAGAAAGATTAATTTACTACTATGAAAAATATTCTATTTAACAGGAGGGATACTTGGCAGATAGATAGAATACAAGAAAAGTACAATGTCCTAATTTAAAGAAACAACCATACCATTCCGGATCAACCTTCTGCCGCTCCAAATAGCGAGTAACTAACCCAAAAGCGCGGTCCTGAAAGCATAGTTTAGTCTGCCTGCACACATGAGTGGGTACAGGATCATCGTGCGGCCTGGGATGCTAGCAGTAACCAAAGCAAAGCGGAACGCCTTATCCTAATCGAACATTACCGGTAGAATTGGTGGCAAATAACGCCTTGCGGAAGGTCTAGAATGGACAACTATTGTGTAGGATGGGGGGTTGAGGCCTACGTATGAGCATTCCACTTTGCCAGCCATGAAGCCCCTGAGGAAAGCTTGCACAACTCATGCAGGAAACGATGCCCCGTCTCCGTGCCTAGACCCCCCGGGAAAAGTAGAGAATGTGGGAAGGGCAGGGGAGGGAAAAGAATCAAAATTTTCAAAATTCCACACCCCATCCTAACGCTAGTGAAAAAGGTCAGATTCCACTGCTAGAAAATGAATTCCCCAACGGCAAAGTGGGAATTTTGCCCCCCATCAGAAGGCTTGACCGGAGTAACCCGATCCTGAGCCCCGAGTGAGGTTTCATGACTCGAGGAAATGAGGGGAGTGGGAAGTGCTGGGAGGGCAGTAGGGCATTGTTTTTCCTAGGAGATATTACTCGAGTACACTGTGGCGCTGTTATACTGCCGAGGTTCCTCTGATTTGCCCATCTGGGTATGTGATCACCCATCATTTCTTTTCACGGCCCAGCAGGTGGTAAGCCTATTGGATACTAATAACCAATCACTAACTTTACGTTACAGTGACGGTATTCCTCAGCTCTCTCCCCCCTTGCAGGTCGCGATCGCCAGCAGTATATATCCTCCTCGAATAGGTAGGTTTTTTTTATTGCGTGTGATCACATCCTACGCTTGTTCTCTCCTCCTACCTGACCTACCTCCGCCATAGGGCATTCTACTATCTGCGCTATTGGCTCCTACAAGGGGAGAAAAAATTCTATAATATACCGGCAGGTCTACCCTTGGCCGCAGAACATTAGAGGCGATAAATCAGATTGTCATATTAGCCTAGAGCTGATACAACTCATCAACCCTTTAAGTCCCTATCATCACCACCACCGGGATCATCATCATAAATAATTTTTCAGACGCAAAAACAAAAGCAACCACCAAGGACCGACCATGATCTGGCACGTATCACACCGGCGTACCGTATTCAATTCCCACTGGGTCATATTGCAATACCGTACTCACGAGGACCGGACTAAAATCCCTTTTGCAACGCGGTATGTGGATCCTGGTGCATCTATGCGGGGTCCTGGGCGGAGGAGTTTTCAAAAAAATTTCATTGCGCTTTCCTCACATGACGCTCCTCCTCCCAAGTGTCCCCCCCACGTCCTCCATATGGTATCACATCCATCACAAATGCAGATACTTCACACCCACTAATTGGTGCGCGGCCCAGACCAACCTTCCGGTTTCACCACCTCACTGTGCTGTTCCTCACTACTGCAAATAACACAAATAAACTACAAGTCTCCCAGCAGACCATCCCTGGAACAACTCCTACGCTACCAACATTCCGTCCCCCTCTCTGTATTGTCCGGGTAGTGGACCCAGAAAAAGGAGCGAAAAGGAGAGCAATAACTGAGAACCTCCCCCAGCCTCAGAAAGCCAGGCTAGAATATTCGCCATCTCCGCGATGCTTAATACCGTCGCCCAATGCCCTAATTTCGCCGGAAGTCGGTCTTGCGCCGAGGGGGGGGGAATGAAAATTAGAAAGGGTCTCGTAGGGGGGGGGGGCGAGGGATCGTGGGGGCCAGCTGGCGGCGCCGACACAGTGGTGGTAAAGCTTATCCTGACATTTAGTATGGTTCTTTCGTGGGGTATACTGGTATACGTACCCGGGTGGGGGAGCCGATCCGTGGCCGCGATCGTATTGGCCAAACCGCCACAGATGACCCACCCGGCAAATAAATAATCGTGGAGTGTCCGCGGAATTTCTTCTCTTCTGAAATCACCAGCTTAGCTATCATACATATCAGAAACGACCATTCTTTTGGAATGCTCGCGGGCTAACCCTGGATCCGCGCACGAGTAGGATAACGGAGAAGAAGGCAGGGGCGGAACCAGTTCTTATAGAAATCAAAGCGTGTGAATCGAGAGAGTAATGAATCCGGCCTTCTCTCTATTATCATCCGGTCAGGATAGGCACAGCAGTGAAATGTCAACATATCCAGTACAACAATACCCACCAAGTGGCACCCTCTCATAACCTATCACACTACACTCACCCCGTTCTCCCAAGCTGTAGTGCCGTACCTATTTCCAAGACCCCTTCCTCACCAAGCACGAGCGCATACATAACTTGGAGGGGTAAGCTGTAGCTCGTAATCAACCGTGGTCTCCCTTATGCAAGGCGGGCAGTTGGGGCCCGAGAACACGTACTCAAAAATTATTAAACCGACTTTGACAGTCCGAAAAACTCGAGTTCAATAATAGGTTGGCTATGGTTAAGCCACTGCGAGTAGAGGTCCATTCCCGGGACGGTTACCACTCAGGATACCAATTGATAAAGTAGCACGGCGGAGATATGTACGGTACAGTACAGTACTCGGGGGCGCATGAAAGTGATTAACATTCATGCACCCTCTAGTACTTGTGAATTACAGTAGGCACAGGACCATGACGGAATCGGGTTTACTTGCTTGGGCGCAAATTAACTATTGGGCGGAGTAACATTGCGACCATGGCTTTTTGTCGTCCGATATCGTCCCAATCGTCAATGTGGGCTCAAGTAATTTACAGCACTGGTGGCACTTGTGGGTTGGGGTTCGGAAGACCCGCCGTTGCCACAGGGGGCTTGCGCGTCTGCTTGGGATAGATAAGAGGAATGTGGACTAGCAGTAGTTGGATGTGGATTAGATAAGCAATAAATATTTTTTGGGCGGATGTTGGCTGAGGTATCATGCCAGTTCCAGACTCGTGAGGCTTTCTTACACTCTACTCGAGTACTTGGGTACCGTTAAGCTACTGCCGGATTATAGATCTTTCGGTGTGATTTTGGCTCATGGGAGGTTGATGAAGGCATTTGCAACACCAGATATTGAATTTTACGTTGTTCTTTCCTTTCTGGTCTGATGACCGAGTCAGGTGACTCTGTCAGGTGACTCTGTCATGTGACTCTGTCATGTGACTCTGTCATGTGACCAAGTATACTATTGTATTCTAGTAGTTTCTAGAGATTTCCTTGGTATGGGCTGTGCTTGGTGTAATGGAGGAAGTGTACTCGCGCGGCCGAGTTGCTCTTGGACACCCACATAGAGAAGTCATCGCCGGACCAATAAGATGACAATCCGATGGTGGCAAGTGGCATGATGCAATTTGCTATACTGTAGAAAAATCATCCCACATGAGATCCTTTATGAGCCCTCCAGGTACCTCTTCCTATTAGCATATCTCTTGAGCAGTCTCTTGCTATACTTTAACAAAAAAATGTCAGAATCACAAATTGAACTTGTCTTGACTCCACAAGTTCCGTTGCTCAAGAGAGCAGTGATCCTAACCTTGAACTAGCATACAGATATGTCTTATCGAAAGATAGCTGCAAAATTGAAGCTAAAGAAGTCTACTGTTGCAAGTATAATTAAGAGAGCAAAGGTAAGCCTGAAGAATCTTGTGTGAGCCTAAATAGATAGTCACTGGCAGTAGTAAGTAATATGTTTGGATTTTAGATTCGCGCATCAGATCCTAATGACTTTGATGATGTTCTTGCGTGTTTAGAAGATAAGCAGGAAGGAGGAAATCCTGAGAGATTTCCAGTAGGCTGCAGTGAGTCGCTTGCTCTACGAGATCTTAGCCAAATAGATGAAGATCACTGGCAAAAGACCTTTCCCGAGATTGCTGAGGAGTTGGGTATTAGAGCAGCATGCTCAACCCTCGAACAGGTCTTCCATAGCCAGCATCAAATCTTTCAATGAAAGCCAGCCTGCAAGCCTAGTCTCTCAATGGAGCAAATGGAAACACGCCTTGCCTTGGCTCATATGGCATTACAGATAGCAATAAATCCTATTGTATTTACTGACGAGATGTGGGTGGAGTTTGGTAAACCACGACGGCAGTGAAATGTGTCACGATACCCTGGTGTTGATCGCAACACATATGCCATCCACAACAAGGACACAGAAAAACGACCTATTCGTCTTATGTTCTGGGGCGCTATTATCCAAGGCTTTAAGGGCCCATGTCATGTTTGGGAGGAGGACTCAGTAAAGGATAAGAGGCACTTTCAGGAAATCATGAATGAGAAAAATCAGATACGACACCAGAGACAGGAGTTCAACCAGCAGCAAGCCCAAGTTCCTACTAGCTGGCAGTATGAAGCCCTTACAAACCTCAACTCTATGATTGAGAACCTCAATAAAGAAGAAGGACGGAGTGGAAGGCATAAGAGAAGGAAGAGGAAGGCGGAGCAAACTTTTAAGGAGAAAGAGCTTGAATTTACAAGCAAAGAGGATATTAACTGGGTTTCATATCAAGAACGAGTCCTACGGCCAAAGCTCTATCCCTGGATGGAGTCCTTGCAAAAAACACTTGGTGTTCCCTATCTCTACCTGGTCAAAGACAATGCCCCAAGTCACCAAACCACCCGCCGAATTGATGAGGATGAACGTCTATCACATGGAATTCTGACCTTGAAATGGCCCTCCAAATCTCTCCCGATTTAAACCAAATCAAACCTATTTTGGACTATGAAAAGGATGAAGTCTCTACATGGCAGTTTATGGGAGCTAGTCAGTGGGCAGTTAAGGGAGCGAAGGAGGTGCTTGTTAGGACTTGGGAAGAGCTTCCACAGGCTGTGATTGATCAAAAGTGTCAATCATTTCATGAGAAGCTTGAAAGCGTCATACTTCACGGTGGGAATAATAATTTCAATGGTTAGAATTATCTGAATAGATGACAGCCAGATACTTGTGCTGGACTTTGGTGATAGTTTTCCTATACCCTATATGAGTATTAATTATGTTACTGGTTATTGGTCCGGCAATGACTTCTCTATGTGGGTGTCCAAGAGCAACTCGGCCGCCCGAGTATATAAAGGGCAGTTTCCTCCCTTCTGTTAGATAGAATAGCGCAAGTTTGGATTAATCTTTAAGTCTTAAAAGTTATATTTTGAGCATCGTGCACACTTCATCTCATTGATAGTTAGTGGCATAGATACAAATATTTTCACCAGAGAACGGGGGATACTCGCGGCAAAGATTCTTTAACCTTTGTCGAATGTAGCGCAAATTGGGTGCATAAAGGCTGGTCCTCTGTGAGATCTAATTGGTGATGAAGGGTTCCGTGGTGTCTTACTTCTTGTTTTTATTTGGCTGATAAAAGTCTGTTCGTGTAGGGGAGTGACAGCCAGTCCGAGCTCGAAGCTGGGCGTTACACACCTTGGGTGGGGTGCGGTAGGTACTGTACAGTACTAACTTACCACGTTGTAGGTATTTGGGCAAGGTACGATATATGTAGCTGCGAAGCACGCCCCCAGCAAATTAGAGAAAGACCATGAAAAATATGCCATAGAAAGGAGAATACCAGGGCATCTGTAGTTTGCCGAACAGTGACCTACTTTTTATTTTATTTTTTAGTCATTCATTTATTTTTTACAATTTGTTTTTCCCCACGTCCCTCTTCTAAAGAGTAGATGAGACAATTGTTTAGATATAGAGGGGGGGGGAAATATACGGTGTATGATAACTACTGTATTTCTGACACCCGTGCGAAGCAGCATAAAAGCTAGTTGCTAATTAAGTACTTGTAAGGTATGATGGTGACTGGTTCCCGCTGTGGAAATGGTTTAGTGGGGACTATGCTTATCTTAGATATGAGCATAGAGGTAAGGTTGGAAGGCTCATCGCATCTTTTAGTCTTGCCCGGAAAGGAAAATTAATACAATGAGGAGTCTTTTGGCTGTGGAATCAACTCCAATCCTGCAAAGACTCGAAACCTTCCGTACCATCCCCGAAGCAGGCCACGTGCATGGAGTGGTGCGGTTTCTGGTGATGATAGAGGGTTTGCGCATGGGGACCTAGGTGGCGGTTAATGGGAAATGGACCTAGGTGCAAGAATGAGTTTGCGCAATACAGGTTGGTGTGGGTAGATAAGTATCATAGCTAGATGGTGGATTGAGTAGGATAATATCGCCTTGCCCTCAAATTTGTTCCTGGTTCAAATTTGGATTCCCAGCTGCTGCACAAGCCAGGCACTAACAATACTGGCTGCCATAGAACAGGTGATAATCTGCTACTGAATGCCCACTATTATCATCAC
>Ga0307509_10005010_pt1 | contig 18685 bp, 15 predicted proteins | sample 10_EM_MG_FD_202245 | JGI IMG/M metagenome (GOLD analysis project Ga0307509, IMG submission 202245) | Populus trichocarpa ectomycorrhiza microbial communities from riparian zone in the Pacific Northwest, United States - 10_EM | ecosystem: Host-associated > Plants > Roots > Unclassified | place...
TAACACTCGGTATACCCTGGTTAAAACACCACGATGTCAAGATTGACTTCGCTTCTAACTCCCTTACTTTTGAATCTGAATATTGTTTGAAGAACTGCGTTAACGACGTTACAATGGCCTACGGAATCGAGGAAGAGTTACCACATTTCCTACAGGCTTATGCTGCACAATGTGCTCTTGGACTTAAGGTCCCCGACAAGGACAAAGTACTTCAGATACTTCCCATACAATACCCCGAATTCCTCCCTGTATTCCTCGAGAAAACAGAAGATCAACTACCACCTCACGGAAGGTTTGATCATGAGATACCAGTACGCCTGGGCTTTGTCCCTCCTTTCGGACCAATATACGGTCTTACCCCCCTGAGTTATCAGCCTTATACGAATGGCTAGCCGAAAATCTGGATAAGAAATTCATCCGCGAATCATCCTCCCCTGCTGCTTCTCCGATCTTGTTTGTTAAGAAAGAAGAAGGTTCTCTACGCTTATGTGTTGACTATAGGGGACTTAACGAGGGAACAATCAAAAACCGTTACCCCTTGCCCTTGGTCAAAGAAACCTTTATGCAACTTTCACAAGCAAAGATATTCACTAAACTGGATATCCGCGGAGCCTACAACTGAATCCGCATAACAGCAGGTGAAGAGTGGAAAACAGCTTTTCGTACACGATACGGGCTTTTTGAATCCCTCGTCATGCCCTTTGGGCTTACCCATGCCCCCGCTACCTTTCAAGCATACATTAACGACGCACTACGCCCATTTCTGGATAGGTTTTGCACAGCATACCTTGACGATATCTTGATATACTCGGAGAACGAGGAGCAACATATCGAACACGTCAAACAAATCCTGGAAGCTTTAACGAAAGCTGGACTCCAGGTAAAACCTCAGAAATGCGAGTTTCACACCAACAACGTTGAGTATCTTGGCTTCATCATCACCACGGAAGGCCTACGGATGGATCCCGCGAAAATTACTACCATCATTGAATGGCCCATTCCTAAGAAATTACGCGATGTCCGCTCCCTCTTAGGATTTGGAAACTTCTATCGGCGCTTCATCCAAGATTATTCTTATCTGGCTAGACCACTAACCGAGTTAAGAAAAAAGGGTACACCCTTCGTATGGTCCGATCTTTGTCAAGCCGCATTCGAAAGATTGAAGGAAGTCTTTATAACAGCCCCCATCCTGATCCATTTTGATTTTGACAAAGAGATAGTAGCGGAAACCGATGCTTCCGACATCGCCTCCACCGGTATACTATCCCAACCTGGATCTGATGCACTTTTACATCCCATCGCCTTCTTCTCAAAGAAACACACACCCGCCGAATCCAACTACGACATTTACGACAAAGAGTTGATGGCCGTGGTACCAGCTTTCGAAGAATGGAGGGCTTATCTGGTTGGATGACCTGTTACAGTACGATCGGATTATCAGAACCTACGATACTTTACCACGAAAAGGTTACTCAATCAACGACAAGCCCGATGGTCAGAATTCTTGTCGCAATTCAACCACACGATTGAATTTGTACCTGGTAAAGCACATGGGAATGCGGACGGATTAACGAGGATGGCGGGACAAACAGAAGAAGAGGTATTGGAAGACGAAACTCATAGGACGCAAGTGGTTCTCAAGTCCCAGTCTCTGGGTTTGTTGGCGGATATTGGGCTTCACTTTGGAGTGTCCCCATTGAATGAATTATCGACAGAAGCCTATCAGGCTGACCCCCTTCCAAACCAGATACTCATAATGCTGGAACAAGGGGTGCGACATAGCCGCCTGATATCCCTAGCCGAATGTACCAAGAATGGTAATCGACTGCAGTATCGAGATCGTCTTTATGTTCCCGCTCACGAACCTTTGAAACTGGCCATCATTCGGGAAAATCACGACGCCCCTGCTGCTAGTCACCCTGCCAGCTCCAAAACACATGAACTAATCACGCGACGATACCATTGGCCGAGCACGCGAAAAGAGGTCGCACGATATATGGCCACTTGTCATATCTGTCAACGGAGTCAAACGACTCGTCACGCTCCGTTTAGCATCCTTCGACCCCTTTTCTATTCCCTACCGACCATGGCAAGATATATCAATGGACTTTGTAACCGGTCTACCTTGGAGTAACGGTAACTATGCGATTTGGGTAGTGGTAGATCGACTAACCAACATGCGCCATCTCGTCCCTTGTCGTACTACCATCGATGCCCCTTCTCTTGCCGACCTATTCCTTGATAACATCTGGAAACACCATGGATTACCACTAACTATTATATCCGATCGAGGACCTCAATTTGCTGCCGAGTTCTGGGAAACCATCTGTCGCAGACTAATGATTGATCGACGTCTATCTACTGCATTCCATCCTGAAACTGGCGGTCAAACAGAAAGAGTTAACCGTATTATGGAAGAGTACCTACGGTCATATGTGAACTACCAACAGGATGACTGGTGTCAATAGTTACCAATGGTGGAGTTTATGGGAAACAATCATGCATCCGAGACTACCGGCACCTCTCCCTTCTTTGCCAACTACGGCTATGATCCTCGTATTGACGTTCTCGATGAACCAACTCTTCCGACTGACGACCAAGAGGCACGATCTTTCGTTATCACTATGACAGAACTTCATGCACATCTTAGAACCGAAATGGGTTATGCTCAAGAAAGGGAACAGGAAAACGCTGACCGACACAGACTCCCAGCTCCCTCCTTCCAGATCAGTGATAAAGTGTGGTTAAACGCCAAAAACATTAGGACACGACAACCTTCACGAAAGTTGGACAACAAACGTCATGGACCCTACGAGGTCAAAGCCAGGGTCGGAACACACGCCTACCGGCTGGAATTACCAAATACCATGAAGACACATAACGTCTTCCATGTGTCACTGTTGAACCTGGCAGCCAATGATCCACTCGAAGGACAGATAATCCCACCACCTCCGCCTGTGGAAGTTGAAGGAGAAGAAGAGTGGCAGGTTCAGGAGGTTTTGGATTCCAAATTCGTCAGGAACCGACTGCGATATCTGGTGAAATGGGAAGGCTACGACGAAACAACATGGGAGCCAGCTGAATCGATCAACAAGCTAAAAACAGTTGACGAGTTCCACGAACGGTACCCACTTAAGCCTGGACCATTACCGGAGGATCCGCAATAGGCCTTAGGGAACTTGGGCCCCGGGGAGGGCCCTGCTCTCACCGTCCCCTGATGAGATAGGTGTTGGGATAACTTTGGTATTCTTTCTTTTATTACACGGTTGCTATGAGGGATTTCCTTTGTAAGGTTACGACAAATTGTATTGTTTCCTTGGTTACGCAGATATGCGACTCATACTGGGGTATGAGTCGGGCGGCAAAGGCTGTGCTAGGATTTCCTTCTATATAAGGGCAGGCTCCGCCCCTTATTTCCTTGATTCTTTACACTATCTGGTATTTCTTTCACGACTCTTGTACTCCAGAATATAACGTCTTCTATTCTGATATCCAAGATCCACGCCAAGAACCCACGAATCCTGACCCTGATCTACCGTTACGCGATCAGCCTTCATCTGAGATTGTCATCTCCGAACCCTCACGCTAAACAACTGTAATCGTTTAGGACCTTGCTGTCATTGTGTGCCTTGGACTAACGTCCTGTGCCAAGACCCCGTTACAATATGATCGGTAAGGATTATGGACTCGCTTTGGCGCAACTCGAAGCTTCTGTGAGAGTAGCTTTCTTTTTGGGCCTGGCTTTCGTTTAATATCAGTATACAATCTATCCGCTGAAAGAGAGTATAAAGTCAGCTGAACCTTTGTTCTACCTGCAGCTTTTGGTGGCATTTTTCGACTAGATTGTGTTCTGGTAGATTCTTTATTTTGTAAAATATTATCTTGTATTTTATTCACACTAGATACATATTGCTTTATTTATTTACAATTTTTCTCCCTTTTACTTCACCATTCGATTTATGGGATGAGGTTGGGACTCATCAGAGTGAACCCCTACAGTTGATGTTGAGACACTAATTTCCTTTCAAACTAGGTATCTCCCGTGTGCCCCATCTTAATTCAACATACTAGCGCGAAGGCCCATTATTCTAGTTTTCACAGTATATGTAATAGGTTGTGTTATGTACAATACAGTTTAGTTATTCAGAGCACCCCTAACACTGCTAGTGAATAAGGGTATCTTGGAAATGCATTCAAATACAGCATAAATATGAGGTTGAAAAAGGAACATCTCGATCGCAGATATGAGACAGTGGAAGAGCACAAGATATAGGAATACAGTCTGATCACTATAAAACCCTTGCAAGAAAATCATATAATACACAATATTTATTTACTTAATGTTTTCCTCTAGCTTCTAATGCACTATCTTCTACTAGTATTATATGATAATATACTACCTACCTTTCAGCAAGCCTCTTCCTTTTACTCCTTACAGACTAAGTTACTACCTTCACCACTAATGTCCCTATTTGCCCTTTTACTCCTTAGCACCATAGTAACCACTCATCTTTCCTCTCTCAGCCATGATGTCATAAATCTTCATAGTATAAGATATACTTGGCTCATAAGTATAACCCTATTTGCCGTAATTCCCTGATTCTGGTAAACATAGCAATCAAGTTGGATCTATTTTAACGATGCACCTTTTTCTATTTTACTCTTGAAAAACAGCTTATTTACTATATAATATTAATCTTTCTACCCTATAAGACAAAGGCAATGAAAAGCATGTTTGGTTTGCTTCAAATACTCTATAGTTACTTAAATGACTATAATAAAGCAGATTCCAAAGACTTGAGTCCTAGGTTTACAAGGTTTCAAGTTACAGCCATAACATGGCAAATTGGTACAATTTGTACGTATCATAGTTTCCTATCACTTTTTTAAACACTATTGCTTTGAGAAAGGCTTATGAAGTAAGCTAAAATCAGCTCACTCTTAATATATAAGACCCATACTACCCTCCCATCAACCCCTCAATGCCTTTCTTTAAGGGATTCCTAATTTTATATTGTTAGGAAAGATTCCAAGTTCTCTCTGACATGAGCAATCTTATAGCAACTATAACAGAGAAACTACTTTTTTAATATGAAATCAAAGGTAGATTTTCTGATTCTCCATTTTTAAAGTACTTGTCGCTAGATTTTCATAGCACTATCTCTATTATTAATATAGATAATCCAACAGCAGTTTCATTTTTCACTGGTTGCCATGATTGAACGGGATCCCAGTGCTTAGCGGGCTCACGGCAATTTACGTTACTTGATTCCCCAGTTTTGTCCCTTTCGAGCAGAGTGTATGGCTATTGGTTATTGAAGTTTGACCGATCGATTGAGGACGTTTTGCTTGGATTTCACACCACGTGATCACTGGATGCTTTTTTCTGCGTCCCGTTCGCCCCTTACCTGAATGCCGACCTCATCAGTCGTGTCAATTGATTTGATGGGATTGATTATTTTACCCCCATAAGGAGGGGAGGGGGAGGAGGGGCTTCCCCGGAACTATCTTTTTTTCTTTCCCCTCTCCACTTCTTGCAAGAGATTGTTGGTGGGGGCTGTTCCGTCGATAATGTGTAGACGCAAGGTGGGAGGCAAGGAGGGTGACAGATGGGGGGGGCCTAGTTAGCAATCGCAATCGTGCTCCCCTGTTGATCCTGCTCTAATCTTGGTTGGTGCTCCGGCGGTGATCTGGATCGAAAGTGCCGTAAGGTAAGGTGTAAAACTCGGACTATATGCAGTCACATGGCCACAATGAACCCGAAGTGTGCGGTTTTATCAACCTCCTAGCATCCGGGAATGTCTCAGCAGGGTATGTAGGGTATGATACGTTTGGCATGTTTTCTAAGTCGAGATTTTATATCAGAACTGTTCGGTCTTGCTGTATCATACGAGGGTCTCGTAGACAGCCCCAAGTATGGAGCAAGAATTCGTCGTGTACGGTCTCCGTTCTATTATCAATTCGTAAGACAATTACCTCCCGAGAGGGGGGCGAGTAAGCAAGTCAATTGTAAGCACATACCCGTCCGCCTATCTCTCTGCCTCTCCAGCACTCTCTCTCACTCATGAACCCACACTCATTCTTTCACTTTCCCCTCCCTCTCGCCACTCATCACTTTCCTATGTTCCATTCACCAAGCAAGTTTACACCAAGCCCGGGGGACTCGATTTGACGACAGGCTTGTTTTTTTCGCACGTATCATCTTTCTTTCATTTCACCTGTGCAGACACACCAGTCACTCTCCTTTTCTTTTTTCCCTCCCCTCACGAACCCTGTTTGCTCGTTTTTCAGGAGTAAATTCCCAACCTAGAACGTGGCCGGCTATTTTCTTTACTCCTTTCCGCGTGGGGCTGCGGGTAATAGATTTGGCCTCTTTTTCAGGGCTGCCGGGTTCCTACACAGCAGATTCGTACACAGGTAGGTAGTCGTCGGCCAAGATTTCGTGATGTGCACTCCTGCTCCCACCTCCCCCCCCCCGCAATCCGGTCAGGATGCCAATTTCGGAAGAAATCCTCCCCAAGTTTTTTTTAGGTTTGTTCGCCCTCTCCTTCATTGCGGAGTTCGTGGATGATGACTGGAGATTGAGGAGGGTGACAGGGTGAATATTTTTTGTGTTTTATCACAGGGTGAAATAGGCAGGTGTAAGATGTAAGGATGGAGGGGGGGGCGGAACAGAGATAGTAAACTTGTTTGAATCTTGTTGGTGACCGTGCCTCCTCAGCTCGAGGGGGGATGATTTGAGTGGCCTTTGGTTTGATCCCTAAAGACATGCAGGTTTTCCTTAGTCCCGGTGAGAATTATGATACCACGTATGATATTACTGTTTTGCTGTCCCAGGGTTATATAAACTCCCCAATGTTGAATTAACGATGGATGGAATGAAGGTGAGGAACATCAGGAATCCCCTTATCCAGCTATCTATCTGCTCTACCTCTTCATCTAATAGAAAAGGGAAACGACAGATTCCTATTATTCCATTTTCTGGCCCCAATCACCCCTCTATCTGATTTGTTCGATTCCCATTACCACCAGTACTGCTACTTCCCCACCACTCTTTTTTTCTCTCAAAACGAACTATGGTCGGCGCCGCTTACATCCCCCATCCGTACCGCCCCGAAGTATTTGCTCAATTACAGCCCATAGATGAAGCTTATAGAAGCCTGGAGGAGAAGGCCGTAGCTAAAGAGATGTTGGGAGAGGTCAGGTTTGTACACTAACCAGTCCCCTATTTTCCAAAAGATTTTCCCTCGTCCTTTGTTCACACATTCGAGACCGACCACACCCTGACTGAAAAAACCTCCATATCAACCAAAAGATCCCTTTTCATCCGTTATGGCGTTCACAAAACCCTCGGGCTCATGGTCCTGCACAAGCACTTTGACATGACACCAGAAGAGAAGCTAGTGGAGTTCGGGAATGTGGCCACACCCTGGCTTGTGTCTGAAGCCAATGGGGACTCAGTGTTCGGTGGCATGGTGGTCCCAAGATCGTGGGCGTACTCCAACGGTCACCTTTACCCCATCGAGTTCGGGTTCAATCCTCCCTCTGTGGAGAATTTCCCGAGGATCACATTCGACCAGGATTTCGTGAAGGAGCTCTACGGGTTGCTGGTTGGGTTGGGGATTGGAGGCTTGGTGGGCTTGACGGTGCTCCGTGATGAGATCCATGACGCACCATACGGGGTTGAGAAGACCATAGGTAGAGTGAGCATCACATTGCCCATCACCCCTGAAACAGAACCTACTCAGGCGGTGGAATCTGTGTGGACTTTTGGGTGTCATGAGAGGATGGATAATTCCAAGCTGTGGCCTGCCCGTATCTGCTGGGTCTGTCAAGATTGTAAGAAGTGATGCGTTTAATTGCGAGAGAAGGTATGATGGTGTGCCGGAGAGCAGTAAGAGAGATCTTTTCCTACTCGTCAGTGCGTATATTGATATTGGAAGAAGCAGGAGACTATCGAGCCCAGATCACGCTTGAAGGCGTATTTTGCTAAATCTAATCCGCGTTCTTTGGATTTTTCAGTCGAATCTTGTTTGAACTTATTTTATTATGTGCCTGCGAATACTCAAAAAAATGTTGTCAATTTTGTCTCAGTTAGAGGGCCCCACTTGTTCCTGTATTTGAGGCAATAATATTCTATCAATCTCCCGATTTGTGCCTTATCAATGTTCTTTCCCAACGTCAAATTGAGGGACTAGATGTAGGCACCGAGCTTTCAGCCATTATCCACCAAACGGGGAATGCAGAAATGGCATAAAACACCTGAAAATGGGGTGCACCGTTAGACTAGCAAGGAGGCATGTGCGGGCGCACAAAGGTCCACTCACTACACACATAAACCATGGAAGCCCAACCGCCAGACCACCTAGTCGGAATCCCGCAGCGAGCCCTAACGCCAGCAAGGGCTGAGCGACTAGGGTGCCCGCAGTTTCAGCGGCAGATATGGCAGAGTAGAGCCGAGCAACTTGGTCTTTCCGTACAATCGAAGTAACAATAGATTGCACCGCAGTCTCAAACCCGAATCCCAAGGACATGATGAATAGGGCTATCAGTGTGAGTTAACAATGCGAAAAAATGCTTGGGCTATTATTATCGTACCAATCACCAGTAATGGTACAGTGGCAGCTAAGCCGATTAATAGACACCCCAATGTCAATAAGCTGATGCTTATCTTTGCCACTAACAGGTTGGCGTTTTGAGTGGATAGACCCCAGGACATCGTCAGGGAGTGTGTAAGATATGGCAGAATGAACAAAAACAGAATAGTGCTAGAGAGTGCCTTTAATGATATCAAGTATCCAGCCTAATCAACGAGTCAGCATTTAGCGGGCCGAAACTGAAGTTCAACCTTCCTGAGAAAGCGACCAGTCGTATCGCTTCGAAATGTACTGCAGCAGCAGACTCAATGACCCGCGACAGAGATTTGAGAAAAAGAAAGTGGCAAGCGAAAGTGGAATGATAGGTTGATGCAACGCCAAGTCGAGAAATTGAGCACGACTCAGAGGCTTGGAGCGTAAAGGCGGGGCTTCATGCGGGTCAGTGATCATTATTCGTTCTGTATCCCCCGACGCGACAGTAGTTGCGAAAGGGCTGGAGGCTAAACAATCAAGCAATGGATCCTGTTCCGTTGGTAAATGTACAGGATTTCTAGGAACGGCAGTCTCTGGGATGACGAACACCACCCCTACGAGGAGTACCATCGCAGAAAACCCTACATAAAATGGTATCCATAATCCAATGCCCAAAAACAGGGAGCCGATAGCCGGAGATATCAGTTGAACAACTTGTACAATGGATTGAACGACGTAGAAGTGACGAGTCCTGGAGGCTTACGGATAAAATCATTAGACCTAATTGCGCATAACCCCAAGAGCTGCCGAACCTTTGTTTTTCAGTTGTGATATCTGCAATCATGGTTAGGATGAAGGCGGAGAACATGTGGGGACCTCCACCGATGGCGTAGAACAATGAGCAGGCAACCAATAACCTCGGCTGAAAAAAGTTGTAGAATACACCTTCTCCGAGGCGTAGTCCGCGTGAGCGAAATCCTGAATACCAGATAGTAGGTGCAACTAACAAACAATAAGGACCCACAAGAAATAGCACAATCCTCCCACAACATTGAGTGTCAGCGCAAATCTCCTGCCCCTTCTATCTGCCACAATCCCTAGCGGCACAGACACCAAAAGCTCTGTCGCCGACGTTAATCTAGGTTTAGATACCGAGAGAGAACCCAATCCACCAAGGGCTTCGAAGAAAGTTGTCGATACGTACCAACAAATGCACCCAGAAGCCCAACAACTCCAAGTATCAATGCCATCTCCACCTGTATATCATCCACTTTGCAGTGAACCTCATCCACATAGCCATCTTTATCAACAAGGTCGGGGTTGTGGACGCTAAGATATTGGCGGCACACTGCCAGTTCGATCAGGCGGGTAATAGGTGCCCCTTGGAGTATATCAGATCCAAATCCCTTGAGGAGGACGGCAAATTCACAGAGCCATAGCACGAGCCACGCGGGGCCCGTCGATGAAGAATAGAAACAAAAAAAGGCCCTGACCCTGGCCAAAGGGTTATTTGAATCGCACGATAAAAGAGTTCCGTTGTGCGGTAGAATCCTCGATGGCACAGTTCGCGAGTTAGACTCCATTCTGTCAGGTTGAGTTGAGAAAATACAAACAACGGTATCATACCTCGAGAGTTATGGTGCGATCTACAAGCAAACCAGGTTGTCATTACCGGCGAAGGCCCCGCAGCCGTATCCGGGATCCCCTCAACGGCTGTCTCACCAACAATAAGAAATTAGCCTTAAAAACAACTGATTAGATAAGATCGTGCCCCTTAACGCAGGATCATCATCCGTTGAAATTTCCTTTAAACTATTCATTCCGATGGCTGCCCTTTAGGCATTATTAGCTTACTTTTGAGATTTATTTCCTATGTTTAAGATGTCCTTTAGGTTTTTATCTTCCACGAGATCTTTCCGACATGCAACAGCTGTACTATTATGATACCATGGGAGTGCTGGTCATGTGCCTATGTTATAATCAGACCACCTGCCATGGGATCGAGCAGCGCCTGGCTACCACCCCAGAAATCCGCCTCACCCTGACCATAGATGTCTTCAAGCCATTTTTCTTTTGTATGGCATTTCTAGTTGATACCATAACTTGACACTCAAGTTGTAATTATGGGTCAAAATAGGGGATTCCGAAATATTAATCAGGCCAATACTGTCTTTCCTCTTGTCAATAGACAACAACTGCTAACCCACACATCAGAACCAGTAAACGAACAATATAGAAAGTGTGATAGCACTTGAAATAATTTGTTCCGGTAAACATGAACAAAAATGCCCCAATTCTTCGTATAAACCCACAAGCTGACATCCTTTTACTCATTCACCTATACCAGATCACGCCTCGCATATGGGCTGACAGCTACCTCTAATTCAAGAAAAAGTTATCCCTTCGTTTGCTCCTGAATTTCACAGCTTTTTCGCATTGCTGTAGTGTTGTGATCAGCAAAGACTAGTCAGTAAAGTTAGTGGGCAAAGCCTACCTTAAACCGCCGTCATGTTTAGACCCATCCACAATGTTGACCACTAGTCTATTCGCGCAATCATGATAGCGTAAACGCCTTGCTTGAGAAGCGGTGTAAAGTGCCTGACGGTCTGATGGTGAAGACAGTCTGATGACGATTCTGATATGATATACTAAATACAGTAAGGATTTCACTTGAAAGAAAAGAGAAAAAGACAAGACAACCCATTCAGAAAAGGAGGAAACACAAGCAGGAGGAGGAGTAAATATCAGGCCCTCTTTTATTGCCCGCTCCATAGCCAGCTTTTCTCTCTTCTTTTTCCATCCCCCCTTTGCTAAATTTTATACTTTGAATTTCGCGCTTTCCTCAGTAGTCTATTTTTTTCTCTTTTAACTACCAATCCTTACTGTATTTAGTATATCTTATCTTATCGAAATCAGACTGTCCTTGCCATCAGGCCGCCAGGTCCCTTAATGCTCGGAATGGAGCAAAATCAGCAGGGTTCAGTGTGCCCATGATTTTGCTCCTGATCACTCAAATAGGCTTGGGTCCACCATTTTAAACCTGAGTGGGTGCCAGATTTTAGGGGATAATGGCCAATGGCATAGATAGCCATACACTTATTGGTACCGCGCACACATAAATGACGCTGGCACACCGCTAGCGGCAAGCCGCGGGATCAAACGAAGGGATACCGGTACTACTTGGGATAACGGTAGGATCAAATGTCGGGGAGTGGCAACTGCCACCTACCAAATCAGCACAGCACGGTGGACGACTCCGAAGACACTAGAAAAAAATGGCAAAGCAGTTCCTGGCAGTAGAGGCCTGGATTCACTCAGTAGGAAACACCTGCGGCTCTTATTCGGTGATAGGTCTATAATTACCAGGCGGGCAGTCGGTAGGGCGGTTCAGGAAACTTATTATCACCCCCAACTATACCGCCCAGCTCCTGAAACTGAATGAATGCCAAAGGAATCCAATTGTTTGCAACCAACTTTGCTATTCACAAATATCCGGTATAATATCTCCCTCTTACCTAAAACCACAACTCTAGCACTTTGCTCAAGGCGGCCACACAACTCTCTACCCCGCCTTTTGGCCAAAACAAGTTATCATAATTGAGGTTCCCCGTTACAACTGACGTAGGCTATTGCTAATGTCAAGGTTTGAGAAGCAGAGGGTGGCTAGACGCGCGCTTAGGCTCTGTGGATAAACTAGACTACGTCACTTCTGGTGGTGGTTCTGCAGCATTCTGTTTTCCAGCCCCTTGCCGCGAGCTAGGCTTCGGCCAAATGATTTTCCGGAATTCGGATGTGATGTCACTAAGGTACCTACAAAAGGGTTAGGGTTACTGGAAACAGGCTCAACCCCGGTTAAGCATGGGATCTTCAGGGTCACGAAGCACCTCCATCGGTATTTTCCCGCCGGGAACGCAAGCCGATCTAACGCCGGTACCACTGGAGGAGTTCGTGGTCAGGCAACACGTAGGCCAATCCCAGCAGGCGAAACTCAATGCTCGGAATTCTGATCAAGCTCGCGTCGGGGGGTCTGACGGTTCGTGGGGTATGTCGGGAACGCAGATACGCAGGGGAAGTATACTTCAGCACTCAATAGAGACTCTGATACTCAGAAAGACGTCAAACGCTAATTCAAGTTCCTACGCACGCTGTTTATGTCTCCGAACCGACACACCCCCCGAACCGACATACCCCCGACGCGAGTTTATAGGGCAACCGTTAACCAGACAAAAACAGGAAACTAAATACGAGTGAGATTCTATGGTTAGGCAGGGTTGATATACCGGTAGAGGGGATAAGTGGCAGGGGGACAGCGAACAATACACCAAAAGTCTAGTGACGGTGTCTCTCCTAGCACGAATACATGTTATTAAAGGCGGCAAACGTCAAATTTGAGAGTGCTGTTCACTACCCCTCGTTCGTTGTCCGCCTCTCATATGTACTCCAGCACTCGAGGGAATTGATAGCACTTAAAAAAAGCAATACTCATACAACCTGAACTGCGCTGATCATAGAACATCACTCACGATGGCCGAAAAGGTCTACTAATAGTGCGAGGCTTACCATACAATTTGGCCCGGGCATTGTCTCACTTTCGAATTGTTCATACATACCAAATGCGCATCTGCAAAACCTCGGTAGATCTGGCGGGGAATTTTTTTATTTTGGCGCTTACAGGAATCCTGAATACCCCTCCCATCCTTCCATCCGGGGATACTGCAGACGGGAATTGCGTTTGTTACGGTGGACTTTTATTGAGTTTCGGAGACATACCACAAACTTTTTAGCTAAATAAAGTGGCGATGGGGCTTATGAGAACTAACTATCGTACTCGTGCTGAGAAGAGGTTCTGGCGGATGCTATGCATGTACCGCGCCTCGGCAATCAAATAAAACTAGATTCTACTGTACTGCAAAAATGAGCATGGCATCCTGGAATCGCTCCCCGACATCCTTTTTCTACTAATACCCCTCCTAGAAACGGGCCCGACAATATTAGGCCGCTAGGGACTCACCCCCCCCCCCAAACTAGTCCTTAAATATCCAAAACCAGTCCACACAGAAATTCTATAACTCCCACTCCTAACAACCCGTCCTTCCTTGCCCGTATCCCAGTAGCCAATACCCAGCTTTGTGCGACCGGATTATGCGGCCTTACTCTAACCCGGGTTCAAAGAAAGGCTTAGAGAGCCTGACGACCTCCCCCCCCCCCTCCAACTGCCTGACCTGCGGATCCACAAACCATGGAAGCGTAATGTCCAGCTGCACGGTTCCCTTCCCGGGCACCCACCCCAGATAGACTATCTATGCCGGCACGGCAGCAGTTCTCACATGCACTGCCCAGCACCTAATGATCCAGGTGACGGGACGGAGAGAGTAGTGGTATAGGATAATGTAATACCGGCAAAGGCTATACACCCCACTAACACCCTACTGAAAACACACACTGAAAGCAGAGAGGAAAACATACACAACCTAAAGCGGAATTCAAACCTCGGCATCATTCCTTCTAGCTCAATCGTTCATAATCTAACAAAAACCACATGCAAACCCCTACTCTAGGAACATCCTAAAGCGCTAATCTTTTGGCCGCCTTGCGATCGTGCGGGGCAGCTTATATCTGTGGATCGCAGCACCCAGAGCACCCCCACTAATGAGATCTCAGATTCTTGGTCGGGCACGTATGCTATAGGGGCGCGCTAACATTGGGATCGCTGATCCATGGCTTTATCAAGGTTAGGTTGATGGGGTGGATTATTGCCTTTGTGTTTTTGGTGTGAGGTGCTATTTCATTGCTGCCCTCACGCTATGTCTTTCACACCCCGCTAGTATCCATACTCGAGTAGAGAGGGCGGAAGCGGCAGAATGGAGGTGGGGGATGAGGGGGGATTACAATATTATCATTTCAGTCGCCATAGTTGCCCCGAACTGCGTTTTCCTTCTTGCCTGGGGGGGAGTTGATAAACTCCAGACATACGTCTCTTTATACTGCCTTTTGGCACATCTCACAGTAGGCGCAATCCTCGAGGGCCCCATCCAACATGACCCTCCAGGCGGCCGTTTGTACTTGTATTTCTTGGAGGGGCCGGTGTGTGCTCGGCAGTGTCATACGGTCCTGGGTGGGGTTGGGCAGACTTAAGGCTACAATGCACCTAATGACTCTGTGCCTGCTACTCTAGCCGGCTACTAGTATGCCCATAGAACAGGATGGGAAAACCACCAGGGTTCACCGGGGACTCGGCCACCCCCCGTTTCCGAAGGCACCGAATGAGGTTATTTTCTTTCCCAGCAAGCCTTTATTAGCGTTCCCTGATAAGGTGCCTCTCTCCACTGCCATATTATGGACCAGTGTTTTATGGAAGGTGGGCGACTTTGAGGTGGTATATTGTAGTGCGACGTGGCCTCTGCTCAGTAAAAGCATTGTTTTTGCCGAAGGGGCCAGTAGAAGGCGGTCTGAAGCAGTGAGCTAGTCTACGACTAGGGGCCTCCGGAATCCGAGGCCACCGGAGGTGCTACCTTTGAGGCCATTGCTAGGGAGGTCCTGAGATCCGCAGCCGTATTCCACATCGGTCCGGGGATGTTCAGTCAACGGAGCAATTGGGGCCGATAACGGGGAAGAATTGCCTGTTGATAAAGGCGCATTTGGCTTAAGGGCTGCACCAATCCCTAAGGATACCTGCTACCAATCTTTCAAATTGCTTCTTTTTCAATTTAATTCCATCTAAACGTGAGGCGCATGTTTTGGAGCTCATGTAGCATGCCTATCTTACACTTGTGCTGGGGTATGCCAACCCCCGCTCTCCCCCTGCGAGCTGTCGTCATAAGTAGTCACTCGGGGGGGGGGCTCACAGTGATACAGCGAGAGGGATAGTGAGGCCTAACCAAGTTTTCACAACTGTACCGTACCGCAATGGCAGTTCAATTACCTTCGCTAGGGTGGTGTCCTGGAGGGGCCCAGCTGACAGGGGGTTTGGGCCCCCCAGTGCCAGATGAGGGGTATGCTTACTTGATGAGTCCAGTTGGGGAACTTCTTGCACAGGTACTGCTAGTGAGTTTTCCGGTGTTACATTCTAGAAGAGTGCTTAGACAGGCAGGCTATAGCGAAACATCTCAAGTGAGAAATTCTGCATAGCATATCTGACCTCAACTTGGTCGCTAGGAGGCCAGGAGGGTATGGATCCTAGCTTGCTCTAGGCGTTGATATATTGCGCAGCGCAGAAATTAGAGGATCCGGGAAAGGAATCCTATCAAAGCTAGGGAGTGGTGGTAAGTTCGCTCCCCAGTCACGAGTAAGAATTAACTTGTGATAACAGTAGGCCATATTCTATGACCCAAACTAAACCAGCTCAACCCCTTCCGGAAGGCCGAGTATCCTACAAGAAGCCAGCCATAATTACCTTCAAAACTCTCCCCTGAGACTGCCTAAGGGCAAAGGAGGCAACGCACTCTGAAAGAAGTCATGGCGGGGACCCTTTCAAAACGGTGGCCTACAGTCTTTTAGAAACTCTCCGGATACCCGTAATTCCAAAAGGAGTAGAGACGCTCGAAGCCCCCCTCCCCCATGGCAAAAACGAACGGCTCCATTTCTGAATCCTGGAACCGATTTTCAAGCCATAAAGGCATGCCTTTCGAGAAATGGTACACGCCTTTCGAGAAATGGTACACGCCATCTTGAAAAAGAAAAACAGACTCCACAAACCCCTCTCATTGCGAAGAAAGTATTGTACGTCGTGTACCAAAGTTAGTTGCTATATCAAGAACTCCGAACATGCCGGGCGGAAATAAACCTGGTAGTACGTACGAAGAGAATAGGTAGACAGCAAAGCATCCATAGGCGATCTAAGAAAAAAAATCAAAAAGGAGAATTTGGGGATTAAGTTACAATGAATCTTTTGCTATGTGCACTCTTGAATCCTTAACCTCTGAGTGAGGACTAATTTCATTACACAACGTGGTTTGGGTTCCTACATTCTATAGGACTATCCTAAGCATTTGTTCAGCCCATTAAAAGAAGCTTCCTCCCACTCGACTGAGCTCCTTTTTATACCCTGGATTTCACTTATTCAATCCCAGGAGCGATGGTATTCAGTCACTTACAATCACTCGAAGGGCACTGGTGTTCGAATGGTAAGGTACGATAAGTTACCATTCAATACGATGCGGTACCATACGGTAAGGCACGGTAAACCCACCACGTGCCGTTTGCCCACCGTGGTAAAGCTTCAGATCATAATCCTGGATCGTACAGTAGTGTGGTGCTCATATCATTGCCAAGAATGTCTGGCCAATATTTTGCAGGAGTTGTCCTCTTTTTATCAGTTCTGCAGCGCTCCTAACCCTTCTTTTCCCCTAAGGTTATGTTCATAGAAGCATTCAAACATACCAAAAATCATGCAGAAATGTCACATCTAGTGCCCGTTTGAATTGATAAGTTTATATACAGGGTAAGAAACCTTTTTTTAAGCATACTGCCTGCCAAACATCTGTCACACAAGGGCAGGCGTCAACACGTCCAATGGAAGATAGGACTACCCAAAATCAGAATTTAAGATGGGAGATGCCGTTTTCCAGTATTTTATCTTCCTAGTGTAATTCGCGGTAATTTCCCGTACGGTATCAAGTGTGTAAGGTATGGTAAGGCACCGGATTATTCGAACACTAACGGACACTGCTAGCAATTGCTGATGGCTATGAAGTGAGGAAGCGACTAAACAGATAGCCAACGCATAAGCTATAAATGGTAGAGATACTTACTGGGCTGGGAAAATGCCACATACAAGTAGGGCCAATACGACCAGTCACCGAAACGCATGCTATCCCTAGTTAAGGGTAATAGAGTCGCCCCCCGCTATCCTAGATGCCCAAAACCCGAAGAATCCATCCGGCGCACTGAGTGATCCGGGGCGGCTGGCCAGGTTCCGGTACCAAGATTTTTAGAACCCCCAGAGGTTCATACGGGACAGGGGAAGAGGTATTCGGATTATCGAGTTCAGGTATAACTTAGTAGGGTGTGGCTGTGCTGTACAATCCTCCCAAGGCTAGGAAGAGGCGGATATAACAGTAATGAGCAATTACCGCGATGCTGACATTTACCCTTCTGAGGGCCGTTTCTTTAGACCTCTTCTTTTTTTTTTCTTTGGTCTGCCATATCTCTATCATACTTTTATCTCCTTCTCCTGCCCGACTGAGCTTCCCAAACTCGCACTTCTCGGACATACCAAGTCATCCTCGATCATGCAAGTAAAGTGTTTTTTGAGAGCAACCAAACCCAACTAAATCCGAAACCCCCAATTATAAATCCGCAGCAAACTCCAAGAACCCTCATTCTGCTGGATTTTTTACAGCTCCCTCGCCCACCGGCAGCGCAAGACAAGTCCGATTCGGACGAAATTCGGATATGATCAGGTTCCGGACCAGCTACCGGTTCCTTGGTGCTATAAGTCAGGTGATTAATTGAGGCCAGAATAAGGTTGTTACTTAAGCCACTCCCGGCGCAGGAGGGTGAGTGAGGAATAGTAGCTTTGTCATTTCATTGTGCTGTACTGGTAAGTTACTGTACTGTACGTACATATAATGCTGCTATTAATTGCACCGGTACCAGACCCATCACCTCCCACCTCTCCATTATCCAGATCGGTACAGTACAGCTAAATGAAGTTATGATCTTGAACACCTCTCCACTCCCTACCCCCCCAGAACCCCTAAGCCCTCACACCCACATCTCCAAAACCATCCCATCATATACCCAAGAAACGCCGTATGTATTATGATATTACATAATATATCATATTATAACGAAACCTCGGACAATCCACTATCTCCGCTAGCCCCAATCTAATCCCCGCCCTTAGAAACAAACCCCCCCCCCAGTATCATACCAATAATAGTAAAAAACCCGAGCACGCAGGATGCACCGGCATTCACAATTCCATAACAAGTAAAATACCCTATCAAACTAAACCAAACCCATCCTATGATATATCGATGCCACAATTCCCCGCTGGCTGACTGACGATCCGATACGGGTATGTAGTGGATCATGCGAGATTTTCCGGTACTGCCGGATACGCCTCATCCCGCCCCCCCCCCCTCCCCTCTCCCCTCTGCTCCAACGGCAAC
>Ga0307509_10005011_pt1 | contig 18685 bp, 16 predicted proteins | sample 10_EM_MG_FD_202245 | JGI IMG/M metagenome (GOLD analysis project Ga0307509, IMG submission 202245) | Populus trichocarpa ectomycorrhiza microbial communities from riparian zone in the Pacific Northwest, United States - 10_EM | ecosystem: Host-associated > Plants > Roots > Unclassified | place...
CGAAGCGCAGCGAGGTCACGCGGAGAGCGCCGAAGCGCAGCGAGGTCACGCGCGCTCGAACCAGGTTCGAGCGGAGAGCGCCGAAGCGCAGCGAGGTCGAGGTAATGTCCGGGCCTACGGAATGGCTGTCCGCGACCGAGACCGCGCAGAAGATCGCCTCGGGCGAGCTCACCGCGGCGCGGATCGTCGACAACTACCTCGCGCGGATCACCAACGTCGATCGCGAGCTCGGCGCCTACCTCGCCGTCGACGGCGATCAGGCGCGCAAGGCGGCCGCCGAGATCGATCGCAAGCGCACCGCGAAGGAGCCGCTCGGTCCGCTCGGCGGCGTCCCCGTCGCGCTCAAGGACGTCCTCGTGACGAAGGGCCTCGCGACCACCGCCGGCTCGAAGATCCTCGAGGGCTGGATCCCGCCGTACGACGCGGCCGTCGTCGAGCGCCTGCGCACCGCCGGCGCGATCGTCCTCGGCAAGGTCAACTGCGACGAGTTCGCGATGGGCAGCTCGACCGAGCGCAGCGCCTACAAGAAGACCAAGAACCCGTGGGACACCTCGCGCGTCCCGGGCGGCAGCTCCGGCGGCTCGTCGGCGGCGGTCGCGGCGGGTCTGTGCGCGGCGAGCCTCGGGACCGACACCGGTGGCTCGATCCGCCAGCCCGCGGCGTTCTGCGGCTGCGTCGGGTTGAAGCCGACCTACGGCCGGGTCTCGCGGTGGGGCGTCGTCGCGTTCGCGAGCTCGCTCGATCAGGTCGGCCCGTTGACGCGCACCGTGCGCGATGCGGCGCTCGTGCTCGAGGTGATCGCGGGGATGGATCCGCGCGACTCGACGTCGCTCGACGCGCCGGTGCCGAAGTACACCGACGCGCTGACCGGCGACGTCAAGGGCCTCCGCGTCGGCATCCCGCACGAGTACTTCGAGGGCACGATCGACGACGAGATCCGCGCGGCGATCGATCGCACGAAGGCGGCGCTCGTCGAGCGCGGCGCGGTGATGGTCGACATCTCGCTGCCGAACACCGCGCACGCGCTGCCGGCGTACTACATCGTCGCGCCCGCCGAGGCTTCGTCGAACCTCGCGCGCTACGACGGCATCCGGTTCGGCAAGGCCGCGAGCGGCGCGAAGAACCTGCTCGATCTCTATCTCCGGTCGCGCGGCGCGGGCTTCGGCCCCGAGGTCAAGCGCCGGATCATGCTCGGCACGTACGCGCTGCGCTCCGGCTACTACGACGCCTACTACAAGAAGGCGCAGCAGATCCGCACGTTGATCAAGCGCGACTTCGACCAGGCGTTCCAGCACGTCGACCTCGTGCTCACGCCGACGACGCCGACGGCCGCGTTCCGGTTCGGGTCGAAGTCGACGCCGCTCGACATGTATCTCGCGGATGTCTTCACGCTCGCGTGCAACCTCGCCGGCCTGCCCGGGATCAGCGTGCCGTGCGGCCTCACCGTCGACGGCCTGCCGGTGGGCGTCCAGCTCATGGGCCGCCCGCTCGACGAGGCGACCCTGCTGCGCACCGGCGACGTGATCGAGAAGGCCGTCGGCCTCGGTAGCCGCCGGCCGGGAGGTCGCTCTTGATCCCCGAGGAGCTCCTCGAACACTGGGAGCCGGTGATCGGGCTCGAGGTCCACGTCCAGCTCGCGACCGAGAGCAAGGCGTTCTCGCCGTCGGCGGTGAAGTTCGGCGCGCCACCGAACTCGCTCACCGATCCGGTCGTCCTCGGCATGCCGGGCACGCTGCCGGCGTTCAATCGCCGCGCACTCGAGCTGGCGCTCCGCCTCGGTGTCGCGACCGAGTCGAAGATCCGCGCGCGCGCCCGGTTCGCGCGCAAGCACTACTTCTATCCGGATCAGCCGAAGGGCTACCAGATCTCGCAATACGACGAGCCGCTGTGCGAGGACGGCCACCTCGATCTGATCCTCGCGGGTGAGGTCCGGCGCGTCCGCCTCACCCGGATCCACCTCGAGGAGGACGCGGGCAAGAACACCCACATCGGTGCGTTCTCGCACGTCGATCTCAATCGCGCCGGCGTCGCGCTCGTCGAGGTCGTGAGCGCCCCGGAGATGCGCTCGGCCGACGAAGCCGCGGAGTTCATGCGCGCGCTCCACCGGCTCGTCCGCTGGCTCGAGATCTCCGAGGCCGACATGGAGAAGGGCCAGCTGCGCTGCGACGCGAACGTGTCGGTGCGCCGGCGCGGCGAGGACCGGCTCGGCACGCGGACCGAGCTGAAGAACATCAACTCGTTTCGGTTCGTCCAGAACGCGATCGAGCACGAGATCGTGCGCCAGGTCCGCCTGCTCGACGACGGCGAGCGGATCATCCAGGAGACCCGGCTGTGGGACTCCGAGCGCGGTACGTCGGAGTCGATGCGGTCGAAGGAGACCGCGGAGGACTATCGCTACTTCCCGGATCCGGATCTGCCGCCGGTCGTCGTCGATGCGGTGCTGATGGGCGGGGTCCTGCGCTCGCTGCCCGAGCTCCCGAACCAGCGCTTCGATCGCTATCTCAAGCTGGGCCTCGCCGCCGACGACGCGCGCACGCTGATCTCCGAGCGCGCGCTCGCCGAGTACTTCGACGCGGCGGTCAAAGCGCATCCCGGCGACCAGTCGGGCCGGATGATCGCGAACTGGCTCCTCACCGAATTGCTCGGCGCGCTCAACGCGGACGGCAAGACGATCGAGGAGACCCCGATGCCGGCCGAGCGGCTCTCCGAGGTGCTGCGCCTCGTCGAGGACGGCACGATCAGCGGCAAGATCGGCAAGGAGATCTTCGAGGAGAGCTACCGCACCGGCGACGCCCCGAGCGCGATCGTCGAGCGCCGCGGCGTCCAGCAGATCAGCGACGAGGCGGCGCTCTGGGAGATCGTCGACCAGGTCGTTGCGGCCAACTCCCGCCAGGCCGAGGCCTACGCCTCGGGCAAGGACGGCCTGTTCGGATTCTTCGTCGGCCAGGTCATGAAGGCCACGAGCGGCCGCGCGAACCCGGTGATCACCTCGGATCTATTGCACAAACGACTTGGGCGCTAAGCACTACTTGACGTTCGGCCCAGGATCCGTAAAGTCCGCGATTCGTAAAAGCATTTCGCGGAGACCAGAGTCATGTACGCCGTAATCCAGACGGGTGGAAAGCAGTATCGGGCCGAGCCCGGCAAGACCATCATGGTCGAGAAGCTCGAGGGCGACGCAGGCGCCAAGGTCGTGTTCGACCAGGTGCTGCTCGTGTCGTCCGGCGACGGCGCCACCGTGACCGTCGGTAAGCCGACCGTCGCGGGTGCGAAGGTCACCGGCGAGATCGTGGACCAGACGCGCGGGCCCAAGCTCGTCGTGTTCAAGCTCCGCCATCGCAAGAACTACGTCCGCCGCAACGGCCACCGTCAGGATCTGACGGCGGTCAAGATCGCGGCGATCGAGTAAGGACAAACCGCCATGGCTCACAAAAAAGGACAAGGCTCGACTCGGAACGGTCGCGACTCTCAACCGAAGATGCGCGGCGTCAAGCGCTTCGCCGGTGAGGTCGTCAAGGGTGGCGCGGTGCTCGTCCGTCAGGTCGGCACCAAGTTCCACGCCGGCGAGAACGTCGGTATCGGTCGCGACTGGACCCTGTTCTCGAAGATCGACGGCGTCGTGAAGTTCGAGCGCCACGGCAAGTCGAAGATGCGCGTCGCGGTTTACCCGGCCCCGGCATCTCCCGCCGCTGCCTGAACGGCGACGATCCGCGCGTTCACCCGCGCGAGCAGATCGCGGTCGTGGGTTGCCACGATCGCGCTGTTGGTTTCGGCGCAGTGCGCCTTCAGCAGCTCGACGAGGGCATCCGCCCGCCGCGCGTCGAGGCCGTTATCGGGCTCGTCCAGGACGAGTAGCTTCGGCGGGCCGAGGAACGCCGCGCCGAGGCACGCGCGCCGGCGCTGGCCGAGCGACATCCGGTCGAGCGCGAGGTCGCGTAGCTCGTCGAGGCCGAGCGCCGAGATCATCGCGGGCGTCGGCGCTTCGGTGCCGCGGCTCGCCGCGACCATCGCCCACAGCTCGCCGGCGAGCAGGAACCCCGGCGGGTCGGCAGCCTCGGGGACGTAGCCGAGCGCGCGGCGAGCGAGGCGGCGCTGGGCGGCGCTGCCCCACACGTTCGCGCCGGCGATCGAGACCCGGCCCGCGCTCGGCGCGAGCACGCCGGCGATCGCCATCACGAGGGTGGACTTGCCGCAGCCGTTCTTGCCGACGAGGCCGATGCACTCTCCTGCGGCGACCTGCAGGTCGAAGCGATCGATGACCGTGCGGCCACTGCGCCGGACGACGAGCTGGTCGAGCTCGCAGATCATGCGGTCCCCAGCGCGAGCACACCGATCGCGACGAGCCCTGCGGCGCCTGCCGCACCGAGCCAGCCGAGGAGAATCACCGCGAGCGCCGACGCGACGACCGCACCGGTGACGACCCGCGCGGCGGTGAATTCGGACGCGTCGGCCCACACCGCGCCGCGGGTGACGATCAGCGCGAGCCCGGCGGCGACGGCCAGGCCGACGAGCGCGAGCCACCCGACGGTCGCGGCATCTCCGACGACGATCGCCGCACAGCCGAGCGCGATCGCCATCGCGGCGCCGTACACGATCGCGATCGCGACGCCGAGCATCGCGCGCCGCAGCGCCTCGCTCGCGCCGACGGAGCGAGCGAGCCACGCACTCGCGCGATGCGCCTCGACGAGCGGCAGGAGCGCCCCGGCCCAGCCCGGCGCGAGCACGACCGCGATCACCGCGCTCGCGAGCACGCTCGCCGCGCTGCCGGTGAGCTCGTTATTGCGGACGAACAGTGCGGCCGCGCCCCCGGCGAGGAGCGCGAGGCCGGCGCCGCGGATCAGCGCATCGCTCGCGCGCCGGCGCAGCGCGCGCAGATGAATCGCGAGCAGGGCGCGCGCGGGTCCACCCCACCGCCGGTCGCCGACCCGCGGGGGCTTGCCGCGCCACAGCGCGACCGCGCAGATGATCGGCGTGAACGCGAGCGCGAGCGCGAGGCCGAGCACGTGCTCGCCGACCAGCCACAGCGCGAGCCACGGCAGCTGGTACCAGAGCACCGCGCCGAGCCCGAGGAGGCGAGGGGGCCATTCCGCGTGGGGCAGCGAGCGCAGGAACCGGGTCGCGTCGTCACGGACCAGCAGGCGCGCCACGGGCACGAACAGGAGCAGCCACGTCGCGGCGAGGCCGAGCGCGATCGCGGGCGAGCGGAGCGCGATGCCGGTGAGGTCGTGCGGGTGCATGCCGGTGCCGCCGAAGATCGTGCCGCCGACGATCCCCGTACCGATCCAGACCGGTAGCGCGCGCCGGCCGGCCGGCCGGATCACGGCGCGCATCCACACGGCCAGCCAGGTCACGGCCTGGTATATACCCGCGCCGGGACCGCGGAAGTCCCGCCTCATGCAGTTCATCGACGAAGCGATCATCGAAGTCAGAGCCGGCGACGGCGGCAACGGCTCGGCCGCGTTTCGTCGCGAGGACGGCGTGCCCTACGGCGGACCGTCCGGTGGCGACGGCGGCAACGGTGGTAGCATCATCGTCGTCGCGGATAGCCACCAGTCGTCGTTGCTCGACTTCAAGTTCAAGCGCCACTTCCGGGCGGAGCGCGGCGAAGATGGGCGCAACAAGGATCAGTACGGCGCGAAGGGCGAGAGCCTCACGCTGAAGGTTCCGGTCGGCACGGTGATCTACGAGTACGACAACCTGCTCGTCGATCTCGACACCGACGGCGCGACGTTCGTCCTCGCGCAAGGCGGCATCGGCGGCAAGGGCAACATCCACTTCGCGACGCCGTGGAATCAGGCGCCGACCCACGCGGAGCCGGGCACGCCGGGCGAGAAGCGCACGCTACGCCTCGAGCTCAAGTTGCTCGCCGACGTCGGCCTCCTCGGTTATCCGAGCGTCGGCAAGTCGACGTTCATCGCCGCGGTGTCGCGCGCGCGACCGAAGATCGCGGACTATCCGTTCACCACACTGGTTCCGAACCTGGGCGTGGTCCGGCTCTCCGACGAGCGCACGTTCGTGATCGCCGACATCCCCGGCCTGATCGAAGGCGCGTCACAGGGTGCAGGTTTGGGACACCAGTTCCTCCGTCACGTCGAACGCTGTCGCGTCTTGCTACACATCGTCGAGGCAACGTTCACCACCGGGCCCGAGCGCACACCTCTCGACGACTTCAACATCATCAATCGCGAGCTGCAGACCTATGCTCCCGAGCTCGCGGACAAGCCTCAGATCGTGGTGTTGAACAAGGTCGATGCGACCGATGAGAAAGATGTTCCCGAGATCCAGAGCGAGTTTGCGGCGCAGGGTGTGACGCTTCTCGCGATGTCCGCGGCGACCGGTGAAGGGGTTCCAGCGGTGCTCGAAGCCCTGTGGAAAAAGTTGCGGCCGAGCGCCACCTGAGGGAGGCGCACGGACCGGGCGCCGGTGAGATAAAGCAAGGCGCACGGACCGGGCCCCGGTGAGAGAACGCGCACGCCATTTGATCCTCGCCGTCGAGTTGAACCGGTCCTAGCCGGGTGTTACAACCGCTTTATTCCAAAAGGAATTGCGTCAGGTCCGTCTGGCGCACGCGGGACCGGCACGAGGCCGGACGGAGAACTATGCGAGCACTCTCGAACGTCGTCGTTCTTTCATCGCTCCTCCTGGCTGCCGCTGCATCGGCAGGGAGCGATTCGAAGACGCCTGCGCCGGCAACCGGCACGGGTTCTGGTTCGAGCGCCGCGCCGGCACCCGCACCCAGCGCGGGAGCCGGTGCGCCGGCCCCGGGACCTGCGGACCAGACCGATCCGAGTCAGGTGAAGCCCGAGGACATGCCGACCGCGGTGCGGATGCGGCGGATCGAGCAACGCACGCAGGCGCTGAAGGAGCGCGCGTGGCAGCTCAAGGCGCGCGTCCAGACGCTCAAGGAACAGATGCTCGGCGGCGGTGTCGGCGCGCAGGCGCTGATCTCGCACGAGAACGAGATGGGCTCGAGCTTCCACCTCGTCAAGCTGACGTACACGCTCGACGGCACCCAGATCTTCGCCCGCACCGACGACACCGGCGAGAACCTCTACAAGACGAAGTCGTTCGACATCTTCACCGGCCCGATCTCGCCGGGCAGCCACCAGCTCGCGATGGTCGCGACCTACAAGGGCCATGGCTACGGCGTGTTCGAGTACCTCTCGAAGTTCACGTTCACCGCGCGCAACACGAGCTCGTTCGTGTCGGGAGAGGGCAAGATCTCGCGCGTCGAGTGCCGCGGGTTCGAGAAGGGCGGCGCGGCGACGCCGATGGAGAAGCGTGCCGCGATCGACTGCAAGGTGACCGACGTGGCTCCGGACAAGCCGGCCACCGCGCCCACCCAGACGACGCCGGGCTCGACGCCGCTGCCGGCCGCGACGCCCGCCCCGGCCGCTCCCGCCCCGGCCGCTCCTGCTCCGACCACGCCGGGGAAATAACGATGCTTCGTTTCCGCACCATCGCGATGGCGGTCGGCCTCGTGCTCGTCGCGGGCTCGGCGTACGCCGATGAAGTCTCCAACCGGCTCGCCAGTTACGAGCAGGAGGCGCGCAACCTCGGTGTCGATCTGCCGCGCCCGAACCAGCAGTCGACCGCGCAGAGCCAGCACCGGCTCGTCGACGCGCAGGTCGCGTTCCAGCTCGGCGACTACGATCAGGCCGCGCTGATCCTGTTCGATCTCGCGTCGAAGTCGACCGGTCCCGACAAGGAGACCGCGACCTACTACCTCGGCGAGGCCCTGTTCCAGAAGGGCGACCGCGGCGCCGCGCGCGCGTACTTCGCCGAGATCGGTGCGATCCCGACGAGCCGGTACTACCAGCTCTCGCTCGTGCGCCTCGTCGAGATCGCGATCGCCCAGAAGGACTTCCAGGACGGTCACGACGCGGTCGCGAAGCTCGGCACCGCCGGAGGCCTTGCCCAGATCCCATACGTCAACGGCAAGCTCGCGTTCGCCGAGGACAAGTACGACGACGCGCTCGTCGCGTTCGCGCAGGTCCCGAAGGGCTCGGACTACGAGCTCCAGGCGCTCTACTACTCGGGCGCCGTCAACGTCGCGAAGAAGGATCTCGCGAAGGCGACCGACATCTACACCGATCTCATCAGCCGCAAGCCGCGCACCGCGGCCGATCGCCGCGTGATGGAGCTCGGTCAGCTCGCGCTCGGCCGGTTGTTCTACGAGCGCGAGCAGCCGTCGAAGTCGATCGACTCGTACCTGCTCGTCGATCGCCACAGCGATCTGTTCCCCGACGCGCTCTACGAGACCGCGTGGGTCTACGTGAAGAGCAAGCAGTACGACAAGGCGCTCCGCGCGCTCGAGCTCCTCGAGCAGAGCGATCCGCAGTCGCAGAAGACGCCGACCACCCGGATCCTCGAGGGCAACCTCCGGATCCGCAAGGCGCAGGCGATCCGTCTCGCGCAGGTCAACGGCACGGTCGCGATGGGCGACACCACCGATCCGGGCGTCGAGTACGACAAGGCGACGAAGATCTTCGCCGACACCCACGACCTCTACATGCCGTCGTACGCGACGCTGGCGCAGCTCACCGACGGCAACCTCGACGCCGCCGGGTTCGTCGAGCAGATCGCAGGGCGGAGCTCGCACGTGTTCCAGACCACCGCGCCGATTCCGGATGCAGCGGCACAGTGGCTGCGCGATCAGCCCGAGGTCCAGCGGGTCGTCGGCGTCGAGACCGACCTCGGCGAGATCTACGCGAACATCGTCGAGTCCGAGGAGATCATCAACCGGCTCGAGGGCGTGCTCGCGACCGGCGATCGGACGACCGTGTATCCGAAGCTGGCGTCGCGCCGGCACCGGATCGCGCAGATCCAGGACGACCTGGTCAAGCTGCGCGGCGATCTCGCCGATCAGGAGGTCACGCTCGTCGCGAGCTCCGGCGATCTCGCACAGGCGACGATGACGCGGGTCCAGCTCCAGAAGCAGTACACGGCGCTCGGCAGCCCGGAGAAGGCGTACGCCGAGCGCGTCGCGACGACCCGCGGCGGGTTCGAGGCGATCGACAACTCGTTGAACGAGATCGCGGGGACGATCGATTCGACCCAGGCGATGGCGGTCGCGATGCGGACGTACTCGACGTCGAACGTCGACGCGGCGATGCGCGACAGCGTCAAGACCACGCTCGATGCGGCGGGACAGGAAGCGACGGCGATCGAGGACGAGCTCACCGCGATCCGCAACGAGGCCGCGCTCGGCAAGGATCTCGCGGGGGTCGGCGATCAAGGCATCGCCCAGGCCCGCACGCTGCGCGCGCAGCTCAAGACCGCGCAGGACAACGAGCAGCGCCTGCTCGACGGCTTCTCGTCGGCGAGCAAGGATCGCGGCCGCTCGCAGAACCTCGCGGCGCTCGGCGATCGCGCGGCGTCGCTCGCGGCGAACCTCGACAACACGGATCAGGCGATCGATCGCGCGGTCCAGCAGGGCCTCGACGAGGTCAAGGGCCTCCTCGCGCAGGAGAAGGCGAACCTCGTCGAGTACAAGAAGGAGCTCGGCGAGCAGGAGGCCGATGCCCGCGCGGTCGGCGCGCACGTGCTCGCCGCGTCGTTCAAGGAAGTGAAGGACAAGCTCTACGACGTGATCGTGCGGACGGACGTCGGCACGGTGGACGTGTCGTGGTCGCAAAAGGAAGACACCGACGACGACCTGAAGCGCCTCAACCTGGCGCGCAGTCGCGAGCTCAAGCAGTTGAAGGACGAGTTCAAGGACGTGCTCGAGGACAACACGCGCAAGCCGAGCGCGCCGCGCAAGTCGGACCTGCCGCCCGCAAACACCGAGGGTGGCTCGTCGAGCCCCGACAAGGCCGGCTCGCCTGGAGATGGCCGCGTGAAGCCGATCGGTGATGCCCCGGCGCCGCCCGCGTCCCCGACGGTGAAACCCGACGACCCGAAGGCGCCGAAGAAGGCGGGGTCCAAGTGAAGCTCCGCAGCCTGCTCGTCCTCGCTTTGCTGGGAAGCATCGCCACCGCGCAGCCCGGCCAGACGCCAACGACGCCCGCGTCGCCGCCGTCGCCCACCGGTTCGCCGGTGCCGAACGAGCCCGGGCCGAACGGTCCGGGGCTCGGCGTCCCGGCGCCCGCACCCGCGCGCACCCCGGTCGCCGTCAAGCCTCCGCTCAAGCTCGACGAGAAGGAGATGACGGAGCTCAAGGACGTCGAGGCGGAGTACGACAACTTCGTCCGCGCGGCCGACGAGCACGACAAGCGGATGCGCGCGATCGCGCGGCGCGAGTACGACCAGCGCACCGGCGAGCTCGAGCGGCGCTACGCCGAGCGGATCGCGAAGTCCGAGTCGGATCAGTCCAAGCGCCACAGCGACACGATCGCGCTGCTCGAGAAGTTCCTCCAGAACCACCCGAACCACGAGACGTTCACGCCGGACGCGATGTACCGGCTCGCGGATCTCTACCTCGATCAAGCGAACGAGGAGCTCGATCAGCGGATGGCCGCGCAGGAAGCGGGCAAGACCGAGGATCAGGCCGCGATGGTCGCCGACTATTCGAAGTCGCTCGACCTGTGGGAGCAGATCCTGACCAAGTTCCCGTCGTACCGGCAGACGCCGGCGGCGATGTACTTGCTCGCGTACTACGAGAAGCCGAAGGACGACCGCAAGTCGCTCCAGATCTTCCTCGCGCTCGCGTGTGCGAACAAATACAAGTGGAACGACAAGCCACCGGTCATCCCGACGAAGTCCGAGGCGATCAAGCGGGTCGAGCAGAAGACGCTGCGCGATCCGTACTCCGACTGCACGCCGTATCCCGGGGCGGAGACCGAGCTGATCCGCCACGCGTGGGTCCGCGGCGTCGCCGACGAGCACTTCGCGATCGCGGGCGAGCTCGACGACGCGATCGCGGCGTACATGAAGGTCGCGAACGGCGGCAACGAGTCCAAGCTCTACGCCGAGTCGCTCTACAAGCTCGCGTGGAGCTTCTACAAGCGCGACTTCCTGCTCGATTCGATCAAGCGCTTCGACCAGAGCGTGAAGCTGTACGACGACACCGTCGCCGCGGGTGGCCAGCCGCCGCTCGAGCTCCGCGACGAGTCGATCCAGTACATCGCGGTCGCGTTCACCGATCCGTGGGAAGGCGAGACCGACACCGATCCGAGCAAGGCGTTCGAGCGCGCGAAGAACTTCTACAAGGGCCGCGAGAACGAGAAGCACGTCCGCGACGTGTGGGTCGCGATGGGCCACGCGTTCGCGGATCTCCAGGCGTGGGACCAGGCGGTCGACTCGTACAAGATCGCGATCGGGCCGCCGTGGGAGCTCGATCCGCACAACCCGCTCGTCCACCAGGAGATCGTCAACGCGTTCGAGAGCAAGGGCGACAAGTTCGCGGCCGATGCCGCGGCGGCCGAGCTCGCGACGAAGTACGCGCCGGGCACGGCGTGGTACGCGGCGAACGAGAAGGACCGCGAGGCGATGGAGAACCAGCGCCGGATCGCCGAGCGCGCACTGTACGCGGCCGCGCGCAACACGCACTCGGCGGCGACCCAGCTGCGCAAGGACTACGACGGCTCGGCGAAGAAGGATCCGCAGGCGAAGGCCGAGTACCTCGCGATGTACGCGAAGGCGATCGACCTGTATCGCACGTTCATCACCACGTACGCCGACTCCGACTACATCTACGAGTTCAACTTCCTCGAGGGCGAGGCGCTGTTCTACGCCGAGCGCTATCCCGAGGCGATCGTCCAGTACCGCTGGGTCCGCGACCACAAGGACATGGGCACCACGTACTTCCTCGATGCCGCGCGCTCGGTGCTGGCGGCGCTCGAGGCCGAAGCCGCCGCCGAGGTCGCCGCGGGCAAGCTCCAGCCGATGAAGGTGCCGACCATCGCGGACCTCCAGGCCCAGCCGCAGCCGTGGCAGCCGCAGCCGATCCCGCAGACCTACGTCGAGCTCCAGGCCGAGTACGACACGTATCAGAACGTCGTGCCGGATCCGGCGGCCGCGCCGCAGCAGGGCATCAACGCCGCGTTGATCTCGCTCGCGTACCTCCACATCGACGACGCGATCCGCCGGTTCGAGAAGGTCGAAGAGAACTTCTGCCACACGCCGTCGGCGGACCCGCGCGATCCGAAGGCGGTCGCCCCGGCGAGCAAGGCGAAGGACGGCATCCTCGCGATCTACCAGGCGCAGAACAACTTCGACGCGATCCAGGCGACGAACAACAAGTTCATCCAGCTCGGGTGCGGCGACAAGTCGGCGATCGATCTCGCGATCAGCCAGAACCGGTCGCTCAACTTCTCGCGCGCGGCGGACCTCTACAAGAAGCAGCAGTACGTCCCGGCCGCCGAGGCGTTCTACCGGTTCTACAAGAACGCGCCGCAGACCGATCCGGATCTGCCGACGGCGCTCTACAACGCGGCCGTCGCGTACAAGCTCGGCGATCGGCCGAAGACCGCGATCGGGCTGTTCAAGGAGTTCACCGCGAAGACCGACAAGCGGTTCAAGGAGAGCCCGTACTACCTCGACGCGATGCGGCTGACGGCCGCGAGCCAGCAGGCCGCGTTCCAGTACGACGAAGCGATCAAGACGTATCTCGATCTCTACGAGACGACGAAGAAGGCGAAGAAGCTCGGCATCAAGCCGCCGGATCCCATCCCGGGCGAGAAGCCGATGACGCTCGACCAGATCGGCCTCGACGCCGTCTACAACGCCGCGTACGCCGCCGAGGTCAGCCGCGACTTCAAGCGCGCGACCGACCTCTACACGCAGTACGGCAAGATCGAGCCCGACCGCCGCAAGCAAGACCGCGCGCTGTGGTCGATCGCGGGCATCTCGCGCCAGTCGGGCAACGTCAACGACATGGTCGAGCACCTCGATCGCTGGCGCGCGAAGTACGGCAAGGACGCGGGCAACGCGGACGACTACGTGAAGTCGTTCTACGACACCGCGAAGCTGTTCCACGCGAAGGGCCGCACGCCGCAGGCCAAGGCGGCGGAGCAGGCGACGATCGACGCGTGGAAGAAGATGGGCTCGGCGAAGAACACGCCGGGCGCGAAGTTCGCGGCCGAGTACGCGCTCGACGACGCCGAGGAGTTTTACACCAAGACCTGGGTGCCGATCGCGATCAAGAAGCAGATCACGTCGTCGGACATCAAGCAGGTCAAGAAGCTGATCGAAGGTCAGAAGGCCGAGATCGAAGGGCCGCGCAAGAAGGCCGAGGACAAGTACATCGCGCTCGACCAGTACGGCGTGCTCGAGGCGTCGATGGCGGCGAAGGTCCGGTTCGGCGACATCCAGTACGACCGCGGCCAGAAGATCGCGGACATCCCGGCGCCGAAGGTCCTCGAGAAGAACCCCGACGTGCTCGCCCAGTTCGAGACCCAGCGCGACGAGGCGCTGAAGAAGGATCTCGAGGAAGCGAAGCGCGACTGGGCCGAGGTCGTCGATCTCGCGAAGCAGGGTGGCGTGTCCAACAAGTGGAGCCAGCACGCGAACGAGAACCTCGCGCGCGAGTTCCCGGACCAGTACAAGGCCCTCCGTCAAGAGCTGATCCAGGGAGTGGATACGCCATGAAGAAGGTCCTCTTGATGCTCGCGCTCGTTTCGCCTCTCGCGGCCTGCGGCGGCGGCGACAAGAAAGCGCCGACGACGCCGAAGGCCGGTGGCGGTAGCGGCGCGTCGATGAACGACACCGGCGATCCGCAGTTCACCGGTGGTGGCTCGGGTGCGAACGGAGCCGGCGGCGGCAGTGGGGCCAGCGCGTTCGGCGGCTCCGATCCGATGGCCGGCCAGGACGCGCCGGTCGTGTTCCCGAACCTCGATCCGGATCCGACGCAGGCCAAGGCCCAGGTCGACCAGCATCTGTCCGTCGCGCGGGCCGCGCTGTCCTCGCCCACGCCGGATGCCGACACCGCGCTGCGCGAGGCCAAGGAAGCGCTCAAGATCGACGCGACGTCGATCGACGCGGCCGCGTACTACGCGTTCGCCTACTACCACAAGAAGCAGTACGACACCGCGGAGCTCGTCCTCGACGACGTGTTCAAGCGCGACACGGCGAAGAAGAACGCCGGCATCTACTACGTCTACGGCCTGGTCTACGACCACACGAACCGGCCGGAGCAAGCCGTGCTCGCGTTCAAGAAGGCGGTCGAGCTCAACCCGAACTTCGCGAGCGCGCTGACGAACCTCGGCGTGCACCAGCTCCAGAACAAGCAGTACGTCGAGGCCCAGCAGACCTACGAGCGGCTGACCAAGGAGTTCAACCGCACAGATGCGATCACCTTGACCGACCTCGGCTCCGCGTATCGCGGCCACTCGGCCGACTACCCAGCCGGCTCGGGCGACCGCAACACGCTGATCCAGAGCTCGGAACAGGCCTACCGCCGTGCGATCCAGGCCAATCCGAACTACGGGCCGGCGTACTTCGACCTCGCGATGCTCTACCTCGACGCCGACCCGTTCCCGTCGGGGGGCGGCGCGCTCGATACGATGCAGCGCCTCAACGCGGCCAAGGACTTCCTCGACAAGTACAAGAACGCTCCGGGGGTAGACATGAAGCTCTACGACGAGCGTATGAAGGACGTGAGCAAGGCCGTGAAACGCGAAGAGAAGCGCCGGAAGAAGGGTGGCAAGACCCCATGAGGTACCGCATGCTAGTACCTGTGAAGTCCCTTCTGGCTCTCGCGCTGCTCGCGGCCACGGCGGTGCCCGCGTTCGCCGATTCGCCGGAGCGCTGCTCGGACGACGCCGACGGCGGCGACAAGAAGCAGGGCAAGTTCCATATCGAGTACGTGGGCGGCAAGCCGGTCACCGTGATCGATACGGTCGTCGCGGTGTGCGGCAAGGTCCCGCGCCCGAGCGTCGTCTACGTGATCACGGCGAAGAACATCGATTACGAGTGGGAGAGCCTGAAGCAGGACTTCATGCCGCTCATCCTCGCAACCGTGAAGAAAGCGCCCTTCTGATGGCGGCTCCGCGTCCACCGCAGCCGCAGAACGGCAACGGCGCGCAGGTCCAGCAGGGGCCGCGCCCGCGCATCCTTCGCATCGGCATCCTGCTCGGCGGCAAGATCGTCGAGGAGCGCCTGGTCCGCGAGCACGCGTCGGTCTCGATCGGCCAGTCGATGCGCAACACGTTCTCGATTCCGGTCGAGGGCCTGCCGCTCGAGTTCACGCTGTTCTCGCTCGAGAACGAGCGTTACTTCCTGCGCTTCCTCCCGAAGATGGACGGCCGCCTCAGCGACGGCGGCAACGTGTTCACGCTCGATCAGCTGAAGAGTCAGGGCGCGCACAACGTCGGCGACTTCTGGCAGGTGCCGCTGACCCAGACCGCGCGCGGCAAGCTCTCGCTCGGCGATCTGACGGTCCTGTTCCAGTTCGTCACCGAGCCGCCGCGGCAACCCAAGCCGATGCTGCCCGCGTCGGTGCGCGGCACGTTCGCCGATCGCTTCGATCCGCGCCTGTCGGTGATCATGGGCGCGTCGATCGTCCTGCACTTCGCGATCGTGATCATCGCGCTGACCCGCGACATCCCGAACGGTACCGGCATGGCCGACCGCGCGTACAACATGGTCTTCACGCAGGACCAGTACACGGTCGACGTCGAGAAGCCCTCGACCGAGAAGGCGGACACCGGCTCGGCCGCCGCGAAGACGCCGGAGAAGACGCCGGCGAAGACGCCCGACAAGACGCCGCCGAAGCCGACCGTCGATCCGAACGCCGGCCGCGACGCCGCGAAGGACATCGCGATGCAGGAGGAGCAAGCCAAGGCGATGGCCGACCTCCTCACCGGCGAAGGCGCGAACGGCACCAGCGAAGGTGACATGAGCAAGCGCCGCCCGGGCGCCGACCTCGGCCAGCAGATCGCCGACGTCCGCGAGGGTGGCAAGACCGTCGCCGTCGGTGGTGGCGCCGGCCGCGGCCCGCGCGGTGATGGCGACGCCCGGGTCGGCAACGGCAAGGGTCCGAACATCAACGCGCCCGGCGGCACCGAGACCGCGGGTGGCCCGAAGGTCGAGCACGCGCCGACCGGCCGGATCCAGGTCAGCGACAAGCAGACGTTCGACGACTCCTCGCTCACGCCCGACGTGGTGCTGTCGAAGATCCAGAGCGTCTACATGAGCCAGATCAAGCGCTGCTACACGACGTTCCTCAAGAAGGACGCGTCGGCGCGCGGCAAGGTCACGCTCAAGCTCACCGTCAACGAGACCGGCCGCGCGGTCCAGACCGGCGCGAACGGCTTCGCCGGCGAGGTCGACGAGTGCATCGGCAATCTGATGAGCAGCTGGCGCTTCCCGGTCCCGAAGGACAAGGACAACGAAGCGACCACCGCCAGCTTCGCGATCACGCTCCAGCTGGTTCCGGACTGACGTGGCCGGTGCCGTCGTCTGGTTGACCGGGCTCTCGGGCGCCGGCAAGACCACGCTCGCTCGCGCGGTGGCGAAGAAGCTCGTGTGCCCGCACGAGATCATGGACGGCGACGAGATCCGGGAGTTCCTGTCGGAGGGCCTCGGCTTTTCCAAGGAGGATCGGGATACCAACTCCCACCGGATCGGTTTTGTCGCGCGCCTGCTCGCGAAGCACGGCGTGCTCGTGTTCGTCGCATCGATCGCGCCGTATCGCGAGACCCGCGCGGAGCTCGCGAAGCGATCCGAGCAGGCGGGGCATCCGTTCGTCGAGGTCTACGTCCACGCGCCGCTCGAGGTCGTTGCCGACCGCGACGTGAAGGGCCTGTACAAGAAGGCGCTCGCGGGGAAGATCGATCACTTCACGGGCGTGAGTGATCCGTACGAACCGCCCGAGCATCCCGACCTCACGATCCACACCCACGTCGAAGAGCTCGACGAGTCGGTGGAGCGACTGATGGCGGTCTTGCGCGAGCGCGACCTCGTGTAGGCTGTTCGCGGCGGGATGGCAGCAGAGCAGTCGCTAGTTCAGACCACGCGTCGGTCCGTGAACGCGCTCTATCGCGTGCAGCAGGTCGGTGGCGTCTTTGCCGGGCTCGCCGGCGTCGGGATGATGGCCGGTGGCGCGACGGCTTCGTTGGTCGGCATTCCGATCATCGCGTTGGTGTTCGGTGGTTCCGTGCTGCTCGCGAAGCGCCAGGCGCGGCGGTTCGTCGTCGAGGCGCAGCTTGCCGGGGATGCGATGGGGCGAGGTGAGCTCGCGAAGGCCCACGAGATCTTCGACTACTGGGCGGATATCAAGAACAACCATCGGATCATGGTGCTCGCGTGCCACAACCTCGCCTCGGTCTTCACGCAACAAGGCAAGCTCGAGGAGGCGCGGCGGCTGCACCTCGAGAACAGCGAGCACGAGCTCAAGTGGCTCCGCCGCACGGGGCTGACGAAGCTCAGTGCCGCGGGCGTCGCCTACACCAACGCGCTTCTCGGCGACCTCGACGCGGCGACCAGGTGGATCACGATCGCGGAGCGCCGTTCCAAGCTCCCGCAGATGCCGAACGCAGATCCCTCGTTGATCATCGTGCGCGTCATTGTCGGGCTCCGACGTGGGCAATCCGAGGAGGCCGCGCGGCTCCTCGACGACAACTGGACGATGATCGAAGGCCGCGTCGTCGCGAAGAGCCTGCGGACGTATCGGCTGTTGCGCGGCTTTGCGCGCGTCTCGATGGGGCCTCGCGACGCGGGAAGAGGTCACGAGGACGTGGCCATGGTTCGGCCGCAGTACCCGAACGAGCATGCGTATCTCGGAACGGCGTGGCCGGAGATGGCCGCGTTCCTTGCCACCCACGGGCTGGTGCCGTGATGGCGGGGCTCGTGCGCTGGCGGCCGTGGGCGCCCGACTACGAGCAGTACATCGGGATGCTCATCGGCTCCGAGGCCCTCGGGCTCGTGGTCGGCTTTCTGGTTCATCACCCGATGCTGGTCGCATTTCCACTCGTCGTGCCGCCGTACGTCGCGGCCAAGGCGCTATGGCGGCGCCACGGACGAGCGTTCGTACGCGAGATGCGGGAGGCACACGACGCGCTCAATGCAGGAAACTTCGCACGCGCCCGCGAGAGCTTCGCGTACTGGGCAGCGAACCGACCGAGTCCGGCCCTCGCCGCGATCGCTCGGCACGATCTGGCCTGGACCGCGATGTGCGAGGGCGAGCTCGAAGAGGCGCGCGACCTCCAGCTTCATGGACTGACGAAGGACCGTAAATCGCTCGAGCGAGCCGGCCTCGTCCAGCTCTCGTCGATCGACCTCGCGCTGCTCTTCGCACTCCTCGGCGATCTGGAGACCGCCGAGACATGGATCGCCGAGGCCGAGAAGCCAGCCAAGAAGGCCCCACGGCGCGGCGTCGAGGCGATCATCGCCGTCGTGCGTGCGGTCGTTGCACTCCGCCGCGACCGCGCCGCGGATGCCGTGCAGATCCTCGAGGACAACTGGTCGATGTGCGAGGCTCGGCTCAGCGGCGACACGATGCGGCCGATCTACGTCATCCGTGCGTTCGCTCGACGCGAGGAACTCTCGTATCAGCGGCCCAAGTATCCCGGCGAGCTCGCATACATCGGTACCGCGTGGCCGGAGATGGCCGAGTTCCTCGCCGCCAACGGCTACTGATTCGTGTAGATGGAGCTTCGCTCACCCCGCTGCGCCACAACCTGCTCGGTTGACCGGTACGATGGCGCTCCGCCATGCCCGATCCCACCCAGGTCCTTCGTTCACCCGCGGTCGAGGCGGGCGACAATCCGCCGAGCCAGCCCTGCGTGATGCTGATCTTCGGCGC
>Ga0307509_10005012_pt1 | contig 18679 bp, 34 predicted proteins | sample 10_EM_MG_FD_202245 | JGI IMG/M metagenome (GOLD analysis project Ga0307509, IMG submission 202245) | Populus trichocarpa ectomycorrhiza microbial communities from riparian zone in the Pacific Northwest, United States - 10_EM | ecosystem: Host-associated > Plants > Roots > Unclassified | place...
AATAAAAGCACAATTGCTTCAAGGCGATGATGCAGAGCACACCTTAAGCAATCCTTTGCAATCTTCTGCACTCCATGGACTAACTACCTTGAGTCCTGGAACTGAGCCATACCAGGCGGCGTAGTCTTGCGAATGCTGTGCAGCAACACCAGCGGCGGCACCGTTGGGCCCGCGGAAAACGACGGGACATGGGACATTACCGCCCGACATGTAATAGGTCTTGCCAGCCGAGTTGACAATTTGATCAATGGCTTGCATAGCAAAGTTAAAGGTCATGAACTCGCAGCTAAAGGAACGTGAGCGGAAAGGCAAATATAAGAATCGAGACCACGAACATGGGACGGAGACCTTGCAACGCAGCGCCAACAGCCACACCAGCGAAGCCCATTTCTGTGATCGGCGTGTCCACGACTCGCTTTTCACCAAATTTATCCATGAGTCCTTTCGTGACCTATATAGTACATGGATGAGCTTCCGTCTGCAGCCGAGTTCTTAGACGAACCTTGTAAGCGCCATTATACCGTGCAACCTCTTCGCCGATGATGAACACAGTCTCGTCGCGAAGCATTTCCTCCTCCATCGCGACATTTAGAGCGTCACGGACGGTCATCTAGGCATACAATTTAAGTGACGGGTACAAAAGTAGTACTTAATGACGTGACTGACTGTGTGGTCATTGTCCGTCGTTGCGTATCCGCGAATGGACCCACGGAGAGTTCGACGAGATATGACTGACGTGGAGGAGCGGGCAGCACCAAGGACGGGGGCGAGGCGGGCGAGGGCGAGACGGGAGACCATGGCGGTAGGACTGGAGAAATGATTTTTTTTTCCCCGTCAGCTCATTTCCGTTCGGCTGGGGTTGCCTTTTTGGGACGAACTTATGAAGCCTACAGTCATCGTCACAGGAGCCTCCAAGTCTGCTCTCTGCGTTATTTATCTTCTTCTCTTCTATTCACAGAAATCTACAGGGGAATTGGCCTGGCAGTTACCCGCCATTTGCTCCACAAATTTAATGCAAATGTCGTCGCGATCTCACGGACCCGGACGCAGGAGCTCATTGACCTGCACTCTCAGAGTCTGCTGGTCATAGAATGCGACATGTCAGTCAATATGTTGATTTCCTGTCTGTTCCCTTATCCCTGCGCAGTACAGACGAAGAGGCGCTAGCGAATGCCATCTCGGTCGGAGCATCTCGCTACCATGGAATCGATGGTGTCATTCTCAATGCGGGCGTTCTTGACCCCTTGTGTCGCATTGGGGATGATACTCCCTTGCAGTCCTGGAAAAAACATTTCGATGTCAACTTTTTCTCTCTCATCACTGCCATAAAGGCTGCCTTACCTTATTTGCGTAAAAGCTCCAATGGAGGTCGAATTGTCTTCGTGAGTTCAGGAGCCGCCGTAAAAGGCCTGGCGGGATGGGGTCCATACAATGCCGGAAAAGCAGCAATGAACTCTCTTTGCAGGTATATTCCGTTCATCCGTTCGTCCACCTTGTCATAGTCATTTCGCCTTTAAGAACCCTTGCAGCAGAGGAACCTGATGTCACCAGCGTGGCTCTGCGGCCTGGAATGGTAGACACGAATGTAAGTGGATTATTTCAGAACTTGCTGTTCCGTTGATTTTATCGCGTACCCAGATGCAACGTAGTTTGAGGACAAATGGTGGTGCCCACATGGAGGAGAAGACCCACGACCTGTTCGTCCAAGCGCATGCCGAAGGGAAACTCGTCAAGCCAGAGGACTGTGGTCATGTTATTGCGGGTTTGTCTGTTCAAGCTCCGAAAGTTTTGACTGGGCAATTTGTTAGCTGGGATTCTGAAGAATGTGCACCTTTTAGAAAGGACCAAACATGAATATTCCTTGGTACTTAAGGAGATCAGTTACTCCCATTTTGTACATGGAAATAACCTTGCGAGTATAAAATGAGTTCTTTGATCGAATCCTTCCAACCGACCTTTCCATGTCACAAGCACAGGTCGAAGGGCTTCCTCTCGTCCCAACTTGATCCATGTCCAAGATTCCTGGCGCCTTCAATGCGCGTTTCGCCCAATCAACCCCTCGCATAGATATTCACCACCACTATTTCCCTTCCGACCTTAAGAAGGAGCAGTCCAATGTTCATGTTGGATGGAAGACACCTCCGGAAAATCTTCCATGGTCTCCAAAAATCAGCTTGCAAGCTATGGACGCTATGAAAATAGATTTTGCCATCCTTTCATTTCCTGCAATATCGATTGGCTGTATCAGCGAGGAAAGTCGGGCCACAGCAAGGAGCAGAAATGAATTAGCTGCAGGTTTTTGTCGTGATCATCCTGACCGTTTTAGCTTTTTCGCCACCCTTCCTTTCTTGGAGGATGTTGAAGGTCAGAAATTGTCTTTAAATTGATTCGTCCATTTTCTTTTGACACAATGGCCATTCAGGCTGTCTTCAAGAGATCAAATACTCATTGGATACCTTGCATGCAACCGGGGTGTCGCTTTCATCTTCCTATGGCGAAGGCTTGACGGCCAGTAAGAACAATATACAACTTCCCTCACGGCTTTCCTCTCACAAGCTCGTGATTCAGCTTACATAGGACACGAGAAATACAGTCTTATATGGGAAGAACTGAACAGAAGACACGCAATTGTATTTCTTCACGGCAGCCAAGTACCCTCATCTATACCGTATCCTGACGCTTGCTTGGGCATACCAATCACAGAGGTAGGTTTATGATTTATCTGGTATTGCATTTCTTAATGCCTAATTCTCAGGTTCCCAACGAAACATTCAAAGCCGCTGCTCATCTCGTGGTAACGGGAAATCGGCGCAGGTATCCGGATGTCAAAATCATCCTTTCCCACCTTGGAGGATCCACTCCTTTTCTAGCTCCTCGTGTCGCGATTCTGTCGAACCACATGGGATGTACTCTGAGTCCTGATGAGATTCTGGACGACTTCAAGACGTTTTACTATGAAACGGCTCTAAGTGCTTCCGATGTCAACTTGAAAGCAATTGACAATTTTGTGCAAAAAGATCATATTCTTTTTGGTACGGATTTCCCTGGTGAATTTTCTCACCCCAGTATGCATGTACGAGGTATTGATAACTATCCATAGCTGTGAGCATTGAAATGGTAGAGTGGTTTACAAGCAAAATCGAAGCGCACTACTCCGCTGACGATGAGGGTCTGCGAAGAGCGATGGGCGGCAATGCAGTGAAATTGTTTTGGGGCTTGTAATATAAACTCTTGTGATCATTACATAAATATTCAAACATTAATTAATATCTAGACAAGAGCAAAATTGTGTGGTGGGTGTCAATATGCAATAGGTAAGGATATCTTGAAATCAACAGTCGACTGTAAGAGATGCGAAGGACAAACGGAGAGCCGATCTCAGAAATATGAGTGAATTTGGGGTAACTAGTATAATTTTTCCGTTGTCAGTTTGTGTTCACTGTTCGTCTTCGGATAACCATCGTAAAACTTCATTCAGGCCCGGGCTGCCCCTCACAAGAGCTTGGCCGTGCTTTCCCTCTGGATCATACCAGAGGTTTTTGCGGATGCCATGAGATGTCAAATATCGTTTTACACGCTAATAGATATGAAAGAAAAGCATGGGTAATTGGGTAAAGTATTCACCTTGGAGTGGACAATATCATCTTTGCCTCCTAATATAAATAAAGTTTTATGGGGATCGCGAGCGTTTGGGATCTCCTCAAACCAAAGGGAATTTGAGGTCCAACAGAAATGTCGCTGGAGGAGGTTGGCTACACCGAGCTCCGTTCCCACAAAGTACCGCATGAGCAACTCAATACCCTGGGTAGTATTTCAAATGTGTCAAGAGGAAATGGGGGGTGTTGCAACTTACAGTCCTACATGGGCGATAGAAGAAATTATAACAAACATCTTCCAATCAAGGTTAGGTTAAAGGAGCTTTTTATTTTATTTTAGTAAACCCAGAACAGACCTCCTTCCCATGAACAGAATGTCACCGGGTCGACAAAACACGAACGCCCAATCATTTCCGGGTAGCCTTTTAGCATCCATGCGTGCGTGTATGAACCGCTAAGAGGATAGGGTAATTTGTCAGCTGGTTCCAGTGGGGTGGTGAATGGAATTTACTTCGAATGACTGAGCAAAGTAATGCCGCGTTGAGAGTTTTCCACGAGAGATGAAGTGACCTCATCCTCTTCTTCGGAATCCATACCTTTGTCAGCTTTGATATCCAAGGAAACCCAGCCTAATTCGCTGAGAAGGCCTGCCAAACGGTCGGCCATTTCGTGGCGACTGGGTGGTTTCAAAAAATGAGGATGAAAGAAGTCCTGACTAATCTGGGGCTGCAGCGGAACAAGAATAGGGCGGTCTGGAAATTGCTCCAGTAAATGTGCAATGGTGCGGTGATATTGCAACAATCCTAGACCTAGGCCATGGAGAAAAACAATAGGGCGCGGCGAATTGGTAGGATCCCAATCATCAGGCGTGCTCAAAAGATACCTAGAAGAATAATCAAAAAAAGAGGAATGAACTTAAAGGAACACTCACTCGATTCCATTTGAGTGACCGTGGTGAACATTCCACAGTTTTGTATACAGATTTCTCAGACCCCAATTTATGGAACCAACAATAGCATAAAGAGTAAAAGGGCGCCAAAAAATCGTCATTCGGTCGATGGTCAAACGCATTGGAACAGCGTCGGAGTTCGAACCTTCCTCTATCTCGCATCCAAGCCGTTTTTGAAGGAGGGCTAAAGCGTCTTCTAAGGCACGTCTACGCTCACCAGGCAGATGCTCCAATGGTGGCAGTTCCGCGTTAAACATAGCCCAATAAAGCCATTTCTGTATTTCTAAAAGTTTGATTGATGACCAAGGGACTTTGCAAAACCAAGTTCGGAGGGTGTGGCGAAAATCAATTGCACGAGGGTCATGCCATTCGAGCTGGAGAATGGTCTCAGCCGGACTGGCTGGTCTATCGACCAAAAGGGTTTCGATAGCTCCCTCATCCTCAGGGAGGTCTGTTAGACCTGCCTTGAGCAAGCGTATATATGCCACCTGTATTTCATCGGGGTCTCCTGGTCCAAATGGGGGCGGTCCATCTATACAGCGCACAAGGTAATAATGATATATACTGAAGATGACCTATAAAAAAGTTGAAGAGCGACAGAAAATAAGTAGACGAGGTGTACCTACTCACCTCACAACATGAGAAAAAGAATAGGGACCTTCCGAAGGTTGTGTACGATGCCCATTTGCGGTTGGGGAGGGAAAAGATGGCGAATGCCCAGGCAAGTGGAACGGAAGACCAGAGCGGGACGACGGTTGCAAAGAACACGAAATAAAAGCACAAAGACCTCGAGCGGTGTGGAAGAGGGTGTTCTGAGATGTCCATAGGACAAGAGGTCATTGATCAGGTACCACGTGCCTTGAGATAGCTGTGCGTCCCGTTAACTTCCACCTTTTTTTTTTCACCTCTGTCGTGATGTTGCGCAACGCCCTCACCTCTGTATCCCGCCCCCTCGTAGTCTGTTCTTTCTTTCAATGCCCAAGAATTGTCCACTGATACCTCGACAGAGACCGGCAACCTTGCGTTCAGCGGGGTTCTCGACGGTCCTTGACAGAGTATGACCCTTCACTCCATCCGTTGTGTCCTGTATTTGACCACCGTATTACAGCCGCCCTCCACCAAGTATGGTGGAATCTACACCGTTCGTCTTCGCCTTATCATATCCTCACCAATTTTTCATTCCGTTCCGTAGGTCACTCTCATACCCGGAGATGGTATTGGTACAGAAATTACAAACTCGGTCAAGGAAATCTTTGAGCATGTCAACGCTCCCATTGAGTGGGAACAATACGACGTTTCCGGAATGTCTTCTTCTGGTGAGGCTCTCTTCAAGCAAGCCATGGATAGCTTGAAGCGCAACCGGGTTGGACTTAAAGGTATTTTCATTTCGTAATTTAACTTTACATACCTCAGTTTATCTTTGGAACTCTAGGAATCCTCTTTACCCCCATCTCGCAGTCTGGACACATCTCATGGAACGTCGCCATGCGTCAACAGCTCGATATTTACGCCTCCGTTGTACTCTGCAAATCTCTTCCTGGTTTCCCAACCAGGCACTCCAACGTCGACTTTGCTATTATTCGTGAGAACACCGAGGGCGAATATTCTGGGCTGGAACATCAGAGTTATCCCGGTGTCGTTGAAAGTTTGAAGGTCTCGACCAGGGCGAAGGCAGAACGTATTTCGCGCTTTGCATTTGACTTCGCATTGAAAAACAACCGTAAAGTAAGCTCCAAGTAACAAGGTTGCTGGTATCAGTCTTAATTCTCCTCCAGAAAGTTACATGTGTACACAAAGCGAACATCATGAAACTCGGTGATGGTTTGTTCCTGAATACCTTCCGACGTGTCGCAGAAGAATACAAGTCGTCTGGAATCGAATTCAATGACATGATCGTCGATAACACGTATGACATCCGTCCCTCTCTTGTTCCTTCTTATTCATTTCAGACACCAGCTCCATGCAACTCGTCGCCCGTCCCGGCCAATTCGACGTGATGGTGATGCCTAATTTATACGGTGCCATTGTCTCAAACATTGGCGCTGCCCTAGTTGGTGGACCCGGTATTGTTCCTGGTTGCAATGTTGGACGCGTGAGTTGATTTCTGATATCTTATCTCTTGCATCCCATGCCCGATCTTTCTCTAGGAATACGCTCTTTTCGAGCCTGGTTGCCGTCATGTTGCCTCTGATATCATGGGCACCAACCGTGCGAACCCCACCGCTATGGTTCTCAGTGCAACGATGATGCTCCGTCATCTTGGGTGGGTGTCGCTATCCAGGCAGCTCAATGTACCGCCTCTTACGCTAGCTCCTTTCTTCTCTTAGTCTGGACAACCTTGCAAATAGCATTGCCAGTGCGACCTTCGGTGTCATCAACGAGGGTAGAGTCAGGACCGCTGATATGGGCGGTAAGTCTGCAAACTCTTGCACCAATTATTCTGAGATGAGCCATTATCTGCAGGTTCAGCAACCACTGACGATTTCACTGCGGCCATCATTAGGAAACTCGGAGCATGATTCATCCCCCTGCTTTTTTGGATAAATTTTGGATTGCAGACCAGCTATACTATCATTAATCCTCTGCCTTTCACAGATTAAGTTAGAATCAATGCCCATTAGATCGCCCAAAAGTAATTCCAGAGGTTGGAATAAATAGAGTGTATTATGGGGTTCAACCCTGTGTATCACAACAACTACTGGCACACCAAGAATTGGATGGAAAGACAAACCTCATGCTGCTTCTGGGTAGATATCAAGAAAATGCAGGTCAACACTGTCAAATGTATGGTCTTGATCCAAAAATGCCTCAAACTCCTCCAGTGTTAGCATTCTTTTCTTTTTCTGCACAGGCTCTACAGGGACACCTTCAGATTCGTTATGGATCGTAGGCTTTTGCTCTTCACTTGAAGTGTTGCTTTGCTGCAGAGAGATCGATACCCTCTTGCGTAGGTCAAGGATGGCTTGGCAACTGACTTGCGATCTCTTGCCCCACTCGTTCACCTCAGGCCGAAACTCTGCATAGAGACTCCACGCTTTTGAATTCAGCTCTTCTGCGGTGTGGCTGTCAGCCAAAAGCTTAAGTGCCCCAATGATATGTGGTGTGGTTTGACGGAATGCACGGCAGATATAGGAAAAAGCAATAGCTGGAGGCACAGGACGGCCGTTAGACAGGGCACGCCATTGGCCTTCTTGGGTGCGATAAAGTGGCCTGCTGAGGATTCAGCGAAGAAATAGGTGAGAAGATGAATGACCTACACCCTGCATGTGCCAGTCAGGAATAATTATAAGGGAGCGCGTCATGAGAAGGATCAGATTGAGTGAATAAATAAATAAAATACCTTCGTCCGATTAGTTCAACGTAGGGCTGCGAACCATTGGCAACGGCCTCTCTCCCTCGTTCTGTATCCTTGTTGTATATCCCGAGTGAGACGCCTTTCGTAACCGCGTTCATTTCTGTATAAACTGAGGCTACAAAAATATTTTGGTGTTCTTTTTCTCTATGCTCGCGCGTTTGCGTACCAATGCTGAGTGCCTCCTCTCTCGAAAAGTGCATTCGCTCAGCTACGAGCATAGCCCAGGACATCATGACGGGAGCTCGATTGATGACGACCGATTTGGTTGTTAAAATCTACCAAGGTCTGCATCAACTTGGTTGTTTTTTTTTTGTCTTGCGTAGGATCTTACCTCTTCGTCGAACACTTCATTAAATTCCAATCTAGCATTTTCAACAACCTCATCTGCAGGTCTGTCTGGCAGGAATTCATTTGTTTCCTCAACCTGACGTTTTCTCTTACGTTTGGTCGGCGTCGTCTACGGACAGGGTCGTTTAGTGGGCTGGGTGGAATAATATGTGGACATACAAGTATCTCAACAGCCGTCGCTTGGATAGAGGAAGTGGAAGGTCTCGGCTTAGAAACACTTCCTGAGGGCTCAATTGAACGAGATGCCTCAACCTTCTTTTGTCGTTCCCTCTGATATCTGTAGCCAGCTTTACGAAAGGCTCCCATAACAAGTTTTCGATCCTCTTGGCTTTCCACTCCCACAGTTTTCAGTTTCAAATCACTCAGAGTTGCAAGTGTAGCGCGAGTGTGGTATTCCTTGTAGCTAGCAATAGTAGATCAGGAGCCATTCAGGAGGATGGTTTGCTTCAAAACGAACACTTTACCAGCAATAGCTATTGCTTTCGGAACTGGAACATTGTTGGATGTGAGGAACCTCAAGTAATCTGGCAAAGGGATTTTTAGGTGATCATCATTCGATTCCATGAATTTGGCATGTAACTTGGGGAGGGACTGAAGTCTTGCCGCGGCATCTCCGTTGGTTATTTATTACGTAGCCAAACAATTGCCCCAGGTCCAACCAATTCAATGTTTGCTTCAAGCTTGCTTCACGCCGTCATAATTCTTCCAACCTTTCGTCTCCCAAGTTAACGCCACACTAATGATGAATCAAATGGATGTTGATCCCCATAAACAAGAACAGGAAGTTGACGAACTGGAAGATGACGATGGCTTTGCCTCTGACGGGGATGGCAATAACGAAATTCATGATTTGGCTCTAAAGACTCCAGATGCAGATCTTTTGACGACGCACCAATTGCATGGCATGTAGTTATTAATATTCCCTTATTACCACTGAGCGTTATCATTTTCTAGAAATGATTCATGAAGGACACATCGACTTGGAAGCGGCCTATCAACGAGGTATTTTTAACTCTATGACCACTTTATTCATGGAAGTAACGCAAGTCAGATGTCGTCTGGCCAGCGACCAAGCAGATTGGTTTGATAGATTCGATTTTTCGAAATTTCTACATTCCTCCCTTGGTTTTTGCTGTCACAAAAGATGACGAGGGCAGTGAAACTCGCGTGTGTGTGGACGGAAAACAGGTATGTTGTCCCCCGACAGTTGCTCCACAGGAAGTTGACGCGTTCTACACAGCGCTTGACATCAATCCAAAAGTTTTTCGATGGGCAGGTGAGTGCTTTTGACGTTTACGTTGTTGTTCCATCAATTCGTTAAATTTCTTTGGCCAGATTCCTCGTGGGTCGAATTTCAAGCAATTCGTTTCAAATCTGAACTGAAATTTAACAGACAGGAATAACAGAAACAAGAAGAGTTTCTGGTTTACGACGTCAGAGTCGACGAAGGCCTCGAAAACGGAGCTTCCAGAAGCATACAAAGAAATATTCAAGGGGAAGAAGATAACTGTTGGTGAGTTCAAACTCTTGAAAGCTACTTACGCCCCCTTTTTTTAAAAAAAATTTTCAAGTGGAATATCACGGGTTGGAATCAGGATACGAGCGGGAAATCTTCCAACGTGTGCAGCTGGGTATGACCCTGACTGCTGCAGGTCAGCTTATTACATCACATTATATTTGGATACACTAACTAAATTACGCTTTAGAAAAGTTGCAGGCAATATCATCCCCATGGGCGGAGTCAGTTTCAAGCTATTTTGTTTCTTGTCGAGTACTCAACTATTCTTGCCAGCTGGATCTCGCAGTTAGAATCGAAACACGTTACAATTGACGAAGGTCTTGCCGAAAAATTGGCCTGGGACACCAAACGTGGACGAGATTTTCAAAATATCGCACACATGGTCTACTGTTGTGACGGCCTCCCTGAAGAACTCCTTCCAACAGCGCAGAAGATTGAAAGGTGGATATCCCGGATTGACAAGCCCCCTGCACAATTCCAGGAGGATATCGAGACTGTCCTGAGATCTCTATGGGTCATAGCTTCGAATGATCGATACAACGAAGGCTTTGTCAAAGTCCCACAACGCGTTGCGCCTGTCGAGTTTATCTTCATTGGTATTTTATTCACATTCAAAATCGATGCATGGGTTAACTCTTTCTCTTCTTGAAGGCGTCCTCTTATATGTGTTACGCAGGGAAGAACGCGAGGTGCAGGCGCGGGCTATCTATATCCTCAGATACACCATTCGCAAGGAGTTTAAAGATATCCGAAACAACTCCGATGTAGGCAGAGCATTGTGGAAGCATATCAACGAACTGCGGGCAAATCCTGATACATGGCCTGTCCCAGGCCAGCCAAAAACTGCTGGCAAAAAGAGGAAGAGAGCCTCGGGGCGGAATGACGATGATGACGACGATGGAGAATTTCGGCCGCAGCCTGTGAGATCCATGGGTAAACCTGTGAAAACACGAAAGAGCAGGACGGGATAGGCTTGTCGAACCTACGGGAGAACTCCTGCATGTTGGGATATCAATTCTCCTGTTGTAGTTTGGCATCTTACAGTTATAGTTACATAATCGAACATGCACAGAAATATTCATATAATGGCACAAGCGTAGCACAAGCGGGAATTTCAAGTTCGCCGTCATCCGTTATACTGGGCCCTCGCTGTATATCGAACACCATTTGAATCATTTACCGCCCTGCAATACTTCAGCAAGAGTTTGTCGCGTTCTTTCGAATTGACTGCTATGTCGGACAAAAAAGGAGAGAGATCTTCCACCTTCCACTTGCTGCGTGTAAGGAAGAGGTCGGAGAAACGGGCAGCGGGGTCCACTGGTAATATCGAAGCCGGAAAGTATTTTATTGAAGTTTCTTGCACCCCTAGAGATTCTGTTTCGATGTAGTTACCCTGGCAACAGATAAGTGTCACGACATATTTACCAACAGAAACATACCGCTAGGAGATTTAATGAAACCGTATTCTCGAATGTATCCCCTATTTGCGTCTTCCATTTTGCGAGTAATTGATCTTTCTCAATGGGTTCATGCTTTTTTTGGGTCAGCGAGGATCAGATCAGGAAAATAGGGGTGCTGGCATACCCTGTGGTTCCTCAGGATGCCCAACCCCATCTCTTTCACGACTGCACCAATATCCATATTCCATCTGCCGTCCTTTATCTCCCCGAACCAGGACATGATTTGGGTTGACACCACCCTTGAAACTTCATGGTTTTCTGCCAAAGCAGAAGAAAGCTTTTCCACCGATGCTGATGTGTGTTTCATCGACAACGACACAAGAAGATTCAAAATCAATTCTAGTAGTCGGTTCAGATAGTCTGGAGCTATTGGACGTAGCTCGTCTATTCAAAGAGAACATCAGCCGCGGCTTTGAGGAAAGAAATAAAGGTTGACTATTTATGATCAATATGCGACGATCTTTCAAGCCTTTGTCGAGTTCTGCATCGCTAGCCTGTATCTCAAACTTGGCTTCGTCGTATGTAAATCGAACCTGTTGCGAAAAAAAAAAAAAAAAGAAGCTAAGGAAAGGCAGACAGGGATGAGAGAGTGTACGTACCACACCATGCCCCTCCACCTCTTCTTCGTTCCCTTCATCGTACTGCCTATCTCCTATCAGCACGGAAAGCTTTTGCAGCTTAGCCACGGCAGGGATCAGCTCGATGACTTCGTTCAGCTGATCACGGATGACAACAGTGTCTTCAGCAAACTCGGCAGCGCAGTTATCTGGGACGGAAGTGACAACAAGGATGGTATTGGACAGTCCTATAGAACGCATGCCAAACGTTTTATCGGCTGTACATAGGACGGCATCTTCGTTCGATTGGCCTTTGATAGTGAGCCTGGGTGATGCAAGTAGGTCAGGGTTGTAAAAGTACACGTATCCAGAAATCGAACCGCAAATCCTCGTCGTTTTTTATGGCAGTCTCAATCCACGATGTGAGGTCCGGAGTTAATTCGACGAGTTTGTAGAATCCAGCTTCGTTGGAAGCATTAGGCGAAAAGGCAAGGTCATATTCCGGCATGAGCAAGACGAAAAATATATGTTGGGTGGTACTTAGTAGGTAAACAAACGAAATGTAGCTTAGTGTTCGCGTCGTGTACAAAGGGGGTTTCTAATTATTAATTGTATGCTAAACATGTGCTCCCTCAACACGATTGCATTTTTTTTCCATTCTCCACTTGACATGAGGGTAGATTATTCCGAGCAAAAGACAACGCCCAGCGACCAAACGACAACACTCTAAGCGTCGAGAAGAGTAGTTTCGACAATAATGCTGGTAACGCGGTAAGGGTCTAGGAAGAGATCAGCTTGGAGAGTAGAGAGTAAAAGTCAAAAGAGTTATACCAATGTTGGAAGCTGGTCGCCTGTCCTCTAGGTAACCGTAACCCTGGGCAGCAACATGTCGGGGCACACGGATGGAAGCACCACGGTTGGCGACACCAGAGCTAAAAGCTCCAATATGGCCAGTCTCATGACGGCCCGTAAGACGAAGATCGTTGTCCTCTCCGTAGACGGCAATGTGCTCGTCGTGCTTCTTGCCCAGCTTCACGATCGCCTCCTCGATGGCTTTCATACCTCCAGGTTCCCGCATAGCTTTCGTACTGTAGTTGGTGTGGCAGCCAGCGCCGTTCCAGTCACCCTGGAGGGGTTTGGGGTGGAAGGAAACCTTGACGCCCCATTGCTCAGCAATTCGGACGAGGAGATAACGGGCCATCCAGAGGTGGTCACCCATGGAGATACCCTCACAAGGGCCGACTTGGAACTCCCATTGGGAGGGCATGACCTCTGCATTGATACCGCTGATGTTGACGCCCGAGTACAAACAAGCTCGGTAGTGAGCTTCGATGAGATCACGAGCGAAAACTTTGCCGGTACCTGATTGCAAGCGCGATTAGATTATTTTCCGAGATAAGGGGAGAAAATAAGAGGAAACTTACCAGCACCACAGTAGTAGGGTCCTTGGGGACCAGGGAAGCCGCCCTTGGGCCAACCGTAGGGCGAGCCATCAGCGTCGAAGAGAGTGTATTCCTGTTCGAGGCCAAACCAGGGAACCTCTTCCTTGGCTTGCTCCATGACCTTGGCAGCATGGTGACGGAAGTTGGTCCTATTCGGGGTACCGTCATTGTTGTATGTCTCGGCGAGAACGAGGATGTTATCTCCGCCCCGGAAGGGGTCTTTAAATATGGCGGCTGGTCGGAGGTAGACATCGGAATCGTTACCAGGGGCTTGGTTGGTGGACGAGCCATCGAAGTCCCAGATGCGAAGAGAACCAATATCGGTCACCTTCTTGCTCACGGTCTATGACGGACAATTATGAGTGACCAGTGCGGAAGAAACAGACGACTTACGGTAGTCTTTGAACGAAGACCACTATCGCCATCAATCCAGACATCTGATGGAGTGGTTAAGGGGGCAGGAGAATATAAAAAAGCAGAACATACATTCAGCCTGGATCTTGTCACCCTGGGGGAGGGCGAGGTAAGGAGCAAGAAGGTCGTTGTGATAGAGATAAGCCATTGAAGAAGAGGAGATGATGGTGTTGAAGAGATCGAAATGGAGCACACTTAAAGGACAGCTTGTTGATCGTTATTTGTCCAATGGCGTATGATTGGACGATAAGTGTTATATGTAGTAGGATCTTGAAAATTTATCTGGGACTCTGTCCCGTGACTTTACAATCTCTAGGTACACCATCCGGACGGTCACCAGATTATTTTTCACCCTCCCGCCATCAAATGTCACTGTCAACTTCCCCCAACCTAACGAAAACGGCGCACGGATGTATGGCGTCACATCATCGGACCTTCGGGGTAAAGAAATCCATTTTCTACACCGCAGCATCAGAGGAAATAAGGGAGACTCTAACCGCTTCGGGATCCAATCCGTGCCATTGTGTCCTCGGAATTCTCTTGTTCTTCAACACTGTCTGACTGCGTAACCTGGACCCCCCATCAGTCGCACTCATTCTGCAGTCACGAGCAAGGCTTACAACGCGAAGAACAGACTTCTTGGACGACTCTTGCAACTCTCCCGCAATAATCAGTTCATCTAAGATCTTCCAAATAATAAGCAAGGTCCGTATGCCCGATCGGTTGCACTCACCGCATATGCCTTCTGGAAGTTGAAGATTCTTTTCAAACTATCAGGTGATTGTTCAGTTCAGGCCCTGGGTACTCACAGGTCAAGTTCGCACACCTATGTATACGTGAATCCATAATTAGAGAAATCCGATGAGTAAGACGACTTACGTTCCCGAAGTACCGATCCAATACCTCCACATATCGATGGATGATCTCCAATGTCACCAGTTCATTGTCTGAAGGCCCAATCCCACAGACGAAAAAAAGAGATGCATATCTTCGGTATACAACCTTGGAATCTGCCCAACCAAGGGTCATAATACATATAGAACGAAACTCAGTAATAACACACCCTTGTATTCGAGAAAATTACACATCCGAGTTCGACGAGCAAGAACCAGCTGAGTGACATCTTTCACGATCTTGGCCTTGACTTTGGGAGCCATAGTCGTAAACCATTTCGCAAGCCGAACTTTCCCTAGAACACAATTGAGTCCCCAGTCAGTTCAAGCGAGAGTTCTCAGCCAACCTTGGCGAGAAACGAGGAGGATGTAGTTGATCATCGTTTTGCACACCTCACTCTTGCCGTCACGCTTAACTGATTGCACAGCCACAGCGCTGCTGATCACTTGAATACAGTGTAAACTTAAAAAATTTGGGCCTTTAGTGACTCGCTAGTTCCGGCCAGTGCCCTCTTATCAAGGGTCCGTTATCTTGTTCACGGTTTCACGAGTTATGGTCATGGAACTGAAGTCGCCTAGATCCTACCCCTCGTGATCGATATCCCACCATGAATCTTGTCAGAAATTGTTAGCTATTTATCATCGTGACGACAATAGATCGAGGCACCAAGCTTCTTAAGGGTTTGGGTTCACCTGGCTGAGGCTGGGCTTCTTGAGGCTTCTTGTCTGTTCTTTGAACTCAGGAACACCGCCGGCGCCGCTTGCCGCATTAGAAGGCTTCATTAACGATCAATTGCGTCGTTATCTGACAGACCCACAAGCACAGGGGTACGACCTTGAAATTCAGGTCGAGTCGCAACGGATAGGATCAAAAAAATTCCTCGGATATGTTCGGAGACTTAAATGAAGCTTGTGTGAGATGCTATACAGATTTCTCGGCGCATTTGAGGTGTTGCTAAAACTCAGAGTTTGGTTAGATTAATTTGGTGCCACTGCAAATGGGTCATATGATAAAAGCAAGAAGGACTGCTGACAGTTGGCACAGTGGGCGATACTCATATGTGCCTACAAACATGACTACCGAATCGGCCGATGTACAGTGAAGAGATTCCACGATTTGTGGTTGATCGGCAAGAATTCACCAAAGGTAGACTTCCATGTTGTTTCGCTTCAGCTATACAACAAGTGCAACTCGATTCTACCTTTGCTCTCCCGTGTAGCATTCCAGGATGAAGAACGAGGTCTCTTTTCCATCCAAGGCGGAGGAAGATGGGGAAATTCCCAACCTTCAAAATCGCAACACTATCGGGTCAACTCCGGAGACATCAAGGTGGCAGTAATATTTGGAATCACAAGAGCAGCGTTGCATGTCACGGTAGTCACCACGTTCGCTTGGGATAAATGGCATATGTCAAGATGCAACTAGCGTTTCGTGATGAATGCCAAAAGAGATCGCAGGCAGAAAATGCGAGGCTGTTGGCGGATGACACAAGAAAGCAGCAACTGGCGACTAGTGAAAGTATGGACCTTGTCGTTAAGCAACACGGACTGAGGCACGTTCATGGCTGGCAAGAATGGCAGAGTGTTTGAATTTGACGCATTTTTGGCTGGTACAGATTGGTGTGACATGATAATGAGGGTCATCCCCCCCGACGTTTGCTGGATTTATGTCGAAAATTCAACAGGCGGTCAAAAGAAGGCGAGTGGATATCTAATGAGCGTGATAATTGCAAGGGTGCCTTTCTGCTGGATGTAGAAAGGGTCCCAAACCTCGTTCCAAAATCTTTAGGGTTCGGTAGGGCAGGAGGGCATCAACTTGAACGTCTTGAAATATAAGCGCTTCATTTTATTTTATTATATTTCTTCAACGAGGCTGCAAGTGAGTTTTAATTTTTGGAGTGTGATGATCGGAGTAGGCGATAACGTCATTCACATATCACAAAATTGCTACCTAAGGAGGGGAATTTCAGTGCCTTCGATCAATGTAGCCCTTTTGACATTTAGCTTGAATCTAACCTTGCAAGTTCCCCGGTTAGACGAGAATTCGTGTGTAGCATTTGTGTATTTTGAATCGTTTGAAGTAAAAGTCACAAGCATTTGACGCTGTTTTCATGAGAAAAATCTAGAGGGTAGTTGCAATTGAGTACAGTCTCAAATTTCCTGCGAAACAATCAAGAAGTCTATCATATGACTTTGTGAAACAAATTATAAGCAACAAGAAAATTGACGTGAACCAAACCAAGATATATTTTACAATTAGCCCAGGGGCAGACGCCACGAGGTTATCAGATGCAAGAGAATATGGGTCGTGCAACACGAGCATCAGAAGTGATGGTTCTTCGGGTGCTTCATGTTAAAATGATCATAAAAATTACCGTCAACAGTTTTGAACCGTCCTCTAGCCCGAGCTTTGATAGCACAGAGCTCGCGCATACCGAGGTCCCATGGAAACCGAGAGTAATTGTTACTGCCGTATGACTTCCTCTGCTCGTAATCATAGACATACGCGCAAGACGCACGGACGCGGGCAATGTCCTCAGCCAGCATCATCACACGGTCTGCTGGAGGGTATGTCACGAACTGCTTGGACAACTTCCGAATCTTGTCCTGGCGAACCTCGATGGGCTGAGAAATGAAGGGTTTTTCCGTTTTGCTGGGGGACATCCTCGATTGTTTACGAGGAGAGTTCATCTCAGTTCGGTAATCTGTGTACAGCCCAGCGACATGCCTATGGATGCTGTCCAGGTCTTCCAGGAAGCGACCGTTGGATTCTTCAGTTTTCCATCTCTCGCCCAACTTCAGAGCATCGTACCAAGGTGCAGCGAGGTCTTTATCCAATTTACAAAGGCCGCCGGCTTTGAATTCATCGTCAAGACGAGCGAGCCATCTATTGCCTTCCAATTGTGCTTGTTTATGTAGGTCATCCATGATGAAACCTCCGAGCTCTTGAGGTCGCTTGATGTTAGCTTCGTTGGTTTGCTCGTTACGCTCGCGTTCTTCCTCGGTTTCCTTCCACCTTGGCGGTCGCTTCTGGAAGCGCGCGGTGTCTTGCTTCAAGACACCAGGCCGAACAGTCATACCAGTCTTGATCCCATCCAGTACCATGCAGAACCTGGTTTTGTAACGTTAAAAAAAAGGTGCTTCACAGAAAGATCAAACCGCCATACATGTAGGCCAAACGAATGGTGTCAGGGTGGTCGTAGCCATACAGATAAGTGGAGATTTCATGGAAGGTGGAGTATTTCCCGACAACCGTGGTATCGCGAACAGCACCAAGGAGCCATTTTTGGACCTGATGGATTTTGTTGTCGTCGGATATCGTTGCAATCTTTTTCTGAAAGGCTGCGACCTCTTCATTTTCACGAGAAAAATACTTTTTAATATCCGTGGGTGGTTCTGAAAAGTGCAATGGCGCATTGTTGAAGGCTTCTACTAGCTCAGGTTGCCAAATATAAATCCCTTTGTCGCCATCATAGTCACCTAGCTCAATCGACTGCATAAATTATGAAAGTCATAGATAAGTTAAAAACATACCGCCTGAGAGAAAATCCGCGGCTCGTCGGTTTCCCTTTGTAGAAAACACGATGACATCGGTCAAATAATGGAGTTCTGGTAAGTCCACAGATTTCCACTGGAGATACATTAGGGATGAGGATTTTTTTATTGCACCAGTAGAAATCAAACCTTTCGTATGTCTGTGGGTAGCTTGCAGGGGATTCGAGTAAGCAAAACATTGCCAACATAAACATCAGTTTCCAATCCGTCTGGGGTTCGAAACTCGCGTCCAGAGCTTTTAAAGAATACCTCTTCTTCCTCCAAGATCCCGGATGTGTCTGAAAGTAGCTAGTTAAAAAGGTTTGGATACTTTAAAAGAGTGCGGAATCTCACCTGGAACGAGAAAGGCGGTTGCCGACATTGGAACATCTATCCTGTATGATTTGATGTAATTGGCGAGCCTCGAACGGATGAACTTGTCTAGTTTGTCGCGTAACAAAGGACATTCCTTTGGTGTAAAGCCAGAGTCGAGCATATACATGATGGTTTCCTCCAGGGTCGATGGGCATCCGCTGACTTCATCGCCCCATCCAGCTGAAGAGCGCTCTTCAGCGAGCTCAGCTGAATTGAAACCCTCCTCATCTTCAATTT
>Ga0307509_10005013_pt1 | contig 18677 bp, 19 predicted proteins | sample 10_EM_MG_FD_202245 | JGI IMG/M metagenome (GOLD analysis project Ga0307509, IMG submission 202245) | Populus trichocarpa ectomycorrhiza microbial communities from riparian zone in the Pacific Northwest, United States - 10_EM | ecosystem: Host-associated > Plants > Roots > Unclassified | place...
AGAGTTTTTCCACCTGCGGTTGTATTGGAGATGCATTGCAGAAACTCATATCCTATTGACGGAGTTAAGTGTACCCGAGTTGGTCCGACACTTCCAGCAGGATAATTCCTGATGGAGGGTAGACCTCAGACAAACCCTGAGCAGGACAGGGTGCTCGCACAAGGTCGGAGTAGTGGTGAATGTCAAAGGCTTAAATCTGATATCTACTTAAGTTTAAGCGTTTGGCATTCTATTTCGATAACCAACTTTCCTCGAGAGAACTTATTGAGTGAAGCTTTCAGCTTAACGATATTAAGTTTAACCGTTTTTGATTCTTCGTGAATTATTTACTTTATCTTTATCTTCTACTTTGAGTTTTGGTGCGGTCGCAACCTTAGAGTTCACCTCTCTATAGGGTGCCCCCGTTACACCTTAACATACGGGCTAGACCCCCCCATCTTGGGTTGGTTAGCGAAGTAGGCCTTCATCCGGGACCGGATTGTTTCCGCCGACACCCCAGCGGGAAGGACAACTGCCTTACGCGTGGTAAAGCGCAGCATGATGTGGCGCTCCCAGGTAGTAATCGGGGAGGGGGAGGCCAATGGGGGAGCACTGGGAACAGGTCTGGGAGCAGGGGGGGCAGGCTTCTGCGCACGCAGCGCCTTCCTCCTACCACGTCAACCCACGAGCCAGAGGTGCAAGCCACGGGACTGGCAACAGCAACGGGCCGGGTTTGGGTAGGAATGGGGGGGGGGCTCGAGACCTGGGCCGCACCATCCGCAACAGCGAGATTATTCAGGGCCTTCTTAGTGGCTTGGGCAACAGGGGCGCGTGTAGCCTGTTCCTTCTTTTTCAGTGGGAGGGCGGGAAACACATACTCACCACGCCTCATCTCATCAACCTGGCTTTCCAAAGCAGTGATCCAGCGACCCTGTCGCTCCACACGCTCCTCCAGCACTACTTTCTCACCCAGGATCCGCTCTAGCAAACCCCTTACGGCTTCATAGCCGTCAGCCAGCACCTGGACATCACCGGCAACCTGTTCCAGGTTATCGTATTCCACATCCCTTCTCTCTCGTAAAAACGGGACCGGAATGTCATCGTCAACCGAGGATCCATCCGAAAGGGGGGAGGAGCGGCCGGCAGCGATATCGTCCAGTGCATCCATCATTTCCAAGTTCACCGAGCTAGCGGTGGATGGAAGAGCCACAAGAGGGGGGGATGCCTTCAGACCCTGAGAAGGCGGCGAGGACTCTGAAACTGCGTGCTGGCTGTCGCCCAAGCCAGTAGCGTTTGTATTCCGCCCACCCCTCAGAGACATTGCCGTGTCATCCGGCGAAGTTGAGCGAGCCACAAACACCGTCAACGCATTACCCTGATGCGGAACAGGGGACGGCACACACGGGGGCAGGGGAGGGGACACAACTGGTCCAGAAAACCTCACATGCGCACAGGATACTGGCACAGGCACCACCATCGTATCATGCTCAGCATCCGATCTCACATCAAACCCCAACCCTACAGGGGGGGAGAGGTAAATCCCTCGGAAGGATGATAAGTCCTATCCAAATCGTTGCCCAATCGAAATTTGGACCCGTACATCTGCTGGTGTCCTGGGGACAATGCAGCCGCAAAAGAGGAGTGGATACCCGAGCCGTAATTCGTCAAGGAGCTGGGGAGAACAGGTGTCGACACACCAACCAGCTTAACCGGGGAGGGAGAAGGCGAAGGAGCGCCTGTTGAGGGTGTCAATGAGGACCACGAGGAAGAGGGGACCATAGGGTCTGAGGTGAGGGGGGAAAGGGCACTCCCGGAGCAGGTCAACTGGGAGGCAACATCGTGAGAAGAAGAGGAAAACTCCTGAGAAGACCCCTCCGGTGTATGAAATCGGATGTAAAAACCCATCGTAGTGTCACGATCAAAGCCGCAACCCAAAGCACAACCATGAGCAAGTAAAGTGCCACTAATGGCTGTCTCAACTTCTCCAAATGAATGTAGCCCGAGGCGAGCGACCAGCCCATGCAACTCGGCATCAAAACCTTCGGTGCCATTCGGACACCCGGCAACGTGAACAAACATCAGCCGCGAGTTATCCCCACTGGGAGCAGCGTATGTCAGGCGAACCGCAGGAACAAGACCGCATTCACCCGAAGGAACAGTGCGTGCGACCAGACGGGTCGCACCAGGAGGGAGAGAGTAACCGGGGGGAGGCCGTGAAGCCATCCCAAACAAATAGCAAACAAAATCTCAAGCTGTAAACTATCGTAGGTTGGAATGAACAATGTGATAGGCGGAGCAAGAGGGGGCGGTCGTTCTTTCCACCCAGCAATTGGATGTTAACTTGCCAAGGGTAGATTCAAAACGGATCAATTCTCGGCAAATTTTCATTAACTACCTTTGCCAAGGAGGTTAACAGTATCAGTATTCCGGTGAACAACATACCCCGGATATTCCCCCCGTCTACAAAAAACGACCAACCTTTAAACTCCAATATCTCCGCCAAGGCTTAGACACCCTTGCTTGCTTTCTACCAACATACAGAGAATCACCAACTGTCATCTAATGGACGATTCCTACCAAAGCAGCGATCAACTCCTCTGGAGATTCAAGTTGAGCAAATTCCTCCTCAAACTGCTTCGGCTGTAGATGCCCCTAGCCGTAACTCAATTCTACTCGTAGTTATAATCCAATGCCAACGCCAGGATTTGTCGGCTGATGGGTAGCCTTCTCACCTGGTTCCCTTCCCCCCCGTGTCCACACAGCAACCACCCTTACACGACATAATCAAATACTATTTACTAAGCAGACAGCCGTATGGTACCGTATCATACAACGTCACGATCCAGTTCCTCTGTTGTCCTACCGCGCTTCCCCACAAAAGCCTACTTCGTCCCGTTTTTTCACTCGAGGGCTATGGCCAATGAACTGGACCCACAGCAACCTGCAGCCACGTCCCGATAGAAGCTTATAACAAGTTGAGCTATTGATAATTCCATCACGAGCTTTGTTCCAGAAACGCTATTGGCTTCATGAGACGCCCACCGCAAGAGCACCACTGGAAAGGGCTGTGATGCTTAGGCTCCACGGGTGGGAACACCTCGGGAACCAGCGGTGCCAGGGCCCGTGATGCCCGGCTTGGGGCACGAGTTCTCGAGTTTGGCAGCAAGTTAGGCACTCATTACCAATCTCTTAAGTCTCGAGCAGCAGCAATGCGTTCCACCGCGTGGAGAGGGAAGGGCAATGCCTAACAAAATATACAAAGAATGTTGAAATCTAAATGTCCCCTGTCTCGTTTTTGTCTACCCCATCTTAGCTTCTGGTAGTGGAACCTAGGTTGCCAAAGTAGCAGGGGCCTATCCCAGAAACTAACTCTTGGAAGCAAATTACGTGCATTCAATCATCGCTTCTCATCCCTTCAGCCATTGATAACTTTCCATTTATCTCCCATGCCATTGCATTCCAAAACCGCCTGGAGATTGTGAGATAATAAATTCAGGCTGTAGAAAACTAAAAGAACTTCGATATGAAACATCCCCCCCTGCAATTTATTTGCATGGGGCTACCGATATGGTATTGGGGGACGCCAGTAGGCACCATATCATACGGTATCTACTCCGGGCAATACCGCATCCCTCACTTAAGGGCCACCTCAATTGACTCGTCAATCCGCCTATGGAGGCAGGTAGACTATCTATTCTTCCTCTGTCCCGCTCCCCCCCCGTCCCGATTGTCACCTTATGAGGTAGGGTAAAGGTAAAACCTACTCCGAATCACTCAGAACAAATTAAGTCTCCAAGTAACCCTTATTGGTCTTGCGAGAAACCAGCATCACTTCACATACGACACAGTATGGGAATAGATAGCTGACTTGAATGCGCTCAGCTCATGCCGCAATAGTGACTAATCCGAGCATGTGTTCACCAAAAACTCATCACAGGAGCGAGTGCATTTTTGAGTATTTTCAGCAACAATAAAAGCAAACCTAAAAAAGTGCACAAAACCAATCCCACGTAAACTTTGTTTCCTTTTCACACAACCTGAGCTCACTCACTGCAGCACTCCCGTGAGGGATAACCCGATGCGGGGATTTCTACCCCACCACCATATACTTGTACCACTCACTTCCCCTGCGCGAGTGAATTCAGCCATTGGGTTAGAGCGGCGGAGACCGTTGATTGGCAAGTGTTGGTAAGCTTAATTTCTCGCGCGGTAGCTCGCTTAGCAGTTAGGACACCAAGCGAGGGCATACCGGTCAGTGCCAGGGGAGACGTTGTAGCGCAGGACTGTGCTTGTTGTCTGCTTGAATTGAGTACAAGGCAGGGATTACTTGGCCGGCCGAGGATCCCAGTCTCGAAAGAAACCTTCTCCCGCAGTGCTTGCACTGCAAGTGAGAGCAAAGCAGAACCCACAAGTTTGCTCTCCCGGTAATCAGAACCGGCGGGCTGCGGCTGAAAGCGGAGTTGAAATCATTTTGCCCTCTGGGTAGGGAAAACGGTATGCCAACGCAGTGTTGTACGGGCACTGTGCAGGAGATATCATAGTGATCATACGCTACCACAAAAGGATTTTAGGATCGTGAGACCAGTGAATGGTAACACCGGTAGAGCAGAAACCTTGTCACGATCGCGTTCCCCACCACTGAGTTAGTGGGTTCAGACAACTAATCTTGAGATCCCCTTGGTGGTTCTCGGATACGGTATATGTACGGCGCCGAGTATTAGAGGAGCCAACACTTAGAAGCGAAACCAGAACCGCGAAGTACTTTAGTGCCATCTCAGCAGCGCGGCGGGGATGCCGTGCACTCTACACTCGGGGCTCCGGTTTTGCGGTGCTGTCCGCATGCACGGCAGGAGCTGAGAGGGGGTAATGTGCAGGTTGGTTGGTAGACTAAAACGCTTGCATATTAGCAGTGTGTGAAAAAGACATTCCAGAGCGATTACTTATTGTAACATGAAAGACAGAGGATGCTTTTAAAATACCATGGCATACCATAACGGGAGTAAACTTGGAGCCAAGGTCTCGGATCTGAACATGAGCGAGCTTTTATCACCACTTCGTCAGACCCTCGTTAGGGAGGTATTTGGGGCTTACGTAGAGTAGAGTGGGTGGCCTACAAAAAAACAAAATCCTAAAATCCAAAGACAAAAAGGCTAACGGAAGTGGTGTCAGGGCCTCATTCACATCGATATCTGGGGCCGAGGGCCAAGTTTACTTGCGGGAGATCGAGGATCCACAGTCACAGTGACAGTACGCAAAAGTTTAGTTCAACGACTACCGGTAGCATATCGTACAAGCTAGAATCACCCTCGGCCAGAGCACTCGCGGGTTGCACCAAAACCAGTCCCAAAAACGGATCCAATACCGGCGCTGGTACCAAACCTGCAAACCACCCCCCTCGCATACCTGTGCAGCTCCGATGCTCTGCCTACGAGTACTAGTACTGTGTAGCTCAAAAACGCCCATAACTGCAAAAACGTGGAAGCGTGAGTCACCTATTCTAGTCGCTCATTTACAAGCCCCCATCCAAATCTTCAGCCTGATAATAGTCAAAGAAGTGCAATTCACACACGCCACCACGGGCCGCGATTCGATGGCTAAAAACGGACTGCCCGTCCACCGGAAGGTGCAGTTAAGTCCAACTTGTGGTACTCTACCTTCTATCCGAAAGGACAATTGAAAGAATAATGCTTACTTCTTCAGAGGCACATCAGGACACCCTTTACAGCCCACAACTTATGGCAGAAGCATTCCAATGCTCGATTTCCAGCTAGAATTCATTCCGGCACTTACGGTAACCTCACAATTTATACTACCGGTACCCGAGCAGCGATAGTCCACCAACCTGTCCTCCGATGATCATTATGGCTACCGGATTAGCCCGAGGGTAAATTTCATATAGGTACGGTAACCGAAGTCACGGCAGAGTGTGCGAGTGCTCGCGAGTGCTTAAACACTTCCCTTGTCGAAAGCTTCCCCGCTCCGCGGGGCCCAATAGCAAGCGAAAGCTTATATGCGCCATTGTGACACAGGCTTTCCAAAGGCATTTCGATACGAGCCACACTCAAAGATAACACAAAGTTTGACGATCAAACGGCGACTCGAGAACAGCACTAGTACCACCACATGCAACCACAGGGACATTTATCTTCAACAAGAGTTTTTTGCTTCGAGCATGCTTCGAGCACTCATGAGCAACAATGCTGATACTCCTAAGCGAGCAAGGTCTGATCTAGTGCTTATACCGGGAACGCCGAAGCGTTTTTAAAATGTACCTCTAGATCTTAGCAAAAGGGCTATTTTAGGACTGTAGATGCAATAGCAGTCATTTTTAAAACGGCGTTCTGGTTCTCGCCATCCAACGCCTGCACAAGGGTGAAATAAAAGTGCTATTATACATGTCTGAGAAGATTTGTGCCCCCAAGACTACACATTGGACGTAATAAAGTGAGGTAAGAGGGGTTTGTTATATAAGTAAGAGATCTCGAGAGAATTGGATTAATTAGAGATCAGATACGGAACACAGATGTCCTTCCTAATCATAATTACTGCCGTCAATTGATTAGGCTCATCTATGATATCTCGATAACATGTTTGTAACTCTAGAATTTAGGCTTTACGGTAGTTAAAAAGAATGGGATTGTAAAAGGTATGATATGAGTAACAGGTACAAGTATTGTTGATAAAAAGCAAAACATTAGCATACAACTTAATCGCTAATTCAAATAAGACAACCACTGGGGGCGAAGGTTGTGTATAGCAAATTTCCTCCTTTTCCACCAAAAGTATGTCATTTCAATCCCTCGTGTAAGTCTATTAAGATATTCGATTGCTTATTCTTATCATTCTCAACAATATCAGAGGGTGTTTTTTTTAAAAAAAAAAAATCAATTTGTCGACTCAGTGGCAGTATATAATTATTTGAAAGTGGCTGGATTCCTTGAGTGCCAGTGGGTTTTGGATTGCATGAACCATAAAATCCCTGCGCAATCATCTTTGTCAATGCAGCACTCAGCAACATCCAACATCACACAAAGCCAATAAGCAGCTAAAGCCGATTCAGAGGCATAACCTTTAGGCTACCTCTCCTCACCGGCTTTCCTCGAGCACCAGTCAGCCATTCATGGTTGGCCCATAGTGCAGCGAATTCCCTCTATCAAACCTCTACTCGGGTATCATACCAACCCCTCTTCAACTCTCCATTCAGAGGTCCAACTACCGTAGCCGCTTAAGTCTCAGAACCGGCCAAATACGCCGCCAAATCGGCTGACTAGCATTTCCAGGCTCTGCCTGCATGGCTCAGCCCGTAAAGTGATAAGGGAAGGTAACCAGAGGATGAACGGTCAAACAATATGTGAACAATAATTAAACAAATTGCCCCAAATGAAAACTCTCGTGACGTGAACTATAAAAGCTAATTGGCTGAACAAGAGTGGGGTAGGGTCGTGACAGAGAAGAAATACCCTATGGGTTTTTTATTTGCGAGAAGGGGTACCTACGGTGTTTTAATCAATACACGTGGACAAGGGTGTTCACTGGCTAACCCGAGGGCTCTAGATTCTCAAGTCTAGGGGCCCGCCAAGTGTTAATTTAAGAGATGAAATACTGGTACCGGCAGATATACCGAGAGGTGACAAATGAACGGAAACACCCTACCATACTAGTACAACTACTGTACTCAAAGGAAACTCTATAATAATTCCCGCGGCCTCAACGATAGGCACAAAAAATAAATTAAAAACTAAAATATTGTATACCATCCCTCAGCAGTACAAGTACAGTAATGAGAGCCTTTATTCTCCCAGACATGCTCCTTGCCAGGTTGTAAAAATTATCCGAATCTAAGTTACCGGGAGTGACCCCCGGCGGTGCATCCTAATTTACTTTTGATTTTGGATGTGTTGTAAGCGTAGGAAAAGACTTTTCTAGACCTTTAGCTGAGGCGCCTACCATACCCGGTTTCGACTTCGGGTGCTCGCGTTTATTCAACCCCCCCTGAATAAACACAGTTGGAACCTCCGTACCCCTTATTCCCTTTCCCGAAATGCAGAAGGCAAGCACCAGGTCTTTGTTGTCCCCCCCCCCTTATCTCTTCTGGGGTTGTTCTCGTGGTTGGATAGGGGGGACGCTCGGCGAACATCCGGATTACTTGAGTAGAGGATCTCAGAAATTCTCGTTTCCCCGCCCCCTCCTCCTTGTGGCGTTCGCATCACGGAGGTTCAAGCGCGAGTTCCTGTATCACTGCCAGGATTAATGATTGGGAAGGCTTCGGCAAGGGCACGGGCACTGGTTTACGAGTGAGACGGGAGATCATGGAGGCTCTTGTCGTAGCGAGGCATTTGGATAGCACCATACGGCATCTGTATTGTATGACCGCAGGTGTAACCATCGGGTCAAAAGAATTTTCTTTTTTGGGACCTGCCAAGTACGAGTACCCTGAATTGGGCGGAAAAGCTTGGACGGCAGGCGGGGTCTTTGGGTTTTTGTGGTACGGGGTGCCGGTGTGCCAGAATGACCATTGTGCAATTACGAGAACCCGAGTGCCTGTACCTGTATCAGAGGAAGTGGGCATGAAGCACCTGAACATGGAGATCAAGAATTCGTATCGTAATTTACCTTGAGAGCTCATACCAAATTGGATCCCCAATGTCCGGGCACTTCATACCGGGCTCATATAGAAGGGTATGTCATGGCCAAATATTTTCAAAACAAAATACGGGTGCCGGTATACCGGAGTTGTGAGCCTGATTCATCCCTTAGTCCGTCGTGTTTCTGCGCCCAAGAGATCTAGTTGAGAAAATACCGCTAAGGAGACAGGGGAAGTACCGGTACCTTTTCTTGACCAGAAATAAATTGCCTCACATTCTCCTGATTTCTTGAGAAGGCCAAGTGGACTACCGGTATGGGGTGATACTTCCTGCCAAACACTTTACGAGTACAAAAACCATAAGAGACTTGGACGAGTGATCTCGAGTGATATCCATGCGGGGCTCGCATCACCAGAAGCACATGAATATCACCAACCTCTATCACACAAACGCCCCATCCGTACAATGCCTCAATCAGAGTTTGTTCATCACGGGTTCCTCCAGCACTGTGATAGAGTTTTTCACATTCTTTAGGGGATAAGTTACCTGAATCAGCTGCCCTGTACCTCCGGGAACCGGCATTGTACTTTCCAAAACCAAAAGTAATGGCGTTTTTTCGGCCCGGACCGCACCAAAACTTCCAAACACTCTGATACTTGCCCCCCTTCACGGGTCTTCATCAGGCCCTAAGCTGGAAAAGGGCGGCATTACACACAAGCTACCTTTTGCCGGTACTGTAGACTGTCGTTTCCTACGTCTGAAAGGTCTGGTTCACGGGGATAATGGGATAGGGGGAATACCGGTATCCTTCCTTAACCCTTAATTGGCAATAAATTAGTGGATTTTCGAATTAACACTTTGTTCCGCCGATCTCTCGGGGAGAGGACTAACTAAGGGATGGCTACTTGTTGGTCCTATTTTGTCGGCCGGAAAGGTTTCGAGGCGTCAGCACTTGGCGACGGATTCTACATGGTCCTTTTTTTTGTTTTTGTTTGTTGTGTTATTGTTGTTTTTGCTGGAGAAGGGTTAGATCGACCGGCTGAAGACACGGACGTGAACTTGTAATCTCCTGCTCCCAGAATATCCATATCAATTAAGATCGGTAGCCCCTTCCTCTTCTCGCTCGACGGATGGCGGATTGTCTGCTTTCGGAGTCTCAAAGCCCGCACCCATCCTAAATCGCTTAGGGCGCGTCTGGTCGTCACGGAGTTTCCAAACCTTGATAATCACAAAACAAGAGTTTCGGCAAGCAACCACAATAATCTCAAGTTCTCATAATTCAACATTTTCAGCCTCCAAGGGGTGTGTCTGGTCACCACAAAAACCAATTTTAAGAAGTCACTCAAAATAACTAGAATAATTATTATGGGGAACACAGTGGTATCTGTATTGCAATACTTATTTTATTTTTTTATTTTACTTAAAAAGGTTGATTGTGGTGGGTTATTATAACTTGTATGCACTGTTCCAAGATGAAGGTTTGTGAAATACTGGTCAGACCAATATTTCAGAAACCTTTGTTTTGAGATGATTATTGAGTTTTGATTATTGAGGTTTTGTGGCAACCAGACATGCCACTCAAACACAAAATAGCATTTTGTCGCAAAACTTCATAACCGGGGTCAAAACGAAGGTTGGAGGTGGCAACCAGACGCGCCCTTAAAAGCTTGTAATGAAACCCAACCCATAGTACGTACCACCGCATACTAGTACGGTAATCCACATACTGCTTTCTCATGGGCTCTAAAAAAAAACCTATCTCCTGGACCTGCAGGACGCTGAGAACCTCGTGGCGCCCCTGCCAATGCTTGAGACATAGATGACTAAGGGTTTTTTGAACCACAGCTTTAGTATCCTTTTGGGATGTTAGTGTGGCTGGGAGGGTGTTGGCACGCTGTGATTCGAGAGAGATGTGATCAGAAATCGGGATTTCCTAACCATAATTCCAAATCATAATTTGCAAATGCCCTCTGCTAATCATCCAAATCACAATTTGAGGATAGCTCTATGCGATGTATTTAAGGGAACGGTGCAAAAACTTCATAGCCCTAAATATTCACACACACACACACACACACACACAGTATGAAATTTTCCTAAATCATGATTTGACAATGTTACCCAGCCAAACACCATGAATATATTTCAAATGAGGATTTGGGTCTACCGGTACATCATCATTTGAGATAGGGAAGAGCCTAAACCACGCTGTGCCAAACACTCCCTAATATCCTGGCCTGGAATGTACCTACCATAGTACATATCTGGGAAATTTTTGTTAGGAAAATGCTACTTACGAGAGGTTGTCTTAAAAACCAGTAGGAGTGGGTGGCGCGAAGTTTTCAATGTCTCACGGTCCAAGAGATGATCCTATACAAACCTAATTCATAAACTTAAGGGCGCATCATTGCGGACACAATTGCGGCAGCTCCAAATATACACCCCTTCCAAATACGTAGTCGGCTACTGGTTGGTCGGATTTCAGTAGCCCTAGCCTATAAGCCAATGGTTGGGGATTGTGTGATTGGACCGGGTGTACTGGTATGATATACAAGATCCGGCAAGAAGTTATGGAACTGTTACTTGAGGTTGACCAGCCAAATATACCCTTGTCTTTCCCGTTAATGGTTTCCTACCCTTATACATTTGAGTATTCGGCGATTGTACGAGTAGTTGTTGGCTTTGAGGTTAATAGAATTTATGGCGGACGCGGACTTGTGCGGTTCAGGAAGTATGATAATAGGAAATTAGATACACATGCTCGAAACATCAATCGGGAGATGGCCTTTGGGATAAAAGCTGGCCGCCTATTAGGCAAATCATACAGCTTTCAGGCAAACTCTGCTCGAAGGGCGGAGTGATCAGAAACTCCACATCCCGACTGCAAAAAGAGATCCGGGGTTGGTATATTCGAGCATGGTTCCGGCGGCCAAAAACCTGCTCATGGTGTGGAAAAATGATCGTCTGGTTTCGAGTTGAATGAACACCACAGAGAAGAGAGGTTTTCTCGATTTTCTAATAGCGGGGAAATGCAACTAGAGGCCTGCCGCATCGATCTACAATTTTAATTTCCGGGGATACGAACTGAGACCATGCATGATCTTTGGGGTTGAAGTTGGGGCATTTTGGGTGAATGCCTCACTCACGCAATGGCTAACAGCAGAAGTAGGCCAAGTTACTCGTACAGCCCCGTTCGTAAAGTTCGCGTACGGCCAGAGGTACTGTGGCTCAGTCTTGGCGGCAACTGATGTATTGGTACAAAGTTTCTTCAGGTATTGAGTGCAAATATTGGCAAATTCTTGTATCAGTACATCGGTTGCCACCAAGACTTTGCCACAGTACCTCTGGCCGTACGCGAACTTTGCGAACGGGACTGTACACATTTCGGAGATGATGCATCGCACTAGTCCCAACTTGGCCAGATTTCACATGTTTTTTTTTATTACCTATCATGGTGTGCGAGTCTTAGTCATTAAAGATGAGTTTCTGGGATACATGATAAATCTAGAATTACAGTGCCCGGAAGATTAGAAGAAGAAAAAATAAGCAAATGTCAAGATTTTGTTTGACAATTAAGCAGAACGATGACCGCATGCGCAGGCTTATCGCGACCGGAACCGTAAGTGGTACTTGGAAAAGGCGGGTATCATTCCTGGCTTAAAAAAAACCTTGTTTTCCGGTTGGCTCCCGGTCTGTGTAATCTTGTTGTTTGCATGTTATGTCTGTTTGGGTAGGTTAGTATTATTGGTTGCTGGGTGCGAAAGCCTAGCAACCGTAAAAACTGGAATAATTGGACCTCGCACAAGGGCATCCACAATTCTCCCTTTGGATCGGGGAGAGAAAACACGGCTAAGAAAAACTTACCGTACTGTAGCTCCCAACCCTCCACTGAGACAAATAAAAAGAAAATACGGCTGACCTCACAAGTGAGAAGAGAGGCACCCCCCCCAACATCCTAGGGCAGGACAATTGGCAACAAGCTCCTCGGGGATGTTGTGCTGCCAACAACTCTTGCTCTAGTCTTCGAATGCCGATAGTAGCCATACTTGTATGTACTCCACAGGCTACCCGCTGGTTCTGGACAGTTCCAAGGCTACTTTAAGAAGTCCCGCTGTGATATGATTACTACTATGATCGGGAGGAGTGATTGAAAAGCAATGCAAGGGGTGGTTCCACTATGTGCTGGTACCAGTGAATTGGAGTAGCCACCGGTATTGCCGGCGGGCCCCCGACCATCTGAACAAGGTCTTCCGGGTTCTAAACCCTAGTACTCTACAAGCTCCTGAGGTAATACTTAACCCTAAACTTGATTGGCCAATTACCATCTAGTTGATTTAATATCATAGCACTTTTATTACTGGCAGGGCAGACTAAGGCGCCCCGAGAGGTCACGGCCGGTGTAGGCATCCCATAAAAAGTACCATCGGAAGGGAAAAAAGAAAAAAATGTCTAGGTTCGAGTACTGTGGCCATGTGGATTCCAGCCGAAACCTGCGATATAGCATTGACAGAATAGTTTGGGATTTAGGGCGGCGATCTGGGACTGAATAAATACTCTTGGTCAACCCCCTCCTCCCCCACCCTCTTCCTTTCCCACCACCAGTCGTATAACTTACCTCTGCCTGTCTCTTCATTTCATTCAGATTCGACTTCCGGCCATGAAAACCGCAATTTCGACTGGCCTCCTGCTACTCAATGCAGTGGCCAATGCCGCATGTCCTTACATGGACGGAGGGGCCACTTTGCGTAAACGTGGTGGCGAGAGTGATGGCGGTTCTTCTGGGCTACCCGGTGATGACGGCTTCTTTGACAAATTCTATGCCGCTGATGGGAAGGGTGTATACACTACCACGGATTTTGGTACCCCAGTGGATGATACACATTCTCTGAAAGCCGGGCAGAGGGGCCCAACTCTCTTGGAAGACTTTGTTCTCAGGACTAAGATCACGAGATTCGATCATGAGAGGGTTCCCGAGCGTGCAGGTGAGTTTTCATCTTTTGTTTTAATACTTTTATATGCTAACGTGTTTTGGTAGTCCATGCCCGCGGTGCCGCTGCTCATGGATACTTCGAGAGTTATGGTGACTGCTCAGATCTTACCAGTGCCTCGTTCCTAGGGAAGAAAGGAAAGAAAACTCCAACATTCGTTCGATTCTCGACTGTTGCGGGATCGAGAGGTAGTGCGGATACCGTCCGAGATGTTCACGGGTTCGCACTGAGGTTTTACACTGATGAGGGAAACTACGATATCGTTGGAAACAACATTCCAGTGTTTTTCATTCAGGATGCCATTCAATTCCCTGATCTCATCCACTCGGTTAAGGTATGGTTGCGCGGTAGTGATTGGCCTTTTATGATGATTAGTGTTGACGTTACCATAGCCCCGCCCCGATAACGAAATTCCCCAAGCTGCCACTGCCCACGATAGCGCATGGGACTTTTTCGGTCAGAACCCATCGACTATGCATACCCTTCTTTGGGCTCTTTCTGGTCACGGTATCCCTCGCTCTTTCCGCCATATGGATGGGTTCGGAGTGCATACCTTCCGTTTCGTCAACGATGCTGGCAAGTCCAAGTTGGTCAAGTATCACTTCAAGACGAAACAAGGCCTTGCATCCCTTGTTTGGTCCGAGGCCTTGGTCCTCAATGGTCAGAATCCCGATTTCCACCGCCAGGATCTTTTCGATGCTATTGAGTCAAAGAACTATCCGGAATGGGAGATCGGTGTGCAAATCATGGACGAGTCTGATGCCCTCAGATTTGGCTTCGATCTTATCGACCCGACGAAGATTGTTCCCGTCGAGCTGGTGCCTATTACGCCTATCGGAAAGCTAGTGTTGAACAAGAATCCAAAGAATTTCTTTGCCGAGACCGAGCAGGCTATGGTGAGTGATGACATGATATGATCTACCGGCAACGTCTGGTCTGTCTGCGGATGAAACCCTAACCCTAGATTATAGTTTAACCCCGGCCATGTTGTCCGTGGCATTGACTTTTCTGATGATCCTCTCCTGCAAGGACGCCTCTTCTCCTATGTCGATACTCAACTCAACCGCCATGGTGGGCCAAACTTTGAGCAACTCCCAATTGTAAGCATCGGCATAATCAATATCCCTTTCACACATTCCCAAATATAATAGCTAACCTCGAGATATCAGAACCAACCCCATAGCCCGGTGCACAACAACAACCGTGATGGTGCCGGCCAGAACATGATCCACCTCAACACCGCGGCCTACACACCTAACACTCTGAACGGAGGCTTCCCCAAGCCTGCGACCCAGAATGCCGGGCGCGGCCACTTCACCGCTCCGGCACGAAAGATCATCGATGCACACTACGTGCGCGAAATTTCGCCCACCTTCCTCGACTACTGGTCTCAACCCCGGCTCTTCTTTAATTCCCTAGTCCCGGCAGAGCAACAGATGGTGGTCAACGCAGCGCGCTTCGAGTTATCGAAGGTCTCCTCGGACGCCGTGCGGAAGGCCGCGATCGCACAGTTCAACAAGATCTCCAACGACTTCGCCAAACGCGTCGCCATGGCCTTGGGTATGTCTGCACCGGCGCCGGATCCCGGTTACTATCACGACAACAAGACTTCCGGAGTGTCTACTTTTGGCAAGCCGCTCCCCTCAATCAAGACCTTGCATATCGGAATCTTGACTACGACGACTTCGCCTGCGTGTCTTGCCCAGGCTGCTGACCTGGCAACGGCTTTTAAGGGTAAGGGGGCTGTGCCGAAGATCGTCGCGGAGTTCATCACCTCTGGCGTAGACATGACATACTCGGCTACTGATGCGGTCGTCTTTGACGGAGTGATTGTCGTGGACGGCACATCCTCGTTGTTCTCCATGTCCAGCGCGTCGTCAATGTATCCTCCCCAGCGGCCAGCAAGTATCGTCCGAGACGCCTTCCTCTACGGAAAACCTATCGCCGCTGTTGGGTCTGGAAAGGCCGCTTTCGACGTGTCGAGCATTGCTTGCGGTCAGGATGGTGTATACTGTCTTGACAACGGTGGTATCGGTGGGTTGCCTGATATTTTTGAAGGTGGTTTGAAGACTTTCAAGTTCTTGGGGAGATACGCGTACGATACTTGAATTTGAAGTTTTGTAGTATATCTATTTTCGTCCCCTTGTCTTTTAAGGGGTTCCTTCCCCCCTTTTTTTCTTCTCATTTCCTTTTTTTAAACTCTTCCATTGAAGTTCTGGTTTCCTTTTGACTTTTTTTTTTTTGTGTGGGCCTACTGTGGGGGGGTTCGGGAGGTTAACGGTTTCTTCTCCCTTTGGATAATTAAATAAAATTGGGGTCAAGGGTGGGTTTATGTGCGGTTGCGCTTCTGTTATGGTTGTTTGATCTGGCCATATAAATATCCTTGCCCGATGCTACAATTGCCGGTATTGAGATCGCCGGAGGGCCGTATTGTTTGGGTAGGGAACGTCGGAGGATTAGATACACAGTTCAGACCGAGAAATAAGCAGAGTTTTATCCAAGTTCAGTCCGCGATAGCACGAGATCTGGCCAAAAGGAAGCTAAGCAAAGAACTACGCAGTTTGGGGAACCGCTGTCGGCAAGATTTTACTCCAATTTAGTTTTTAAGACTGAATAATCTCCTTTTTAACTATCGAGAGTATGATCCGGCCACTTTGAACTATAAAGCTCACTCACAATTGACTTACCGATGATCAACAAGCAAGCAATATTGTAGGATATCCTGACCCCCCCTTTTTTTTCCACACGTCGCCCCATCTCATTTCCCGCGAGCAAGCCCTGACGTGCTCTACCGTAAAAACCGGAACAGTTGGGTGACCTCTCTAGGGCGTTGTAGTTTCCTCTCCTAATGGGGTCTGTTGTATTACCGGTAGTGCCTTTATTTGTCTCCTGAATGAGTTGAGAGGCAATTTTTCCTCTTGTGCTCTCTCAGCTTAATCCAAAGGGGAGGAGGAGTGAGAGGATTCTGGGCCTCCTGATGCCTTCGTTCTGAACTATGATGCCCCCGGCATCCTACTGATACCATAAAAAAGCTCAATAAACGGACCATGTACTAGGACGCCGGAGCCGCCTCTCCTAGTATATAAGGTCTAGCTTCTTTCTTGCTTCTTTATTTGTCTCTGCGGGGGCTTTCTTGGTGTTTTCCGCTCCTATTCTAGAGGGGGGATTTTTGAGCTACCGGCACCTGGCACATGGTCCCTTTATTCGAGTTTTTGCGGTAGGCAGGTAGGTAACACCGTAGTCTGAGGAGGGGGCAGTTCGAGATTGAGAATACGGGTCGCATACTCATGGGTAATCACTCGCTGACCATATTTCGAAAAGAGTTACAAGGGGAAATTATTCATGGTGCTGGCTGAGTATTTCTCCAAATGACAAGAGAATTCTGTCTTAGGTTCTTGTACAGTATCGCAACATAGGAGCGACGGAAGTTATCTGCCCTGGTGTGTCGTTTTCTATTTGATCTTAGCGAGTAGTGGCCGCGTCTGCCGGGTCCATGCTAATGGCAGAGGGAACCTCTGGCGGGAGAATCTTTATGATGGCGGACTATGATCGGCAGGCAGCATGATAGTTTTCGGGGCGTGTACTTGTCCTTTCTGCTTATAGACACTTCTGCACCACGGGATCTTCGTGCATAGGCGCGGTTACTGTATAGTACACTTCTTATTATAGCTGTGTTAAGAATGTATGAGTGAAGCACCTATCTGCTCCGTGCAGTGTATGAATTCCCTAAATCTGTATAGCCCCCACCAGCCAGTCCACCAGCCCAATTCTCTCCCCCAACATTGCAAGCCCATAGCCACCAGAAGCACGGAACATCACTCGAAATTCTTGGCCAACAGTCAGAACAGAGCTAAAGCCAATAGACTCCCCGAGATTGCACATACCTCTGCCTATTGAAACAAATCGAATGGCGCTCCTACAGTATGTCCTGCTAATATCGCGATGAGGTAGGAAGCTATGAGAGTTGGAAAGGCGCAGTATTAGTAGGCTGGGCGTAGGCGGCGTTCAGGGTTATACTGGGAATGGAAAAAAAGGTTTAGGATGGAGGTGTGTGGTTCATAGTTGGAGCGTTATTCAGGAGCGGTATCTACCCACCACGCGGGAGGGAGTCACTCGAAGGCTATGATAGTCAGTGATTCGGTTTCCCTAGAGAATTGAATGAATCACTGTGGTAAGGTGGGGAGGATTGTCGAGTTTATACCTGGGTGAATGGGTGGAATTGGGGAGGGAGGGTTAGCCTAAGGTTTGCTATAGAGTGACCTTGTATTTATCGTGGAATATCTGGGGCTACTGTATCGTAACTGGGAGAAGATGGTTTGACGTGGGAATTATTATAGTCTAATGGTAGATCTAGGTAGGTATGGAGAAGGTGCGATTGGGGAGGTAGGAAGCGGGAAGGCGAAGGGGGACAAAATTATGAACGAAGAAACAATCACGGTGCCCTGTGCTCTTTGATTTGATCCGGAGTATAAAGTGAAAACAGGGGAGAAAATAATGAGAATAATAAAGGGAAAAAGAAGGGAAAGCGCTCTAAAAAGTACGGAATATCTAACCCTGCGACTCTTATTCCTCTATGGACGCTTCCCTCTTAACAATCGCCCTATTATCTTGAAGGTGTTCTCGAAACCACGAGCTATGATAGCCGGGCTACATTATACGTCCTAGAGCTTCTTAATATGGACTTGACTGTTTCGAGATGAATCTAGTGAGAGTCCGACAGGTAATCCTTCATGGGATGTTTGGGGCTTAGCAGGAACCACTTCTCCCGCTTCTCTAGCTGGTTGAGCAAGTTTTCAAGCTGCCTTGTGAGGCCGCCCTCATACAGGGGATTGGTGAGCATGTTCGTGTAAATGTAATTGAGTAGGACCTTAATGGTGCTCGGGTCATCCCGGGCCTGATTTCGGGGGTGAATGATTCCGTGAATTCCGATGTGAACATGGCTTTCGAATAGTTGGATACGAAAGCTGGGATAATTTTGTGTGCCTTCAAAGTCTGGAGAGGGCTAGCGGGTTTGTGGGCAATTATCGTAGCACCTTTCTACGAAGCTTGAGGAGGCCTGCGCGGATTGGAGACTGCATTCTGGGGGGTTCAGGGGTTGGTGCCTTGGGGGGTTCGGGGGTTGGTG
>Ga0307509_10005014_pt1 | contig 18675 bp, 19 predicted proteins | sample 10_EM_MG_FD_202245 | JGI IMG/M metagenome (GOLD analysis project Ga0307509, IMG submission 202245) | Populus trichocarpa ectomycorrhiza microbial communities from riparian zone in the Pacific Northwest, United States - 10_EM | ecosystem: Host-associated > Plants > Roots > Unclassified | place...
CACAAGACGTACAACCTGAAGCACACCACCAGTTCCGGCACCGGCACCCTGTTCACCAACACCACCAACTCGTGGGGCACCGGCACCGCTTCCAGCTCCACCACCGACGTGACCGCCGCCGCGGACGCCGCCTACGGCGCGCAGGAGACGTGGGACTTCTACAAGAACACGTTCGGCCGCAGCGGCATCAAGAACGACGGTGTCGGCGCCTACTCCCGTGTCCACTACGGCAGTTCGTACGTCAACGCGTTCTGGGACGACGACTGCTTCTGCATGACCTACGGCGACGGGTCCAGCAACACTCACCCGCTGACCTCGCTGGACGTGGCCGGCCACGAGATGAGCCACGGCGTCACCGCCAACACGGCCGGCCTGGACTACTCCGGTGAGTCGGGCGGCCTGAACGAGGCGACGTCGGACATCTTCGGCACCGGCGTGGAGTTCTACGCCAACAACTCGTCCGACGTGGGTGACTACCTCATCGGCGAGAAGATCGACATCAACGGCGACGGCTCCCCGCTGCGTTACATGGACGAGCCCAGCAAGGACGGCGGCTCGGCGGACTACTGGTCCTCCTCGGTCGGTGACCTGGACGTGCACTACTCGTCGGGCGTCGCCAACCACTTCTTCTACCTGCTGAGCGAGGGCAGCGGTTCGAAGACGATCAACGGCGTCAGCTACGACTCGCCGACGTATGACGGTTCTACGGTGACCGGCATCGGCCGCGCCGAGGCGCTGCAGATCTGGTACAAGGCGCTGACCGAGTACTTCACGTCGACGACCGACTACGCGGGCGCCCGCTCGGGCACCCTCTCGGCGGCAGCTGATCTGTACGGCTCCGGTTCCACCGAGTACAACGCGGTGGCGGCGGCCTGGAGCGCGGTCAACGTCAGCTGAACAGCGGAGGGTTGAGAGGGCGGCACCCGGGATTGCCTCCGTCCTGGGTGCCGCCCTCCCGGACGTCGTGGCGGCGAACGTCAGGCCTGGTAGGCCACGTTCGCCATCATCCCGGCTTCACCGTGGTAGGCGTTGTGGCAGTGCAGCATCCACTGGCCCGGGTTGTCGGCGTCGAAGTACACGGACACGGTCTTCTTGGGCAGCACGATCGCGGTGTCCTTGCGCGGGCCCGAGGCGCCGAGTTGATAAGTGTGGCCGTGCAGGTGCATCGGGTGCCACATGGTGGTGGTGTTGACGAAGTCGAGCCGTACCCGTTGCCCCTCCTGGACCAGAATCGGGTTGGCCTCGGGATCCTTCATGTCGAAGGGCTTGCCGTTGATGGCCCAGTTGTACTTGCCCATGCCGCCGGTCAGCTTGATCTGGTGCGTGACGTCGGTCTTGGCGGACTTCAGCCGTACGTCGTCGGCGGCGCGCAGTTGGGACGCCGTCATGATCATGCCGTCGAGTTCCTTGGGTCGGACGGTCGTCTTCGGGGTGCTGCCCGAGCCCGTGCGTACCAGGGCCAGACCGTTGGCGTTCTTGCCCTCGGCCAGGGCGACGAGCGGGAAGACTCCGTCGTCGAGGGTGACGAGGACGTCGTAGCGTTCGCCCATGCCGACGAGGAGGGCATCCACGTCCTGGTGCTGGACCGGGAAGCCGTCGGTGTGGGTGATGGTGAGTTTGTGGCCGCCGAGGGCGACCCGGTAGGCGGTGTCCGAGCCGGCGTTGATGATGCGCAGCCGTACCTTCTTGCCGGGTTTGCCGGTGTAGACGTCCGGGTCGGTCGCCACGCGGCCGTTGATCAGATGGTGCGGGTACCTGACGTCACCCGCGTCGCCGCCGAGCAATGCGCTGGTGGCGCCCATGAGCATGAACTTCTTGGACGTGCCGCCGGAGGCGGAGGTCGAAGCGGACGGAGACGCGGAACCGCCCATGTCCATCCCGCCCATACTCCCCATGCCGTCGTCCGAGTTGCTCGGGCTCGCCGAACTGCCGCCCATGCCCATTCCGCTCATGCTGCCCATGCCCTGTTTGAGCTCGGTGAAGACCTCGTCGGGGGTGCCCGTGACGCCGTCGACCCAGTCGTCGAGCAGGACGACCCACTCGTCGTCGTACGACAGTGGCTCCTTGGGATCCTCGACGATCAGCGGGGCGTACAGGCCGCGGTCGAGCTGTACGCCGACGTGCGGGTGGAAGAAGTACGTGCCGGGGTCGGGAGCGATGAACGAGTAGGTGAAGGTGGAACCGGCCCGCACGGCGGTCTGGACGGCGGGCGGCACGCCGTCCATGTCGTTGCGCAGCGCGATGCCGTGCCAGTGGATCGACGTGGTGGTCTTGTTCGGGAGTTGGTTGGACAACTCGGCGACGAGAGTGTCACCGGCGGAGAGCCGGACCTCCTTGCCGGGGGTTCGGCCGTCGAAGGCCCAGGTCTTGGGCATGACTCCGGCACCCAGGTCGATCATCGCGGGTGCCGCGGTCAGGGTGACCTGCTTCCGCCGTCCCGTGGCCTTGCGCTTCATATCGGCGGCGGTGACGGCCGAGGCGGTAGGGCTGACCAGTGCGTCGCCACTGTCGGAGCCGTTGCTGCAAGCCGCGAGTGTGCCGGCGCCGACGATTCCCGCGCCGGCAAGCAGGATGGAACGGCGATTGATGCCATTCATGGTGTTGGTGTCCTCTGTGTCGTAACTGCTGATGTGGTCGCGGAAGGACGGCGGCACATCGCGCGCCGTCGGGCGCGGCCTAAATGCGCAGTTGTGAGAGGACGGAGAGATCGGGCGGGGCTCTGCACGTCACGGAGCCCGGTGCGTGTCCGGACAAGGCCGGCGAAAGGTCCGCCGACAGGTCGAAGGCGCTCTGGTTCGGCAGGGCGAGTTGTACGGAGGGGATGCTCGCCGCGGTGCAGTGCTGCATCCCGGGCATCGCGCATCCGCTGTCGTCGGCGCTGTGCGGGGAGGCGTCCGAGACGGACGGCCCTGTCTCGTCCGGCCCCATATGAGCGGCGCGGGCCACGCTCTGCATCGGCGAGGCATCCATCCCGCATATCTCATGGTGGGCGAGCACGGCCAGCGCGAGGCACAGGGTGAGGAACACCCCGTACGCCCAGCGAACGGCTGAACCGCCGCTGTGCGCTTTCCGTATCTCCATGAGACCCACCTTCACCGTGCGCGCCAGGCGCCTGCGTCGGCATCTTACCCCCTGGGGGTATCGGTGATGTGCTTAAGGGGTCAGCAGGCCTTAGGTGGGGTCGCGCCCGCAGGGGGCATGCGAAAGCGGGGAACCGGGAAGGTCTGTTCTATCGTCTACGAATGAACTTAGGTATTTAGGTGATGGAGGGGGTCTCATGCGACAGCGTCCGATGGCGCGACCCGTCCGCCGGATCGTAGGGCCGCTCGCGCTCGTCGCGTCTGCCGCCCTCGTGCTCGCCGCGTGCACCAGCGGCGGCGGCAAGGTGGACAGTGGCTCGAAGGCGTCAGGGAGTGAGGGCAAGAACGCCGGTCCGCCCGCGATAGTCGTGGAGCCCGCGGACGCGAACGCCAAGGTGTCGGTCGGCCGGAAGGTGACGATTCGGGCCCGGGGCGGCTCCCTGTCGTCCGTCGAGGTCAGCTCGCCCGGCCCGGGCGTGCTCTCCGGCACATGGTCGAAGGGCAAGTCCGTGTGGACCTCCACGACACCGCTCGCCCCGGGCGCCACCTACACGGTGACGGCCAACGGTAAGGCGTCCGGCGGGTCCGCCCTCAACAAGACCGCCTCCTTCTCCACCGAGGCGGCGAAGAGCACCTTCGTCGGCGAGTACTACCCCGACAAGGGCACGAAGGTCGGCGTCGCGATGCCGGTCTCGATCACGTTCAACAAGCCGATCAGCGACAAGGCGGCGGTGGAGCGGAAGCTCAAGGTCACCGCTTCGCCTGCGGTCGAAGGCGCCTGGAGTTGGATGAAGGACCGCAACGGCAAGGACCGAATCGACTACCGCCCCCAGAAGTACTGGAAGTCCGGCACCGCCGTCACTCTGCGCATGGACCTCGCGGGCGTGGACGCGGGCGGCGGCGTGTACGGCACTCAGCAGCGCGTTGTGAACTTCACCATCGGCGATGCCGTGACCAGCACTGTCGACGTCAACAGGAAGACCATGACGGTCGCCAGGAACGGCCGGACGCTGCGGACCTTGAAGGTCTCGTCCGGCAAGAAGGGCTTCGAGACCTGGAACGGCACGATGGTCGTGCTGAGCAAGGTGCCGACGATCCGCATGAACTCCCGGACGGTCGGCATCTTCGGCGCCGAGGCGTACAACCTCGGCTCGGTGAAATGGGACATCCAGCTCACCCCGTCCGGCACGTACGTGCACGCGGCGCCGTGGAACGCGGGCAAGTTCGGCGTCGTCAACGGCAGCCACGGCTGCATCGGCATGAGCACTGGCGATGCCAAGTGGTTCTTCGGTCAGGTGAACCTCGGCGACCCGGTCACGGTCGTCGACTCCGTCGACACCGTGGCGGTCAACAACGGCTACGGCGACTGGAATGTCGACTGGGCGACGTGGAAGAAGGGCAGCGCTCTGGGCTGACTCTCTACAACGGGAGACCTGGCCTGTGTGAACGGCACCGCAGGCTGAAGGAATACCCCTAGGGGGTATGGTGTTGTCCGTGTTGGAGGGCTGGCCCCTCCTACGCGCGACCCACGCATCCACATCCCCGAGGAGGAAGCCATGACCACCGAGACGAACTCCGGCACCGGCGTCATCACCGTCTACAAGGTCTCCGGCATGACCTGCGGCCACTGCGAGAGTGCTGTCTCCCAGGAGATCTCCGCGCTGAACGGCGTCACTGCGGTCGCGGCTGTCGCCGAGACCGGCGAGGTGACGGTGACCTCCGCCGCCGTACTCGATGAGGACGCCGTTCGCGCCGCCGTCGACGAGGCGGGCTACGAGCTCGCCGGCCGCGCCTGACCCTCCGACGGGGCCCCGGCTCCGGCAACGTGACTTCCCTCCAAGTGCTGTGACGTGCCGCTCCGCTGATACGGATGCCGTATGTTCCGGCCTATCCAGGAGACCGCCCATGACCAGCACGGTTCCCGAGAGAACAGCCCCCGGTACAGCACCTCATCCGCCCCGTGAGGTCGAGCTCTCCATCGGCGGAATGACCTGCGCCTCGTGCGCGTCCCGGATCGAGAAGAAGCTCAACCGCCTGGATGGCGTCATCGCGACCGTCAACTTCGCCACCGAGAAAGCGAAGGTCGCGTACCCGGCAGGCATTGAGGTCGCAGACATCATCGCGACCGTCGAGAAGACCGGTTACACCGCCGAGAAGCCGCCTCCGCTCACGTCCGTGGCCGAGGCGGGCGGGACCGCACCGGTGGCGGACGGTGAGCTGCTGTCCTTGCGGGAGCGTCTGTACGCATCCCTCGTCCTCACCGTGCCCGTGGTCCTGATGGCGATGGTGCCGTCGTTGCAGTTCGACAACTGGCAGTGGCTGTCGCTGACCCTCGCCGCTCCCGTCGTGGTCTGGGGCGCTTTCCCGTTCCACAGGGCCGCCTGGACGAACGCCCGCCACGGTGCCGCGACCATGGACACCTTGGTGTCGATCGGCACCCTCGCCGCGTTCGGCTGGTCGCTGTGGGCGTTGTTCTTCGGGCACGCCGGAATGACCGGCATGCGGCACGCCTTCGAGTTCACCGTCTCCCGAACGGACGGCTCGTCCTCCATCTACCTGGAGGCCGCGGCCGGCGTGACGACGTTCATCCTGGCTGGGCGTTACCTGGAGGCGAAGTCCAAGCGCAAGGCGGGCGCGGCGCTGCGGGCGCTGCTGGAGCTGGGGGCGAAGGACGTCTCGGTGCTGCGGGGTGGCAGGGAAGTACGCATCCCGGTCGCGCAGTTGGCTGTCGGGGACCGGTTCGTCGTACGGCCCGGGGAGAAGATCGCCACCGACGGAACCGTCGTCGAGGGCGTCTCGGCGGTCGATGCCTCCATGCTGACCGGCGAGTCCGTGCCGGTCGACGTGACCGTCGGCGACGCGGTCACGGGGGCGACCGTGAACGCGGGCGGCCGACTGGTTGTCGAGGCGACCCGGATCGGCTCCGACACTCAACTCGCCCGTATGGCCCGGCTGGTCGAGGACGCACAGAACGGGAAGGCCGAGGTGCAGCGCCTCGCCGACCGGATATCGGGAGTCTTCGTCCCGGTCGTCATTGCCATCGCGCTCGGCACGCTGCTGACCTGGCTGTTGGTGACTGGCGACGCCACCGCCGCGTTCACGGCCGCCGTCGCGGTGCTGATCATCGCCTGCCCCTGCGCGCTGGGCTTGGCCACCCCGACCGCCCTCATGGTCGGCACGGGCCGAGGCGCCCAGCTCGGAATCCTCATCAAGGGCCCCGAGGTTCTGGAGTCCACGCGCCGTGTCGACACCGTCGTCCTGGACAAGACCGGGACCGTTACCACCGGCCGGATGACCCTCCGGGACGTGTTCGCCGCATCGGGAGTGGACGAAGCCGAACTGCTGCGGTTGGCGGGCGCGTTGGAGCACGCCTCGGAGCACCCGATCGCTCAGGCGATAGCAGCAGGCGCCGCCGAGCGGGCCGGAAGTCTGCCCGTGCCGGAGAACTTCGAGAATGTCGCCGGGCTCGGCGTCCAGGGCGTCGTCGACGGACACGCGGTGCTCGTCGGTCGCGAGAAACTGCTGGGGGAGTGGGTCATCGAACTGCCCCCGGAGCTGGCCGAGGCCAAGGCCGCGGCGGAGGCCGAAGGGCGTACGGCAGTCGCGGTCGCCTGGGACGGCGAGGCACGCGGTGTCCTCACCGTCGCCGACGCGGTCAAGGAGACCAGCGCCGAGGCGGTGGCGGAACTGCGCAGGCTGGGCCTGAAGCCTGTCCTGCTGACCGGCGACAACCAACTCGTCGCCGAGTCCGTCGCCAGGGCCGTCGGCATCGACGAGGTGATCGCCGAGGTCCTGCCGGAGGACAAGGTGAGCGTGGTCAGGCGGCTGCAGGCGGAGGGTCGTACGGTCGCGATGGTCGGCGATGGCGTCAACGACGCGGCCGCCCTCGCCACCGCCGACCTGGGCCTGGCCATGGGTACCGGAACGGATGCGGCGATCGAGGCGGGCGACCTGACCCTCGTGCGCGGCGACCTGTGCGCGGCCGCGGACGCGATCCGTCTCTCCCGCCGCACCCTCGCCACCATCAAGGGCAACCTCTTCTGGGCCTTCGGCTACAACGTGGCAGCTCTGCCACTGGCCGCCTTCGGCATGCTCAACCCGATGATCGCGGGGGCCGCGATGGCCTTCTCCTCGGTCTTCGTAGTGACCAACAGCCTGCGGCTGCGGTCCTTCAAGTAGGTGTAAGGGCAGTGCAGCTGACCGAGGTGCCCGGGCGGAATGCCCGGGCACCTCGCCGTCACTGCACGGTGTCCGGCACAGGGACGCCTGGATGCTGGATTTCCGAGGTGCCGCGGAGACGGCAGAAGCCCTGGTTCGGTCCAGAGTGCAGAGCCAGGCGGCGCTGGTACGGGTCCGCCGGCACCTGCGGGACCTCGTTTCAGTAGAACACCGAGGCGGCCGTGCCCGCGATGACGCCTCTCATCGAGGCCGAGGACCCGGAGAACCGCCAAGAGGTCACTCGGACGGCGGACAAGGCTGTGGCAAGAGAGGACACGCGCGATCAGGCCACGATCATGCGCAACCTGTGGCTCACAGGGCCAGTTGGTAGCCCGCGACCCAGTAGCGCAGCAATCCGGTCAGATACGTCCACGCGCCGCTGACCTGCAGAACGCCGACGATCACCAGCATCGCGCCGCCGAAGCGCATCACGCCCTGGGCGTTGCGGCGGGCGAACCCGAACGCCTTGAGCGCGCGCCGGAAGCCGAGGGCGGCGATGAGGAACGGCAGGCCGAGGCCGACGCTGTAGACGAAGGCGAGCAGGGCACCGCGCCCGGCGCTGCCGGTGGTGAAGGACAGGCTCATCACGGCGGCGAGCGTGGGACCGATGCACGGGGTCCAGCCGAGGCCGAACATCACCCCGAGGAGCGGGGCCCCGGCCAGGCCCGCCCGCGGGTGATAGCTGATGCGGAAGGTCCGTCCGGCGAAAGGGATGCGCTCGAAGATACCCATAAAGAGAAGGCCCAGCAGGATGGTCAGCGCTCCCAGGATCCGAGTGATCAGATCCTGGTGTTCGAGCAGCGAGTTCCCGACATAGCCGAGCGCGGCACCGTAGCTCGCGAACAGGGCGGAGAAGCCGAGGATGAACAGCGCCGTCCCGGCGACCATCCGGCCCCGTCCCTCTTCCCGGCCCGCCTTCACGTCGGCCGCCGACATACCCGTGGCGTACGAGACGTAACCAGGCACCAGTGGCAGGCAGCACGGCGAGAAAAACGACACCGCGCCCGCCAAGAGCGCCAGCGGCGCCGCCAGCAGCAGCGGGCCACTGGAGACGAGTTCGGATATGCCTTGGCTCACGGACAGCCTCCGGGGCAGGGGTAGTAGGGGACGCGGAGCCACGTCGGGATGCCCGAGACAGCTTATTCCTAAGCTACTAAGGTGAATGATCGAGGGTGTCTGCTCCGCCACCACCGAGGAGGACGTCATGACCAAGGCGGTGTCTCATCCGTTCTTCGCCCGCATCTACCCGCGCATCAACGCCTTCGCCGAGGCGCACGGCTCGATCGAGCACCGTCAGGAGCTGCTGGCGGGCGCGCACGGGCGGGTGGTCGAGATCGGGGCGGGTACGGGGGCGAACTTCCGGCACTACCCGCCCGAAGTGACACAGGTGGTGGCGGTGGAGCCGGAACCGAGGCTGCGGGCTCTCGCGGAGCAGGCGGCGACGGAGGCGTCCGTGCCGGTGGAGACGGCGGCGGGCCGGGCGGAGGAACTGCCCCTGGAGGACGACAGTTTCGACATCGCGGTGTTCTCGCTCGTCCTGTGCACCATCGCGGACGTGCCGGGCGCCCTCGCCGAGGCGAGGCGGGTGCTGAAGCCGGACGGTGAGCTCCGCTTCTACGAGCACGTGGGCTCCGAGCGGCCCGGCTTCCGCCGTGTGCAGAAGGCGCTCGCGGTGCCGTGGCGGCTCATGGGTGGTGGCTGTCACCTCACCCGCGACACCGAACGGGCCATCAAGGAGGCGGACTTCACCGTCGAGGACATCCGCCGCTTCTACTTCCTGATCAACGACCGGGCCAACCCCGCCTCCCCGTCAGTCATCGGAATGGCCCGCCCGACTACCTAGGCTGCTTAGGATGTCCGGAGGGCATTCAGCGCGAGAGGAGGGTCGATGTCGCAGTTCGGCGAGTTGGAGGCCGCGATCATGGACGCGGTGTGGGTCGCGGGCAAGCCGTTGCGTGTCCGCGAGATCCTCGAAGGTCTCAGCCGTGACCCGGAGCCCGCGTACAACACCGTGCACACGGTCACCGAGATCCTGTACCGCAAGGGCTGGCTGTCGAAGGAGAAGGACGGCCGGGCGTTCCGGTACGGCGCCACAAAGAGCCGCGAGGAATACGTCGCCGGACTGATGGGCGAGGCACTGTCCGTCGCCGATGACCGGACTGCCACACTGGCGCGCTTTGTGCAGCAGATGCAGCCCGGCGAGGCCGAGGAACTGCACCGGCTACTCGGACAGGCCGTGGCCCGGGAGGTGTCGGAGTGATCGTCGCCGCCGTCCTCTTCGCGTACGCCGTGCTGTTGTGCACCCTGGCGCCCCGGCTGCTGCGCGGTGCGGGCTGGGCCGAGCGGGCGCCCCGGCTGGGCATCGTGGTCTGGCAGGTGCTAGGCGCCTCGGCGCTCACCTCGGCTGTCCTGGCCGGGTTCGCACTAACCGTGCCGACCGTGCGGGTGAGCGCCGACCTCGCGCAGTTGCTCCAGGCGTGCGTGATGGCGCTGACCGCGCGGTACGCCTCCCCGGGCGGTGCGGCTGCCGGGGCGGCGGGGGCCGTGCTCGCGCTGGCGGTGCTGGGGCGGGTGGCCTGGTGTGCGGGCGCCGCTCTTCTGCGCATCCGCCGGGAGCGCATGGAGCATCGAGAGGTCCTCGACATGGTCGGGCGTGCCGATCCGGTACGTGGGGTGGTCGTCCTCGACCACGCCGAGCCCGCCGCCTATTGCCTGCCCGGCCGCCATCGCCGCACCGTAATCACCACCGGCGCCCTGCGCGCCCTGGACGACGATCAGCTGGCGGCCGTCCTGGCCCACGAGCACACGCATCAGGCCGAGCGACACGACGCCGTACTGGCCTGGGCGCAGACGCTGGCCCGTGCGTTTTCCCGAGTCCCCCTGTTCCGGATCGCCGAGGAGGAGATCGCGCGGCTGGTGGAGATGCGCGCCGACGACGTGGCTGCCGTCCGCTCGGGACGGCTGACCACGGCTGCGGCACTGCTCGCGGTCGCGGGCGGCCGTACCCCGGCCGTGGCGCTGGCGGCCGGCGGTTCCACGGCGGCCCGCCGGGTGCGCCGCCTCATCGAAGCGCACCCCCCGCTGAGCCGCCTGCGCATCGCGGCGGGTTCGCTGATCGCAGCCGTGGCGCTCGCTGTGCCGCTGCTGGTCGTCGGTGGTCCGGCGGCGGCCGCGACGCAGCTCAACTACTGCCCGAACGGCACTCCGGCCGACCAGGTCACCACCATGCGTTGAGGTTCACCGCGCTTCAGGTGGACATTGCCTCGACTCATAACCTAATCTCCTTAGGAGTTCAGGTTTTGGGTTGAGGGGGTCATCGTCCGCATGGGAGACCTGCTGTTCGGTACGACGCTGCTGGCGTCCTTCCTCGGCGGCACGGTGGCGCTGCTCGCGCCCTGTTGCGTGTCGGTGATGCTGCCCGCCTATCTGGCGACCGGCTTTCGTCGCCGCACCGGAGTCCTGGCCGCAACGCTGGTCTTCGCCGCCGGGGTGGCCACCGTGATCGTGCCGATCGGGCTTGGCGCGACCGCTCTCGTCTCGTTGATCTCCGGCCACCATCTGCTGGTGTTCTCGATCGGCGGCGCAGCCATGGCGGCGGGCGGGATCGCCTTGCTCGTCGGCTGGAAGCTGCGGTTGCCGATGATCGCGGGCCGGCCCCCGTCCGGACACGGGTTCGGCTCGGTCTACGGACTCGGGGTGTTCTCAGGTGCGGCCAGCTCCTGCTGTGCGCCCGTGCTCGCCGGAGTGGCCATCCTGTCCGGCGCGGCGGCCTCCTTCCCCGCCGCACTCGCGGTGTCGCTGACGTACGTGGCCGGGATGGTCACCCCGCTGTGCCTGCTCGCGCTGGTGTGGGACCGCCGGAACTGGGGCGCGAGTCGGCTGTTGCAGGGCCGCCAAGTCACCGTCGGCGCAGGCCGGTTGCGGCGGCGGATGCCGCTGGGCAGTGCCGCCTCCGGGATCCTGCTGATCGCGATGGGCGCGCTCACCCTGGTGCAGGCCGTGCGTGGACCGGACATGGCCTCCGACGGCTGGCGGGTACGGGTCGCCGCTGACCTTCAGCACGCCGCGTCCCTGATCACCAAGGCGCTCGGCTGGCTACCCGGTTGGACCCTGGCGATCCTCCTGCTCGCGCTCGCCGCCTTCCTGGTCCGGCAGGCGCGCGGCCACCTGACCGCTCCCGCCCGGCGTTCCCCCGGCGCCGAGGCGGGGGCTTCCTCCACCGACTGCTGCGACGTACCGCAGCCACCTGTCACGACCGTCGCCGCTTCCTCCGGAGAGGACCGCCCCGCATGAGCACGACCGCCAGGAAGAAACCCCCGCTGCGGCGGCCCGACGCCGTGATCGCGGCCGAGCGACAGACCAGGCGGCGCCGCATGTCCTGGTTCCTGAGCGCAGCCGCCGCCGTGGTGGCGCTGGTGGTCCTGTACGCGGTCTTCTCCACCTCACCCGCCAAGAACACCTCCAGCAGCGGAACGTCGTACGACGTCGGCAGCCCCGGCATCGGCAAGACCGCCCCCGCCTTCACCCTCGCCGCCTCAACCGGCAAGAAGGTCAGCCTCAGCGACTACCGCGGCAAGAACGTCCTCCTCTACTTCCAGGAGGGCCTGACCTGTCAGCCCTGCTGGGATCAGATGACCGCCCTGGAGAAGTCCACTGCGAAGGTGAAGGCCGTCGGCGTCGACGACATCGTGTCGATCACCAGCGACCCGACCGACCTGATCACCCGCAAGACCAAGGACATGGGCCTGACCACTCCCGTGCTGTCCGACCCGGACCTGAAGATCTCCCGGCAGTACGGAGCCAACCAGTACGGGATGATGGGCACTTCGCGCGACGGGCACAGCTTCCTGCTCGTCGGCCCGGACGGCACCATCCGCTGGCGCGCGGACTACGGCGGCGCCCCCGACTACACGATGTACGTCCCCGTGAACAAGCTCCTCGCCGACCTCAGGGAGGGGGTGAAGTCGTGATCTTGCTGACCCTCCTCACCCAGGCCGACTGCGCTTGGTGCGAGCGCGCGAAGAGGCTCCTTGCGGACATCGAGGCCGAGGTCACCGAGATCTCCCTGGACACCGACGAGGGCCGCGAACTGGCCGCCCGTCACCGCCTGTTGTTCGCCCCCGGTCTTCTCCACGGCGACCGGCTCATCGCTCACGGACGCATCTCGGAGCGCGCCCTGCGCCGCGAGCTGACCCGTATCCCACAGATCTGACGACCGACCAAGGAGTGCCCGTCATGGACAAGCTGCTGTATCTGCTCCCCGTGCTCGCCTGCCCGGTAGGCATGGGCCTGATGATGTGGCTCATGATGCGCCCCAAGAACGGGGCGCAGCCGACACCCGGGGGCGACCAGCAGGAACTGCTGCGCCTGCGCAAGGAGATCAACGCCCTTCGCGCCGAACGCAACGACATACAGGACCATCCGGCATGACCGGCGTCTGGTTCCCCCTCGCGGCCACTGCCCTCGCCGCCGCCCTGACCTGGTGGTGCTGCATTCGCCCCATGGTCCGGAACCGCGCCTGCCACTCCGCGCCCGGCCCCGGGCTGAAGGAGGAGCTGCACGCCGCCCGCGAGGAACTCCGACGCCTCCGCGGCGACACCACCCCGCCGACCGCCCCGACAGACAGACCGGAGAGCCTTAACCGGTGACCGCACTCGCACCATCCCTCCGGCGCCCGGCCGGGGTCCTCCTCACCCTGGCGGCGCTCGCCCTGGCCGCGCTCCTGGGTACTGCCACCCCCGCCTCCGCCCACGCCACGCTTCTGTTCACCAGCCCGGCCGCGGACGCCACCGTCGCCGACTCGCCGAAGTCACTGGTCCTGGTCTTCGACCAGCCGGTGAGCCCGAGCGGGAGCACCGTACGGACGCAGCCGACGGCCGGCCTTGGCACAGCCGTCCTCAGCCAGGGCCGCCGCACCATCACCGTGCCGGTAAGGGGCACGTTGACCGAGGGCGTACACACCGTCGACTGGACGGTCACCGCCCAGGACGGCGACATCATGACCGGCAGCTACCGCTTCGCGATCGGCCCCCGCACCGTCGCCCTCAGCTCCGGCCAGACCACCACCGCCAAGGACCCCGTCCCCACCACGATCCTGCGCTGGCTCCTGTTCACCGCACTTGCTCTACTCCTGGGCGGGCTCACGACGAACCGCCTCGCCGCCCGCGTGCCCGACGCCCCTGCCCGGCGGCCCCGTTCCCGGTCGCTGCCCGCCGCCCTCGTCGGTTTCGCAGCCGCGCTCGGACTGATGGCGCTGGTGATCGGCGACGGCTCGCTACGCTCGGCGTTCGACACCCGCCCCGGCGTCCTGTCGCTGATCGAGGCGGCCGGCTTTGCCCTCGCAGTCGTGGCCGTTCTTGTACGCCACCGTTCCTGGGTGGTCGTCCCGCTCGCCGCCGTCGTGTTCGCCGAGGCACTGCGCGCGCATCCCCAGGCCGAACAAGCCGTCGCCGGGCCAGTGTTGACCTTCGTCCACCTCACGGCAGCTGCGCTGTGGTTCGGTGCCCTGGTACAGGCGTTGCGCACGATGGTGGCCTGGCGGGGCGAGCGGGCCGCCGCCCGCGCCCTGCTGTCGGCCTACGCCCGCCTGGCCGCCTGGTTGTTCGCGGCCGTCGTGACGACCGGCGTCATCGCCGCGCTCCTGCTGGTCCCGCTCGGCGACGTGTTCACCACGACATACGGCCAGGTCCTGCTCGCCAAGATCGCGCTGGTCGGGGGAGCCGCCGCCCTCGCCCACCTCGCGCGCCGCCGCCTGCACGCCACATCCGGGCGCCTCCCGTACCGTGCCGCCCGCCTCGAAGCCTCCGCCCTGGTCGTCGTCCTCGCCGTGTCGGCCACCCTCACCGTGCTGCGCGCCCCCGCCGACGCCAACCGCCCGCTCTCCTTCGCACCCCCGACCACCGGCCCAGTTGTCCCGGCCGGCACTCGCGCCGGAGAGATCGGCATCAACGCCCGCGCCAGTACGGGCCAGCTCATCATCGAACTGACCGCACCCCAGGTCGGCACCCCAGAAGACCAGTCGTACGACCTGTCCGCCACGCTCGCCGATCCGCGCGGCAGCAAGCGGCGCCTGGCCCTGCGCGGCTGCGGCACCGGTTGCTTCTACACCCCGCTGACCTGGCGCAAGGGCACCAGCCACCTCACCCTCACCGCCTCGGCGGGCGAGGAATGGGCCGGCGGTCGAGCAGGCCTGGCCATCACCTGGCCCTCCCGCCCCGACCCCGCCCTGCTCCGGGAGACGGTCGCCGCGATGAAGAAGGCTCCCCGCTTCACCCTGCACGAGCTGGTCACCAGCAACACTGCCCTTGGCCTCGGCGATCTCAAGCAACTCCCCATCACCGGCAAGGAGTTCCTCGCCGCCGAGCCCTACGGCAGCGGGACCGCACCCGTGACCACCCGGTTGCCGGACGAGAACGGCCACCGCCGTCTCGCTCTCGCCTACCCCGCCGAGCACACCCAGTTGGATCTCACCCTCGACGAGACCGGCCGCATCCTCCACGAGAGCCTGACCGCCCCCAACCACCTCGTCACCCGCACCTTCGTCTACCCGGAGACGGGGGAGGAGGGCCATGAGAACTGAGTACCCGGGCCCGGTCGAAAGCGTATTCACAAGTACCGCTTAGCATTCAACGTGATGAGCAGCCGGACGCAGCACACGGCCCGCGGCGCGTGGCGGACCACGCGCATCGCGGTGCTCAGCCCTGCCCTGGTTGTACTGCTCGCGGCTCTGGTGATGTGCCTGGGGCCCGCGGCTCACGCCGACAGCGGTGACCACACCACTTCTGCGACCGCTGTCATGACCGGCGTCTCCCACGAGCAGATGCGGACGGGCAGCCCGGCCGAGCACCACGCGATGCCGGTCGCGCACCCCGGTGGCTGCCCCTCCGGAGACATGTGCTGCTCACCGGCCGTCCACGGTGCGGCAGCGGTGCTCGCCGCCCCCGCGCACCCGCTGCCGGTGATCCTGCCCCGTATGCCGAGCCTCCCCAGGCAGCAGGCGGGTCCCACGCTCCTCGCCAAGCCTCCACCGACGGGCGATGCCCCCGATCTCCACGTCCTCCAGGTGCAACGGACCTAGACGGATGCCAAGGCGCAGTGGCGCTCCCGCGTGCCCATACGCCGAACGACACCCCTCCACCCCGTGCACCCACCACCGCCGCCGACCACACCGCGGCGGGGACAAGGACGCCCAGCCATGCCCAAGACGAGCAAGAAGCAGGCCGCCGCCGACCGCAAGGCCCGCATTGAGGCCATGCGCCGTGCCGAGAAGGCCCGCGAGCGCCGCAGCCGCATCATCACCATCACACTCAGCACGGTCATCGTCGCCGGACTCGTCGGCTGGGGCGCGTACGCCATCAACAACGCCAACGAGAAGAAGGACCAGAAGGCCGCCGCCGCGGCCAAGCCGATCAGCGGTGAGAGGACCTGGGACGCCAAGAAGCTCGGCCGCACCCACGTCGAGACCAAGGTCAACTACCCGATGAACCCACCCGTCGGCGGCAACCACGCCCCGCAGTGGATGACCTGCAACGGCAACGTCTACACCCAGGCCATACCGGACGGGAACGCCGTCCACTCCCTCGAACACGGCGCGGTCTGGGTGACGTACAACGACAAGGCGACCACCGCCGACCTCAAGACACTCGCCAACAAGGTCACCAAGACCCCCTACACACTGATGAGCCCGGACAAGACCCAGTCCGGAACGGTCATGCTGTCGGCCTGGGGCCACCAGCTCAGCGTGAAGACGGCCTCCGACCCGCGCGTGGACCAGTTCCTCACCAAGTACGTCCAGGGCGCACAGACCCCCGAACCGGGCGCCGCCTGCACGAACGGGCTGACCGCCGCATGACCGACACGACCGCCACCGCACCGGACGAGACCGACCTGGACGACGTACCCGACCGCAAGCCCGCCCTCAGCCGCTGGCTGACGGTCGGCGCGGCGGCCTTGGTCGCCGTCGTCCTGGCCCTCTCGCTGCTGACCATGACCGACATCGGCAACGACAAGCCCGTCGCCGTCCCCACGGCTGACTCCGCCGACGCCGGCTTCGCCCGCGACATGGCCGTCCACCACCAACAGGCCGTCGAAATGGCGTACATCGTCCGCGACCGAACGAAGAACGAGGAAGTGCGAGGCCTCGCCTACGACATCGCCCAGACCCAGGCCAACCAACGCGGCATGCTGCTCGGCTGGCTCTCGATGTGGAACCTGCCTGTGACCTCCCCAGACGGCTACATGACCTGGATGCCCATGGGTGGCATGGGCCACCAGATGAAGGACGGCTCCCTCATGCCGGGCATGGCCACCAACACCGAACTCGGCCGACTCGGCAAGCTCACCGGCAAACCGGCGGAGATCCTCTACCTCCAGCTCATGTACGCCCACCACACGGGCGGCATCGACATGGCCCGCGCCTGCGCGCAGCAGTGCACGGTCCCCCAGGAGAAGAGGCTCGCCCAGGGCATGGTCGACGCTCAGCAGTCGGAGATGAAGGTCATGGTTGACCTACTGCGGGAACGCGGATCGGCACCGCGCTGACGTACGTCACCACCAAGGGCCCGGATCGCCTGGTGATCCGGGCCCAACAGCCCGGCCGGGGCTCCGTCTCCGGCCAGCTGCTCGCAGGCCCCACCCATTGCCTCGGGACGAGTCCTGTACCTGGAGTCCGTAGCCGCCGTCGGCCGTGGGGGCCCGCGCTGACGCTGCCGTCGAGCAGTTCGGGCGCTGGTGCAGGCCGACCAGGCCGTGGTGGGATCCGGGGAGGGGAAGCGCAGGTCGTTGGGGGACGAGTTGGTGACCACGACGTGCAGGGTCTCGTCCTTCTGCCCGATACGGATTGCGGCGCTGGAACCGGCGCGTGCTTGCGTATGTTGGTCGGCGCTTCCCTGGACGGCGCGCTGCGCTGTGGGCGGGAGATCCTTGGACAGTTCGGCCCGCAGCTCGGCCTCGATGTCGCTGCCGTCGACCAGTTGTGGCAGGTTGGCGAGCAACGGCTGGGGGCAGTTCGGTGGGGCGGCTGCCGGCGGCACGCAGTACGCCGACCATGTGCTGCCGATCCAGCCCGTAGGACTCGGCCCGGCCTCGTGCGGCAGCCTCAAGGAACCAGCACAGCCAATTGTGCGTCAGGCTGTCTCGAATGCCCGCCGGATCAGCGGGCTCGCCTTCTCCAAGTCGGCCGCCGAGGAGATGCGTACCTCCAGGTCACCCGTCCCGTGGTGCCCGATGCCGCGCATGTCGCGAGAGAAGCCCTCGTCCAACTCGACTGTGTCCGGGTCGATTCGGAGGTAGAGCAAGATCGCCTCGTGCTTCGGACGGAAGACCACCGAGGCGAGGTTCACCATCCGCCGGTAGGCGACGTAGTGCCTGAGCGGAGAAACCTCGACCCCGCACCAAGCAGTGAGCGCCTCATGCAACTCGACGTACAGGTCCTGAAGGCAAGCAGGAGCCACGCTCGGGTTCTCCTGGGTGGACGACTTCTCGTAGCTCTCGCCGGCCACGGCCGCCTTCTCCCGCTCTCGTCGCTGCCTACGAGCCGGAACGGGGTGGGGACAACCAGGTGTGGACTCGATGAGCAGCAAGCTGAGCAGCCCGCCGTCGAAGATGCGGTAGCGCACCAGGTCGATCCGCTCGTGCAGACGGTGCACCGCGACCTGGTCGTGATGCGAGAAGCGGGCCGCGATGCAGACCATCCGCGGGTTCCGCCGGTCGATCGCCTCGGCCGCCTCGGCCGCCTCGATGCCCAGCTTCTCCTTGACCAGGGCCTCGAACTCATGACGTGCCGAGTCCAGCCACGACAAGTAGGAGACGGCCTGCGACACGACGCCGCTGTCGGAGCCTTTCTTGTACTCGACCACCACGGGGGCGTTGTTCTCGTCCAGCCCGAGCGAGTCGATCCGCCCCCGGTGCCACGGTCCGGTCGGGTACTCCGACGCCAGGAACCGAATCCCCAGCATCGACTCCATCCCGGCCTCGACTCGACGCTGCAGCTCCACCTCCAGCGCCACCGCCGACCCCCGAAGCTCGACATCCCGGCCATCGGCATCCTGCCGGAACAGCATCAGGTCGGCCATCAGCGTCCCCCTCCCGCGATCGATACAAGGGGAGCAATCGAAACTGCCACAGGGGTATTCCAGATGGAGAGTGTTCCCCTCAGACTGTCCACTCGTAGCGGGGCCGGACGTGCAGGCGGTTCTGTGGGAGCCCGACAACCTGGTAACTGCGGCTGCCTGCTGCCAGCGACGTCCCTCCGGTGGCCGCCCGGTGGCCGGACGCCTTTGGACGGTGCAACACGAGGTAGCACGCCTCAACCTGCTGTACGTCCTCTGATCAGGCAGAACGTCACTAGGCGGCACGACCAGGCACCGCACAACACGAT
>Ga0307509_10005015_pt1 | contig 18671 bp, 19 predicted proteins | sample 10_EM_MG_FD_202245 | JGI IMG/M metagenome (GOLD analysis project Ga0307509, IMG submission 202245) | Populus trichocarpa ectomycorrhiza microbial communities from riparian zone in the Pacific Northwest, United States - 10_EM | ecosystem: Host-associated > Plants > Roots > Unclassified | place...
TAGCGCCTATACGGCAGCAACCGGTATGATAGCGCCTATGCGGCAGCTCGGAGAGATCCGGTGTGTGCGCGCCCATCAGCGCAGCCCCCGGTAGTATTACCATCATGCGCCCTTATGGCAGCTGATGTATACCCGCACCCTTAAGGTGCCAAGCACAACCAAACATGGTCTGTGCGCATTATGCACATGTATAAATACATGACCCCTCCATGCAATAACAAAAACGCTTCTCTCTTCTACGTTCCCCAACTAGAAGACTTTCCCCTCATCCTAAGGTAAGAGTAGAGTATCCTGTTGTAGTATAAGTCCATCCCTAGTAGGATTATACCCCAACCCGCTCAACAGCTGGGAACTACTCTGTCGTGCCTGTGGTTATCTATTGGTTCAATACCAACGGGAAGCCGTTCTGAGCGTTGTTTGTGGAGATACTTGACTACAATTGACAAATTATTGGAATAGTGAGCGGGCATCTGAGACGGAACGTTAGCACAGCATGGTAAATCGGTTTCGCAAACAGTGCGTCGAACTCTACTCCACTTGTATGTGCTCACTCAATCTCTGTCCGCACAGTCCGCGGTATCATTGCCCCGTTCGCGTTCCCCGCCGACGATGCACAAGAGTACCACACTGGGTACTCCGTCTGTCCAGCCTTCCTCTGCATGTCAGCCCTCGCCAACACCATCTACTTCGTTATGTGTGCGATGGAGAACCGGAAGAGGGGCAAGGGGTTAAATGAACGCATGCTGGGGGTTCTCGACGAGAAGGGAGTTTTGGGGGACCTTCGTCCGAGTTACCGGTATACGCTGGGTCACGATCGTCCCGGACTCTCCGGCGGCGCTCAGAAGTCAATAGAAATATATGGGTGTGTGCATTATCGTTGTTTTATCGGCATAAGGTTCGGGGGAGATATCCCTGTAGTCTCAACCTCTAAACGCGAGCGAGCCAGGCGGTGGTTTGCGCGGTCGATCCCGTAGTGGCGCCCGATCACGTGTCGCATTGTTCAAACTTTCGTCGGACGCGACTTGCGGTGACGTGACTGGTCAAACTTCTAGCACTGATAACTCTACAGCGATGGCTGGGCTCATACTCGAGACTCCCTCTCGTCTACTGAGGCGCATAGATGCTCTCGACAATGACGGTATGCCTTCATTGCCTCCCGTATCCGACTTTGAAGGGGATTCCAACATCCTCTCTTCGTCCCAGATCTCACACTCGGCTAGCCCTAGGGAAGTCTCACAAAAGTGGAAGCTCGGATGTTCCACGCAAGCGACGTATCTTTACTCTACCAATCGACACCCTCTCTCATTTACAAAGAACATTCACGGTAGACACCTGCCCCAAAGACACCCCGTCACGATCTCGACAGCTCCGCGTACCGACGACCGCTCGGCAGGACTCGTATACCTTCACTAACCCACGCAACTACATCACTGGCATCATCCGTCTCGTTAGACAACGAGGTCCTGCCGCGAGCTAGTACATCCAATTATGTCGAACGTCCTGGAACCGCCTCTCCCACGCCAGCCAACACTCTACCACTTCCCCGTAGCTTTGTGGTCTCTCCAAATTCCACTCCTCGACCAGCTTCCGCTCCCCCTCTACCCAATCCCATTATTTCACCGGACACCAGCGATACGGATAGTAACATGAAGTCACCACCATTCAGGAGGTTCAGGAGGAAGACCTTGTCTCCGAGGAAGAGAAGCGATTTTACGCCTCTGGATCGCAGAAGACTGTGTCAGACGATGACCTCCATCAGCTTACCTACGGCTCCGAAGCGACGCCCAGACAGACCTACGGAGGTGGCGGGGCAATCACTGTCCCAGAGTCGTCCCCTGCTCCATCTGGAATTTTCACTCCCACTCCGGCTTCCCAACCGCGTCCGAAAACTAGGTTCCAAGTTCCAGTTCCGACCTTCACTTCACGACAACCCGCGACCACAACACCCCCAGACCGTGAGGCCACCGATGACGGGGACGAGGGTATGATCAACGGCCAGATATCTCTCATCCTCTGCGGCTACCCCAGCTCCCACTCCACCCACCCCCCCACTCACGAATATCCTCGCTGGGGCCACACCTCGTCCCAGGGCCACTGTAAATACCAGAACTCGACTATCACACCCCTTAGTCCGGGCATGGACGGCCACCACCGACACAGAGTCCGACGGCGGACATGAATCCCAGTCTGATTCACCCGGATATGATCTCCTCCAGGACCGAGCTTCCTTTGTCTCCACCGCCTCTTCCCACGACCTGACCGTTCACGCAAGAGCGAACACCTCTTCCGACCCACCAATGGGTCTCACCGCCCAAGTCGCAGGTGTCGGAAGGTTCAATGCGAAGAAGCTGAACTCGTGCCTGTACGGACTCAACAAGCGGCTGGAGGATGAGAACAGAGCCCTCGTAGAGCGTATCGCTGAGCTCGAAGCTGGGGTAACGTCCAAAGGCACCAGTGCCTCACCTCCAACTTCATCGGTATCCCCCGTTCCTGGAAGGTTCGTGAATGCCGGCCGTGGGCGAGCACGGGTGAGCATGAAGACGGGAACAAGTGGTCAGGGGAGAAAGCAGAGCTAGAGGCGGTTATTGGTGGACTACAGGAAGAATTGGAGAAGCCCGCCAAAGAGAAGGAAGAGCACGAAGCCAAGTTTAACGCCGAACCCACTCTGGACAAGTAACACTCTGGACAAGTAACGGTGGCGGGACAGGATGGCTGAAGTTGGGAAGGGCGTCGAGAATATGGTCCGGGATCTCGAGCAGAAATTTGACAAAGCCAAGACTGATGCGAAGGAAACCGCTTGACGCGCCGAGACGATCGAGTCGGAGAGAGATGTTGCGCTGAAGAAGGCTGAGAGCGCAGAGCGAACGTTAGCGACGGAGGCTGACATTGGAAAGGAGATGAACCCCGTCAACGAGGAACTTGGAGGATGACCTCGGAGAACGCAACATCAGGATCGCCCAGCTCGAGGCCGAACACAAGGATGAGAAGGACATCGTTGAGGGCTTGGACCAGGAGCCGGCCACTCGCTTGAACGAGATCGCGAACCTCCGCAAGTAGGCTGACGAGCAATCCAGGGAGCTGAAGGCTAACTGTGACGAACTCCGCGATGCGAAGGCTTACGTGACTGAACTGGAGGCCGAAGCCGAGGTCGCTATGGAGAGGATTCAGGACGTCAGATTCAGGACGTCAAGACAGCTCGGATCGATTCAAGCTCGGCTACGAGAAACAGTCACCGAAGGCATCCAGGCTCAGAGGCGGGTGGAAGTACTGGAGGAGGGGATCGGAAGGCTCAACGAGCTCGGCCGTCAAATGCAGGAAGCCCCCGAAGTCGGTTCGAGGGGTTGGAGAGTGAGCCGGACGACGTGCACAAGGAAATCGCTCGACTCAAGGCCCTCATTCAGCAATCCCCGGCTAGGAAAGCGATGGACACCGCCAAGGATAGCCGGATCGAGATGCTAGGGAGGGAACGGGAAGATCTCTTACAGCGACTCCAAGTCCTCAGGGGTACGGCAAACGACACCCCGAGTAAGTTCACGAACCGTGTCACCGTTGCAAGCGCAGTTTTCCCCCTCTATCGTCAAAAGGTTTCAATGTTGAGTCCGAAGACTCCTGGCGGTCCCCTCCGAGACATAAGCGGCACACACTTCAATTCCTCTTGACCAATTCACAGAAGCTAAAAAATCGTCGCTAGGCTTCTTGGTTGAATGCAACCATGAACAACCAAACCTCGCCTTTCTTCTCCGATATTGCGCGGTTTCGTCAAGATCTTGAGCGTGCCAACCAAAGTATCAATGAGAAACTTGAGCAGATTGAGGACGCCGGAACGGACGTCATCAGCCTTATCCGCCGGGTCGGGGACGAGCGTGCTAGGATTGCTTCTCTGGAAGACGATGCTCGGCTTTCGCGGAAGGATGACCATAGGACTCGTGGGCTGCAAAAGATGCGTTGCGGGAAATGCCGCACGAATATCGATTCTCGAAGTATCGATGCGGAGAGGTACGTGTCTTGTGTGAAGAAGCGGTTCAACACACTCGGGTCTGATTTTGGATCGGTACAGCTTGTTTGGCCTTTCGGCCGCCTCTCTCCCATCCAACCCTCCAACCCCACCAAGCCGGACCAGCGAAGCTCTGAATGCCGATCTCCGAGCTGTTAACCAGCAGCTCGAAAATAGAGGAGAATATTGGGAACAAGAGAAGAAACAACTGTTCGGAGAGAAAGCTCTCCTTCAAGATACCGCCCATAAGTTGAACCTGCAGATCCGAACTGCACAGGATGAGGCCAAACGACTGAGAGCGGAAAAGTAGCTCAGAAGGCGAGGATCTCCGTTCAAGCTGTAAGTCTGATCGTGTCCGTCTCGGTCTGTGGTATCACCTTATTGCGGTATGTCCGGCGACAGGAACTCGAAACGGCGAAGCAATCGATCGATGTTGGGTCAGAGCTCAAGATCTGGAGATCCAAGTTACGATCTCTGGTCACCGAACAAGAACGGCTTGAGCGGGAGCGCGAGAACGTCCTTGCTAAACTGCGCTGCACCGAATCGGTGAGTCGCTTCTTCCCCTCGGTACCGAAATTACGGGGCTCACCTCAATGGGTTACAGGATATGGACGACGTGAAGTCCAACCTTTACCGGGTCAAACAGGACAACCACAAGCTGGAAGCGGAACTCCAAGGTACGTGAGCAGTGGAGGGAATTGTGAGAATGTCTCTCAGCTCGCCGATGTATAGCCACGGCGACTGTTGGACAAAAGACGAGGAATCTGCAAGCCAGGGTGACGGAGAATACGGACGCCATAGACAGGATGCGCCAAGAACGATCTATGGTGTTGAAGTACCATAAGCAGTTAAAACAGCAGTACGCTAACGTCAACGAAGTGAGCCCCGCGAGAGCCGCAAAGCGAGGGTTTTTCACCATAAGTGACCGAACCTTTTCAGCGTATGAACTCCCTCCGGGATCAACTCCGCACCGCCCAGAAGTCCCACAACGACCGTATACAGGATCTCAACCTCCACACTCATGAGATCGAAGATCTTCGTCGCCCTGACCAACGGCGAGGACGAACTCGAGGCGGACTTGTCAAGGGTTCGGAAGGACGCCGAGAGGTTCGGGAATGATTTGAAGGCGTCGAGGAATTAGAGAGACAAGCTGGAAGAGGGGAAGAAAGTGGAAGAGGAGCGGCCGAAGAAAGCCAAAAGAGGGCAGAGTCAGCTCAAGACCAAGGTCAGAATTCTTGAGGAAGAGTTGGAAGCTGTTGGAAGGTGGGAAAGGGAGGAGCAGAAAAGCTTTGGAGGGATGTAAGTCACATGTTTGTGTTACTGGTTTCGTGGAGCGATTAGAATTTTGCTGACGTACGGGAGCAGGGATGATGGACAGATCGTCGCTCTGAGAAGTCAGCACAAACAGGAGTGCAAAGGACTGATCGTCCAGATCCAGTACCTCAAGGTCCGCGATGAGGAGCGACCTTGGGTTCCAGAAACATTACCTCCTCGTGTTGATTTCCAAATTCGAATCCTCGTAAGTCTCTCTCGCTCAGCCTCATGCCCGTGCAATAGACTACTTATATGGATCCACACGTAAGTACGGAATGGTTCTCATAATCGCATGCACGTGATAGAGCTGGATGCGTAAGCGCATATGGGCTTGAGCCCGAACGTGCAAGCTTGCCACAAGCATATACATCACGGTGCATGTTTTCCTGATGTTGCATTACAAGTGATGTGATACTCGAGGCCAAAATGGTGGCCTTTTCCAATGCCACCGGGGGAATTGATGGTAAATCGCGCCCTTGTATCCTACATTTCTCCGTTAACCCGCTATTTGCTGGAGGATTCGGAGCCCTGTCGAGAGCACCGCTGTAGGTCCGAGGCACAAAGTCCGCAAGGTCCACAAACAGACACAGGTTATGTGAATTCCGAGCCTGGGAGACCGTACGTCTCTATCTGGTACTCACAAACGTCCTCCCCAGATCGCAATGTTCTTTGAGGTCCAACACTTCCTCCCACAATGTCATATCCTCTCATATGCACCCGAGCATAGGCAATATGTTCGTGACCGTGTTTCCCATGCTTGCATGCACAAATACAACTAGTATACCGAACTACTGTGTACATTTAATATAATCAGTGTCTTATTAAGTGCCTATGAGTTACTGTTCGACTACTACCGGACCTGTCAGATATATATTGGTGGTAGTAGATTCCTCTCGGCTCAAGTTATAATTATTGGAGAGCGAATATCGAAGTGACATTGGGTGACTGTCCGTAGGATTGGATAAAACCAGGCATTTGCATATCCGCCGTAGAAGGGTGCCACTAGCCGAGATTTATTCCTCAATATCTGTGGCCCTCCATGAAGCGCAGCTCGACGAAATCGAAAGCTGGGGCATGGTGGTGACACCAGCATTCAGTGGGCCTGAGGTAGGGGGAGTTGCCACCCTTCCCGCCCCATGATTTGGGCAGTTGGTTGGGCTTCGAACGGAATGGTCCGAGCGTTATGATTCCAGATGCGCGATTTGGAGTCAATATCCGCGACCCGGCCCAACGGTCGGGGTCCTGACAGTTCCCTTATATGGCGTCGATATTCATCTGGATTCATGTGTACACGTTGTACATCCTACGGACAGTCACCCAGTCACCCATTCTGTGCGCAACGGTCTATAGAAATGAAACTTGCTGTAACCCACAATAAGCTCGGAAATAACCAACCCCCCTGTTGACTGATGGCGCAAGGGCATTTCCTCTGGGTGTCATGTATATATAGGTCTCTAGCAAATGACCAAGCTTCGAGCTACACCAAAAAAAGAGGAGTTTCGCCATCACGCACCTGTGAACACCACGCATGACCCTTAAGTACCTGATACTACGCGCGGTTCGATGGGGAATAAGGTATTATACCTACGGACTGCTCAATTTTGGACCGGCTACGGTCAATACCATGAGACACAAACATATCTACGCGATCGATGATGGCTGAGGCGCCGCCCAACTCTCCCAGCCAATCTCCTTCTCCCAATGGTCCAATAGAACTTCCAGGACACCCACAACGCCTTCGAGAGCAAAACGATGGAAGTGTGGCAGATAGTAGTCCCGACCCGCGTTCACCGGCGCACCTCTCAAAACCTCCATTGTCCAAGTCGCGCTCCGACCGCATACTTTCATCCACCAGGCACACAGGACGGGCTGTAAGTGTCGTCCAATGTTGCTGGTTGTGACGTCACACACGAGCGTGGAATACATATCCACGGCGCGAGCCTTGCGACCCCCATCGAGGTGGCCCATTATAGTCTTCTCTTTATCTGAATATGCTTTATCGTGATCCTTGTTGAAGAATGCGCTCCAGATTGCGACCCAGAAGAACGATTCCAAGTCATCCACAGGCGAATGCAAGTAGCTGTTGTCGGCATCGAAGAGTGCCCGGGACATGAACTCAGGTGTACCCTGTGAGGCGCATCAAGCACGACCCCGCAGATGATGTGAGAGCAACTCACAGACTTGGCCGCTCGACGTTCCTCAGTCCAGTATTTTTCCCAGGAAATTGCAAGGTCGCCGTCCGTGACGAATCCAGTACACTGATCTGAGATTCCCAGCTTCACCACTAGCTCTTCAACTCGCCTGCAAAGCCCCCTGATCGTATCCGCCACCCCCCGGTCCAGCCTGAGGGAATTGATGTGATCCTGGAATTCCTTGGGTATCTCAAATTCCTTCATCTTCACAGGTTCGTCCGTCATGAGGATATTCCCAAGGCTGATATCCCTGTGCAAGTGGCCAGACAGGTATAAGGACAGCCATCCTGCGGAATGGTCAAATCAGTTGGAATAGATCTGAGGTGACGACGAACGCACCTAACAGGGAGTGTGCCCACGAACGGGACAATTGTCGAGGGCTCTTCGCTTCCACGAGTAACTTGCCCTCAACACTGAAGATGGAGAACCTGAGCGTCCTGACCTCCGGGTCGCTTGGAGGGTTGTGGGCGAAAACTTTCCAGTGGCGATCATTGGGATCGGCTTTTCGAGGGACGAATAGGATGTTCGAGATCACTTCACGATGTCTACCAGCCCCCTCATACGAACACACATGCGGAATTGTCCCGAATCTGCCGGCGGAGTCACGATACATGTTCGCCTCGTTGTCTCTACGGTCGATCCCTGGCCAGCTGGTCTTGACGACGACCGTGCCGGTCAAGGTCGATAGGATCGGATCGCCCGCCGAACGAGTAATTTTCATGGGCTGGATGTACTCGAGCTGCACGCTGGGGTCAACTTTGGTCGGTCCATCTGCTGAACGGTTAGCCGGTTCCTAGGTCATCTGTTTGAGAGAAAAACCGACCGTCTGTCTGTTCTCCTTTCTCCCTTGGGGTAGTCACGGATCTGACGGGCGGAAAACCCCGTGTTCCGCGTCCTCTGGTGCGGCCAGTATGCTGAGAAGACCCACCCCCGGTGGGGTTTGAGCTTGTTGACGCCTTCTCGAGGAGCCTCGCGGAACGTCTGAGGCCCAACTCCACGAGAGGTTTGGGTACCGTCCTGAGGGGCTCCATGGCAGCTTGTGGAATGTTCGATGGGAGACGAAGACGAGAAACAAACGTCATCCTGCCGCGGACGGAATGATGCCAGGAGAGGATCCTCTCTACCTCTGCCGACAAGTGGTTCGTACCCGCTGGATCCGTGGGAATCAAATAGGCGGAATGGCTGTAGCAGGTGATGAACCCTGCCTCTTCTGCCGTGCGCCACGACGCTAATGTGAGGAAAAGGCGCGCCACCTCTTTCAACCCACCCTTCTCGGTGATGTCGCACTCCTCCGAAGCAGTAAGGCCACCGTGATGAAAGACCAAGAACCGGAGCGTGTTTTGCTCCTGATTGAATCCCAAAACGAGAGCAAATGTTCGCATTGGATTTGCGCTGAACAAGGAGCGCGCATAAGTGGCCGCCTGGGAAACCATATCCCTCCAGCTGTTCTTCACTTCCACGGGCAGCGTAATCCCATGGCCAGGTTTCTCTGGTGGCGGCCTCCAGTAGAGTTGCTCCCCACAAAATTGTGATATCCATTTTCCGCCCGTAATATCTGGCCAAAGGGGGGACGCGTGATCGACACGATCTTTCACCCGCCGTGCAACGGTGAATTCGAGTTTCTCGTACCATCGCTCCTGACGGAGAGGAAAGCCGTGTTGCCGGTCAAGAGCATCGTGACAAACTTGGACGCAGTCCGTGAGGAACTTGGCCAAGCTGGGATAAGATGCCGATTCGGCTGATCCTGCAGGTTGTGGGGTGAAGGTCCTGAATTGCGCGACAACGTCGTCGAGAGCGGCCAGAAACGGCGGTTCGTCCACGATGCAGAGGTAGTTGTCCAACTCGAGCAACTCCCCGGCAGCCTTGATGTCAGGTTTCGGGGTTTTCGGAGAGAGCATACGAGCAAGTTCATTGGGGGGAAAACTGAATGTCTGGTTCGCGATTTCATCCTCCATCACGGCTATCAGTTCCTCCTGGAGCCGCCGACTGGGGTTCGACAGTAGAGAATTCGTGACGGTGGGTGATACCAGACGGGAAGAGGATTTGTGAGGGGTAGATAGGGACATGGTGGTGGAGACGAAAAGTGTTCTCGGTACCTAAAGATTCAAAGTTCCCAGGGTTTGGATCGGCTCGATGTCGGGATTTCCGGGGGGGAGGGGATTTCACAACTCACTCGCCCCCGTTCCAGATCCACAGCAAGTATCGTTTCAATAGACCGTTTCCCGTAGGATACAACCCAACTCGTATACGAGCGATCGCCGCTACTTTCGATCTTCCCCTATGCCACCGGCCTTGACAAAGGGAGATGGGCGCGTCGCCCGCCCACGGAAGCCGACGAACTGCCCGCCGTCGCAACCAAGGCTGCGTTGTTTTTTCTTGCGCGGGCCTGTCGGAATCCTTGACCCTGCGCCCTTTTTTCACCTCACCTCCGTCTCGGCCTCAGCTCCATGTACAAGCTCATCAAAAATGGCAAGGAACACGTAAAGAATAATTAACACTCCCGCCTTGGGGTGCACAACATCGCTGGGGCGACTGACGGATCGAACGCCGGAGCTGGGTTGTGTACCCTCACCTCGCCTTACCTCAGTTCTGGTGTTCCTGATAAAGGAAGAACGAGGAAATGGGTTCCAGCGCTTGAATGCGAAGGGACGCAGGGCAAAGGGTTTCCATGGGCGTTCGGCTCATATGTCCTGGAGGTCACCACACGTCTGTCTTGTTGTGTACAATGTTTTTGTGACAGTTTGTATGGAAACCGATACGGGAGTGCTCGATTTTCAAGGCCTCCACACCGGCGCTTCCTCCCCCGCACCTCTCACTCCGAATGACCGCGGGAGCCGCAGGTAATGGTCCTGGAGACGGCACAGGGTCCTGGCAACATATCCCCCTTATCTGTCCTGCTCCTCACCCCAACGGTTATCGGTCGCCTATGTCCACCCCCAAACAGGGAAAAAGTACTGGAAATGTATCTCACCAGAGTGCAAACACCTCCGGGTAGGGAACCGCCAACTCGATAGGATTGCGATCCATGCGATGGACTGTGCCCACCTCTCGGATGACCTGAAAGACCTCGCCAACGACACGGTGGTTGAAGAAAACGCACCCGGGGCAAAGGTTAATCGAAAGCAAGTTCGTACTGACACAGAGGACCGAGCGCCGCTACACAAGAAAGTGAAGACGGTACAGAACACCCTCGTTGGCGTCGCGGTTACCACCGGCAAAGCCAAGTATCAGCATGCGATGGACCTCCGTCAGGAAAAGGGGGATGACCTTATAAACCCTGTTTGGGATCGTGAGGCCGTATTAAATTTATGAGAGTATGTAAATACCGTACGTCTTCGTAAGAGACTGCGGGGTTTACCATAAGGTGTCATGTAGATAATGAGAGAACCGTTGTATATATGAAGTGCCAAATCCCCAATGACGCGTTGTGTTGCCTGACGACGCGTCAGGAGCTCCGGCCACATATGATTAGGTATGGGAAAAGATAACAAGGGTATATGACGAGGAATAAGGGTTATATAGTGGGGGCGGGCTTAAAACGAGGAACAGGGCTTATAACGGGAAGCGGGGCATATAGCAAGGGAAGAGGGATTATAATGAGGAGAGGGGGGTTATGACGAGGAACGAGGGTTCGTTGTGCGAAACGGGGCTCATCGTTTGAACCCGCATTCATTATCAAAACCAGGGTCTTGTTGATTTGACGAAGGGTCCATTTTGAATACAAAAACGTTGTAATTACAGTCAAAGGGTTAATATTACATCACGTTCGTCAGGATATGATAGGGGGGATGTCGGTAGGTACGACAGTCTGGGTTGTCTGTCAATAAAGGCGCAGTCACCATTCGGAATCTGCGGAGGGGGTCTTCAATGGCGGCGGCTCGAACTTGGCTTAAGCTCCTTTCTTGCGGGTGCGGCGCGTTCTTCAGCGTACGTGCTCACCGTGATCGTGTTCTTGGGTGCTCCGTCGAAGGGGTGAGCTGGCGGGATGGTTGCAGGTGATCCTTGATGGTAGCGTGACCTCAGTGCTTTCTCGTGGTGTCGCGGTGGTTGTGAACATATTGTCAGCTCCAATTGGTCCGAGATAATCATCGTACCTCTCGTCCTTGACGAACGGCTGACCATCCCACATGAACGACGGCGAAATCAGAGAAATCGAAGCCAGGTTAGGTCGCTTGCGAAGAGTGGGGCGACTGCGGGATTATCGAATGGGAAAAGCGTAAAGTTTCTCCTGATATGGTGAGCCCCGACCTCGTCCCTGAACCTGCGGGCCGCCGGTGATGATTTCATGATCGCTGGCGGGATCACACCAGCCACCGAGTCCGTACCGTGAATCATCATCGGTGATATCGGAATTGTGAAAGTCCCCGTGTCCAGATGAAGATCGCCAAGGTGAAGTCTTGTGTGCGATCGAGCTGATAGTACCTAACGTTCGATCCCAATAATGTTGTGCCCCTTTGTAACCGCACTTCTTCCTGAGCACTTCTTCAAAGTATTGAATGCGATATCTGTGCCATGAGAAGGACAGTCCTGTAAAGTGAATCTGCTCATTGGGTTAAAACAATCGCTTGACAGAGAACTGCGAGCGCGCGTTGATATTGAGGTCCGTGTCCAAAATGACGAGGTCTGAACCAGATACATCAGAATTCATGAACAACTGAGATTAGGTCATTGCATACCATCGTAGGGAGGGGTCTTTGGGTTGACTGGTGGAACCGGTGACACGTTAGCTGGAAGAGATGGCACCAACTTGGGATCGTGGGGGAGGCCAGCGAGACACTGGGGGTTACCGGTCAGTAACCCAAACGGTGGGACGGCACTGGTCAATACATTACCTGCGCTGATCAGATCTCCCTGTTCGAGGGGCAAGAGCTTCCGCCATTCGTGCCGGACATTAGGTTTGCCACACTCGTTGGCAACAATGGCAGAAAGAAAGGGGGGGAGCAGAATGCGAACGAAACCAAAGACCAAACCCATTTGTGAGTGGTGAAGAGTTGTAAGGGATGAGAGCCCCATGCCCGTACACCTGGGATACCATTTTCGTGTCACCTGGAAGGCGAGATCAACCACGTGTTGTTAGGCGGAGGAGGATGTGAACCTGAGAGGACCATAACAGGTACTCCTATTTCGGCAACGAGACCGAGGCACCGCCGAGTGAACTGGCGGAGAACTGGGCGCAAGAATCGAGAACCGAGGGTCGTGTCCAGGAAATAACCAACGAAAACATCTGTAGTCCCAATGGAATCAGTGTGGGAGAAAAGGCGACGACAGCTGCTACACAAAGGATATAGTTGACGCAACCATGCGACTGAAGAGAGCGTGTTTTCTTTCTTTTCTCTGAGACGTCGTCTCTCGGTCTAGTTCCAGAAATGGAGTTGGCAATAGTGGCATGGACCCAGACAATCGCGTGCGGAGGACTGGACCATTGCGGTACGGCACCTTGTGCAAAAGCGGTGGTTCCCAACGTACGGGGGGTCTGGTGGGAATGAACGTTGGCAGTGCACGCCAGAATGTCTGAGCGGCGACCCGATCAACAATCAGCGTTGTGGGAGCGGGCACGCCGGGCGTGGGCTGTATGTACTGGTACCAGCGAACCGGTATCCAGGGAGCTGAACATATAGAGTCATGTCAGTCCACCAGGCCTTGCGTCTGTTGGGGCAACATCGGGAGAACTTCCATCGCAAAAGTGGCATCGCGAATTGATTGCATTAGAACGTTGTCGGACCCTGCGGGTCAAGCCGAACGTTCGGTGAGGCGCACGGCGCGAAGGTTGGTTAGGGAAGGTGGCTCGCGTTCCGCTGCAGCAGGTATTAGCCGAAATAGACTCACAGGTGCGTAGTAGGAGTAACGTACCGTGTGTTCAAACACCACAGACGCCCGCCAAAACAGCGTCCTTCTGACCGTCGTCACTCTCCCTGACCGGGAACTCAATCTGGGTTAGATTGTGCATCACATGGTCTTGGCCCTTCTTGGGGTGGTCCTCGTCTTCCAGCGGTCGCATTGTCGGGGTGTCCCTCCGAATGGTTTCGAAGATCCTCCTCGTCCAACCGTCAGCTTCCGTCGCGTTCGCTTCCATCTCCCCCACTGCGTCCGGGATGCCCTTGAGGTCACAAAAACAGACCACCGCGCCTCAATGAGTTCGTTATACACCGGAGTGGTGCAACCAAACGCGTAGGAGTGAATGGATAGGTTATTGGTATGATTGAAGATGGTGAGTGCAAGGTGGGGATTGTGGAGTTTGTTTCGGAGGGTGCCATGAGTGCGGCAATGATGTGTGGGTAAATCAGGTTATCTTGCACGGAGGTGAGTTGTTCTTGAAGAGGGGAAGTCGTGGGCTGAGGTTTGAGCACCTCATTCATCGTCCATTCCAACAGGTGCACATCCGTGTCGCATATCTCTATCTCCTCCTTCCTGTCCAGCTCCTCGTCGATGTTCGGCGCCCAATGGAACATCTTGATGTCCTTCCGGAGATGATCAAAGAAACCCGACACCCCTCTGTATCGGGTGGTCGTCTTGACAACGGGGGTGTTTTGGGATCTTGGTATATCCCGCGTCGATTGCAATGATGTGTCATAGCGATCGCACCGAGAACCTGAGAGCTGCTAGGCATCATAAAGACGATCCGTTGGTGGGGGGTGAAGTGGATAGAGGGGTCCGGGGTTGTCGGCAGTGCTGTGTATAGGGTTTAGCACAAGTGTGCAACGAAATGGGAGGTGACAAGACGGCATACCGTAAATCGGGGCAGATAAGAGGTGACCAGAAGGTGACGACGCTGATGGCAATGTTGAGAGTTGACATGTGACACGTTGGCCGGGGGAGGGTTCGTTCAAGTCCTTGAATCTGAGGCCCATATGTTCCGTTGGGGAGACAAGGAGTGTGTAACACACTACGCACCTGAACGGTGTGACGCACCCTCTTATCACATTCATCCTAGGATCTCCACCTTTGCTAATGACGACCTATGCTGAGCTCCCCTGAGCCTGGTGCCCATGTAAGAATGGGTCAGATCCTGTAAAACAGTACCGATGCCTTTCGAGTGAGGCAGCGCTACTGAAAAAATCAGCACGATCATTCATCAAGAGGGAAAGATCTTGGTAGGAAAGACGCACGTACCAGGCCATGCGAATACAGCAGCCGTCCACGGTTGGGAGATCCGAGGTAAGAGATGGGATCGAACACCTCCAAGGGATACTGCCAGTCTTGGGGCAAGTGTAGTGGGGGTGATCAGGGTGAGGAAGAGGAGGCTGATTAGCAGTGGGGGTTCAGAACGTTCAAGATCGAGTTGCAGTCGAGACACGTGCGCGACTGCACACGCGTTTGGCGGGAACTTCCTCGAAAAGGGAAACTCGGACTTTCCACACGCCAAATCCAGAGTCTGGTCAAGTCCATCCCATCAAATCCCGAGGAAGATCGTATGCGACGGGGGGAGCCCACCATGGGACGCTCGTCGCTACGCCTGCCAAAGGGAGTCCGAACGATGGACGCCCCAACTCGGGTCCTCCGACGCCACGTATCCCAGCACTGCTCCCTCGGTCAAGCCTTCCATCTCTGCTCTTACGTTGCTCGGTCTGGCCACCGCCGCCCTGGTTCTTAGCAGCGTCGCTTTGAGCCCCTGGATCACGACGGGTGAACAGAACCCGTGGGCTTTGCGCTGCCGTGCCCAAGTACGCACACTTTTATTCCCAGGTCTTCTCTGTAAGTTTCTAACGCATTGACGCAGGGATGCCGAAGATGTCCGTTCCGCGTCTTCCCTTGCTCTTGGATTCGCCATTCAATACTTAACCACCACTCTGGTCGCCCTTGCTCTCAGCTTCAAGGGGTCATGGTCGCTCACCCGGGACTAAGTCTAAGTATGTCGTCATCGTTTGCTTGTTCAGTTGCCCGTTCGCTGATAATAGAAGTCGCTGGTCGGACATTCCAGGAGGACGCTAGGCTGAAGCCGAGGCCGAATCCCACTGGTGGGGCTCGTTGAACCGTTCCCCTGGCGTCGTGACTGCTCCATATCACCACCACTCCTTCCGACTTCTGTTCGCTCTTCCCCAAATCCACCACAAGAGGACACCAACGGTGGTGACAAGGATTCACCGACCTTGTTCAGGCATTCCCCCACGTTACCCATCGTGCCTTCGATGCCAGTCGAAACCATCCGAACATTGAAACATGCTGGTGTCACAACCGACAATACCCGTCAAGTGCCTGAGTCGTTCTTCCCCCGTTGGCATTCTCGCCTCCGCCCGTTTCTGGAGACCCTGATACATTCAGATCAGCCATCATCACCAACGTCTACCCACCCAGGGATCTTCCTCTCCTTCACCCTCCCTAGAGTCGGCCGGAATCCCCAACGCAGTCATGGACCAACTCAGCTTCGACGCACAGCCCAGGGCATCTCCCTTGATAAATGACGTCAAGCGGTTGATCCAGTGCGAGAACAGTGTCGCCGAAATCAAACGCGATCTCGATGACGCGAACCGCAAGGTTGACTCCCTCCTGAACCAGTCCACTGCGAGCCACACGCCGGAATTCAACGACCCTTTTGCCCCTGGAAACATTGCGACTTTGAACGGATCGCGACCTTCTCTCGCTCTTACCCCCCACCAACTCTCGCCCAACCCAATCGCTCCCAACCAGGACCTTGCGCAGAACAGCTCAGGGCCTGACGAAGTTGGACAGATTTCCCAGCGTTTGAACGCGCTCACTTCATCAGTTGGCCAACTCCTCGCTCTGCAAACCCAGCAGATCCAAGCTACGAGCATATTCCACCAAGCTCGGTCTCCCCCGTCCAGAGCCCGTGAGGACTCACACCACGGACCTCGTCGTTCCCCTCGTCTGGGCCCCCATCTGCTACTTCTTCCCACCGGTGTCCCAGGCAGACCACCCGGTCAAAGAGACCGTCCTCAACCTCATCTCATCTCTCGCTGACGTACTAGAACACTTACCCGTTCTCGCTGGATCTTTCAGACCCGATGACGCTGGAAATCTCAACGCAGGTTTGGATGGTGTCGGCGCTGACTTCATCTACGAGCTGAGGAATGAGAAGTTTCCAGGAGAGTATGTCGAGAGGATCAATCCAAGAGGTCTCGAATTCGGCCTCCCTGTCCTTGACGACCCGTTAATCGCTTAATCGCTGTAAAATTCACCGCGGTATGTGCACTCACCCTTTATATTCTGTCATCGCGTTGACTGTGCACCACAGTTCACGTGTGGAGCGTACGTTCTGTGTATCACCATACAGCACGTCTCCGGCGACCTGACCTCGACGATGGGTTTTACGTACGCCTATGCGCGTCGTTTCGCGAACAAACCATACCTTTCGACCGTCCCGAAAGCTTGGTCACGCAAACCCTCAAGTCCTTTGACACTCCATCCTCTCCGGTGTCCGCTCTCTCACCCTTGCCCTTAGTCCCCAGCCTCACGATCCTCCCTCCGAAGCAACCCCGGCCCCCTTCCCTCCCCCGGAACCAACTCATCTCGTCCAAAGTCACACCACAACCCATAAACTCACCCAAATAAAACCGCGATCAATCCTTCTGCATCCTCCCTGATGTCAGCACCTTCCAAGTTCTCACTGCTCTCCTCTGGCAAGCCACTGTCCGCGTTACGTTCTCTCACGTGCTGGAAGACAAGGCTATCAATCTTGGGTCGGCTGTCAATGGCTGAACGTGCACCCCCACCTGTGCGATGGTCGAAGATTGCTACTACTGTATTGGACCCAGAAGTGCAAATACAAAGTGTAATCGGTTCCCAACCCGCGAACGATTGACATTAGTAGAACACGTACTAAGTTGGGGTTATTTGTTCCTTCCCACACAAAGTTTGCATTGCTCATATTTTCATGATTTTACACCCCCGGTGTGGGGAGATATGTGCAAAGGGAGACAATCTGCACAACCAGTCCCATTCCACCACATGTGATCACCCGGTGTCACATCGTTGCATAGATTCTCCTCATTTCTCAACGAGGACTCCCCTTAGTCCTCTTATCTTCAGGGGATATATTTTGAACCGCTATCAGGGTTGTTCTGTGAAGTTTAAATGCAGTGAATACACAAGGCCATTGGGCCACATGCCCTCAATGCTCTTCAGCACCACACCATGTGATGGATTTTGATGTGGATGTCTGTTATCAACTGCTAGGAATATCCTCCCACCTTGATATTGGAACAATAGTGAGTGTAGGACATGCATTTTATACCATAATTCCCAGGACGTTAGTACCGGGTCTTATCGTGCACGAAAACAAGCGCCACTGCCAAAAACCTGATTTCACGGTGAATTGTCACAGGTCACACCTGCGTCACATGATTCCTTATTGTTCTCGTTTGTCCCACGCTCCCGCCCTTATCAACGGTGATTTCCAGCGCTAGGTTTCTCTTTTCCTCTCCTCCATCACCGCATGAGCCACCCTCATGACCACCCAACCCTTCGGGCTTTCCTTGGCCAAACAAAAGTGACCATTGATCTCAACCCCTCCTCCCCCACCTCCTCAACATATATCTCACTTGTCGACTTACCCTGCACCTTGACGGAATCAGGTGACCAAACCTACTCTGTGATGCTCGTTTCATTCTCGATCGGATTTTGTTGCTGGTTATGGCTCGCCTGCTGATGTGCTGCTCATGACCGGATGACATCATACCAGTCAATTCCCCTCAAGGTCCGACCCCCCCCCAACACCCTGCACCCCATTTGCTGGATGGTCCGTCCCTTCTTTTCATCTGCTTCATGCGCTCATCCTCCTTTTGGCGCCTTATAGATTTATCTCAGAAACTGTGGGGTTCAGATGTCGGAGCGGGCAATGCGTTCTCGTCATTTGTAACGACACATTTTGTTTCGATATGTTAAATGATCATGCTATCGCTCTAAATGATTTGTGCAGTGAATGGCAGACTGTTGTCCTGACGTACCTCGTGTCTCGGTATCATTGACACATTCATGTAAGCTTGTTGCTCGTGACGCTCTGTCTAAGATCCATCTTTCCCGCCTCCTTTGTTCACCGCTGCTGGCTGCATATCTGTCATGCACCTGACATTTTTCACTTTTCCTTTCCCCTTCCTTTCTTCATTTCTTCACTCAAAGACAATATGAAACGAAAACCTTTGTGTTATTAAAGCACAAGACGGACTACAAAGGTTACAAGATACCGGACTACTGGACTACTCGACGTTGTTGCCATC
>Ga0307509_10005016_pt1 | contig 18667 bp, 27 predicted proteins | sample 10_EM_MG_FD_202245 | JGI IMG/M metagenome (GOLD analysis project Ga0307509, IMG submission 202245) | Populus trichocarpa ectomycorrhiza microbial communities from riparian zone in the Pacific Northwest, United States - 10_EM | ecosystem: Host-associated > Plants > Roots > Unclassified | place...
ACATCTTTCTGGAGCCCCGACCTTGCGATCGACATGGTGGTTGAAGCGTTGATATGTCGGTTGCGAGGGATTCGACCAAACAGTCAGACAACTCTACAAAGGTTACATAGCTTCAAGTTGGAAAACATTAATATGCTCATATGGCCCCGAGTTTTTAGTGGAGTCTTTACAATGGTGATGAACATAACATTGAATGCGACTATTGGATGATATTTAGGTGCTGTTCTACAATCGGATCAAAGTGCAGATTATTGGCATCCGCTCTTGACCTTTTCCGGGGGTGAATGGCCCCGTGGAAAGGCCGCTGCCACACAAGGATAGTTTCAAGATAAAAAGCCAACTTGACTTCCCGGACTAGAAGCGCTTTTTGTAAAATTACATGTAATAACAAGATGGCACGCAACAATGACATGTAGCTCTGTAGCTGCCAGCTGGCGCAATTTTGCGCCAAGGATTTTGTTTACAATTTACATACAGGGCTAGCGCGACGTGCGGTGCCTGTTTGGGGGGGTGACATTTCCCACAGAATATAAAGAGCCCATGTTTTCTGTTCATGGCCAGTTTTTGCCTCTCCGGCTCCTTTCCCAATACCCACTCCACAGCTTTTAAGCTGCCCTTCCCTTCCTTTTAACAACATGTCTCGTTCAGCCACACTCTTTATTGACGACAGCCAAGTCCAATATCTATGTAATTCTCTTCACCAGAAGGTCGCGGGATCCTACTACAACAATACCTGGTCAACGGTGGAAAGTGATGATTGCAGCAAGGGTTGGTTTCAGTACACTTTCTATGGTATTCGCCTACGTCTATCTTGTTTTATGCTACTTTATTCACGACCGTGGTTTCAGGAACCGGCATCCACGTCTCTGCCTCGGTGGCCCAGCCCGGCGCAAGTTACTCTGTTAAAATTGACGATGGACCTCTGGAGACGCTCTCTGGAGACGGTTCCTTTGACTCTCCTGCTCTGACCGACGGAAAACATACGATAACCTATGCAACAGGCTCCAAAGGCTTCCCATCCTTCGACTTTTTAACAGTAACAGCCGGAGATTCCACCTCTCTCGAAGGCCAAACATTGGTTGTGGACGATGCGGATAGCTCCATCACATATTCGGGGAATTGGGCATCTTCAGCTCCTTCCCCAGTTTCTTTTGACTATTCAACGTCACTCTACCGTGACACCACTCACTGGAGTTCTTCGGTCGGTGACAACCTGCAGTTTCAATTCACAGGTGATTCATTGTTCGTTGGTTGAAAGAATAAGATCAAGGCGTTAATATTCTGAATTTAGGTTCATCTGTTTCTGTCTTTGGAATTGCAGCAGGTATTGCTTCGGGAGGAAACATCACCGCTAGTTATACCCTCGATGGCGATTCGAAGCCGTTAAGCATTCCACAGGGAACCCTTGATTCGTTACCCATGGTTGAACTATTCCATGCCGATGTTCATCCAGGCCTCCATACCCTTTCCATCAATATTACTTCTATTCAGTCTCCCCGAGCGCTTGGTATCGATTTCATCGCATACAACGCCTCCTTCAATAATATTTCCCCCGACCCCACAGCGGCTGCGGCAACCAACTCGGGCGCAGTGCACAAGTCGAATGTGGGAGCCAAAGTGGGTGCTGTGTTGGGCACACTGGCTGGCGTTGGGGTGTTCGTCGGTCTTTCCCTTCTTTTGTGGCGCAAGTATGTGGCGCGTAGGAACAGGAGCCAGAAATTCTTGTTATCTGACGCCCGTGAGTATCATGATCACATTTTGCCTTTGAGAACGATTTCCTGAGAATCCTTCTAGCATAATCTGATGTGACCCGACTTGAGTCATCAAGGAACATGGCTTCTACGAATTCATTTCTTCCTCCCTCTCTGATTCATGGGTTTGAATTCTGGCCGGATCCCAGATTTAGTTTGACTATCGTGTGTACATGCCAGGCTGCATTGTGTGTAAATTATTATCGGTCGGTAGGCCAACGTCTGTCATCGTGGTTCCACATTTGTTCCGCCATTATCCACATAAGTATAGAAGATATCTGAAAGTTAAGAATGAACTCAGTGGGAGCAAAGTGGGAGCTGGAAATAAACGTATTACCTAATCCTTGAAGTCACTGATCGCAAAACTCGACCTACGCTTGTCCATACAATATGAAAGTTGAAAACGGACTTGTGGCCAGTCGTCGGCTACATGTGAGGGTGTTATCCCAACTCACGGCCCGTCCTGCTGGCCGCCTCCGACGTGTTTCGACCACATCTTCTTCGGGACCGAGTGATCCCCATGCCTATTGCAAAGAGTTCGTTCGAAAGCGCGACTACGACTCGTTTTTGAACTCTTATTTCTATCCTCGGCATGCGCAAAACGGGTATTTCGCCATCAAAGCCTTTTCGGTGTGTGGAAAGCTTGACCAGGTCCTCCTACCAAGGCTAATACAATCTTCCAAACAGGTAGAATTGGCAATGGTACAAGATAACGTGTCTAACGCGATGATCGGGAAAATGAGAATGCAATTCTGGAGGGATGCAGTGAAAAGCATTAATGACGTCCGTGTATCAACTATCGCCTTTTTCTCCATATTGAAGACCCACTGTATTTTTCACCTAGGGTAGACCGCCGAAGCATCCAATTGCTCTGGCATTGTATGACACGTCGCCGAAAGCCAAGTCAGCGTTCACATACCACCTGAAAAGAATGGTAGACGCGAGGGTCAGCAACCATTCAACCTACTGATTGCCACCAGTCTAATTTGAACAGGAAGCTGAATTGCATACTTCGTCCTACTTCACCGTGGACACTCTCGCGTCGCATGCGGAGTCAACCTCAAGCACCGTGCTTTATCTCTTACTTTCTTTACTATCGTTGCCGTCCGCTTCGCTCTCACACGCCGCGTCTCATCTCGGGACCGCGCAGACCTTTTCCACTCTTTTACGAGCCCTTCCGTTCCATGTAAAGCAAGGTAGATTAGTTATCCCTGCCGAGATAACTGCCAAGCATGGAGTCATCCAAGAAGACGTTTTCCGACAAGGACCAAATGCCCATGGTATTGAAGATGCAGTGTTCGAATTCGCGACTATTGCAAACGACCAGTTGGCCACCGCACGCAATACGCTCGTAAATACCGAAGAGGCGAACGGACGGGTGCCAAGGGAGGCGATACCAATATTTATTGCTGGAGTGCGTGTTTATGCGCTTTGTTACAGCGGACGCGGTCATGGTTGATATGTTTTCCTCTTAGGTCCCGGTGTCAAACTATCTCCAACGCCTAGAAAAAGCAGGATTTGACGCATTCGACCCCAGATTGCAGAGGAGGGATGGTCTGATTGCCTGGCAGATGTGGTGGGCCAGTTACAAAAGGCGACTTTGAATATTTAAATTAATTTCCTCATTTAGTAGTCAAATAGCTAAAATAAATTAACTCCTTCCGGATTTGGATTTGAGTGAAGGCCTTCCTGACTTCGGCCACCGCTTACACTCGCACCCTCACAGCCACCTCCCTTCCCTCGTCCAGTCGCAAATCCATCGTCACACCAAAGTTCTGCTTCCCGCCTGCACCTGCAGTGGCACTCTCTCAACTTCCGAGTTCTTGTCGTGGGCGCCGCATTGCCCATGGATCGTATTTGTGGTGGGTCTTTGCCTAATTTCTCATGCTTTCCAAGCCAAGCCATTCTCACATCCATCGCAGACGAAATTCTCCAACTCATTTTCTACGAACTTACCGACCCTAGTCCTCTGACATTCGTGTCTCGGCGCCTCCACCACTTTTCTCAGGATCCGTATGTCAGGGCGCATTACTTCCTGATTCACTATGGCCCAATCGAGGCCATGTACCATGCTTTGGGGAGAGGGAGGGTCCTCAATGATCGTGTCCTCGATGTGCGCCCTCTCTATGCGACTCTTTATCCAGTTCTGACGTACCACCGTCTCTCTAGATCCTATTAAATAGTGGGGCACACCTCTCTCGATATCTCATTCAAGTTGCAATGCACCACTACTTTCACACTCAAACCCACTTCATCAAAACACCTTGGATAAAAAACGTACCTCTCCGAGTGTTCATCTACTTTCTCAAGCTTTCCGAAGACCGGTATGGGGAAATTCCCCGGGGCAAGGTGAATTCATGTGCGCCTATATTTCGCAATGTCGTGACTCGTTTTGACAGGGGGAGGATGACGGTTCCATATTCACCACGTTTCTGAAGGAAAGTCGACTTCCACCCCAGATGAAATCAGTAACTTGGGAGACTATCAAAACCTTAATGGAGACCTATAACGTGCGTACGCTGACGTCGGAATCTGTTCTGCTATTTACCCCAAATTTATGAGCAGTTTATTCCCTTTTGTAATAAAGTGAGTTCCATACATGAGCCCCTCCCCATATTCAACTGACGCGACGCGGATAATCTAAGGATCCTATCATGTCTCAATTCCCACTAGCGCTGGCTATCGAACCAAAGCTTCTTCCTTGCGCAATTTCGAATGGATTTTCTATGGACTATAAAGTAATATCACACCTCCTTTTCTCTCGCACAAATGCATTCATAGATATTGCCATTCTTTTCAGTATCGCGATTTCGTTTTTCGGAAGATGTTTGAGAGGCCAACTCTCTCAAGTGAGGTTCGTGCTGAGGATGTCGCGGACAACGTCAGGGAGCTTTGTAAACTCGATCCTGCGTATGTCACATTATTTTCGACGCTATTCCTGTCGACTAATCTAACCTGCAAATTTGAATTTAGTATGTTCGTGAGCCGTACCGTGGCAGCGGAAGTCTGCATGGAGGCGAAATCTAATGACATCGGGTACGCTGCCCTAAAGTTGCTCGACAAATCTGGTCATCTCCGATTTGAGTTATCGTACGTGCTTCCGAGGTTTGTTATCGTGCTCCTGTTCATGTGGTATATCAGAGTTCTTGTCAAGGATTTGCTCCAGGTGCTTGCCTTGATATGTCATAGACTGCTCGGAAACTGATGTATTCCTTAATTGCAATAGACCTTCCTCACCACACGGTCGATCTGCAATGTCAGCACTGGAGATAATCTTCTCCATCTATTCACGGATTTCCCTTCAGACCATGCGGCCGTCCGTTTGGTCGTGCTCCTCGTTGTCTTCCTCTCAGCAGATAATTTATACTTAACGCATTCCGCCATCCGCACAAAATTAGAAACTCTGGGTGTTACACCCATTACGAGACGAGACCTGTTTAACATCCTTATCAACCCCTTCATCGAGAGATATAACCCTGTTATTAGTTTTGCTCGCCAGGAAGTCGTTGTTAATAATGACGGGTTGAAAGGAATGAATGTTGGCGAGATCGAAAGTTTAGTGGAGGAGGTCGCATCCAGATGTTTGGAGATTGCTTGCAAGGTGTGTTTCATGAAAAATCAAATTTCCATCTCCTGCTCAAGTTGAGGACTATCTCGTCCTCAGGGGAAACTTTTAAAGTCCCTTAGTGAGGGATTTCCAAGCGTACATAGTCTGATAACCAGACTAGCCCTACGGAAATATCAAATCTACATTGAGGACTTGCCCAGTTGGGGTCCGAAAACGTATCTCCTTCCCCCATATACTGCCAGCCTGTGCCACGATTTTACACGTTACGGTGTGGGAGAGGTACATACCATTGACAATCTCGTTTCGGAGCAAAGCAAAGCAGCTGTGATTCTGGAGCAGACCGACGTTACGAAGAATGGCGCGGATGGAATGGATATCAAACCTGATATCCAAGTCATGAGCTCACCTGAGTCCGAAGGCCCATCAGCTTTAGTGAGTCATGATTTCAAGGGAAAGCTACATCTTAAGTTTTTATACGTTAAAATATAGGGCGAGATCGGCCAAGAATCTTTGACAACCATGATTCGCCATGATGAAGTTACACCCGCTCGTTCACGACGAAGAATTCAGTATTCGTATGGGATGTCTGATGTTTCCAGCAAATTCCGATATCCCCAAGGTTCGTTGTTATATCATTTATTTTACATCGTATTCAATAACAGAGAGCATCTAGATCCCCTACACGTCGGGAAATGGATTCGCACTCATTATGGTCCCAAAAGTGCTGTCACCGCCGTCTTCATGACGCATGCTGTCATCAATGACAACTGTAGCGTAAGTTTTTGACTACATCCTTGGACTTGCAGCAATGCTCAACAATCTTGAATCCAGATGTTGCATTCTTACGTTGGGTGTTCGGAACCGTCCCAATTGCACAGTGCTCATGTACCTGTGACTCTCAAGCATTTCGAGGTTCTTGCTCACCTTGGTCGAGCTCCGGTATGGAGCATTCGAAATAAGAGATGGATACATATTTTTGAACTGATTCTTCAATGCAGAACTACTACCTCTGGAGCGAAGTGGAAGCAGGAGTAGACTTCTACCGCGACGAACACGACTATATATCCAAGACGGACGCCGAGAAATTCCTATTATCTAGGGGTAGAATCAAAGTTGAGGCACAGCGCGAAGGTTCATCACTGCATACACTGCCATCTTCGCACAGAGGAAAGAAACGGCCTCGGCGCTCGGCTGCGGTCACGGTGCAGTCGTATGTTGTGCCTGACTCCGACGATGAGTTCGACAATCAGGAAGAGAGGAAAGTTCAGCATGAGTCAAATCTCCAGCTCTGGATAAAACACCTTGTTCAACTTCTGAAAGCAGAAGCACGCAAGGTTCGTGCCATGGCGCATGTACAAACACTGTTTCTAACATTTTTGGCCTGTCAGTATAACATCTTGAAGAAAGAGGTTGAGAGATCTAGTAACCCAGATGCAAAAGTCCGATTGCAAAAAGTAAGACTTCTTCCCAAAACTTCAGATCAGCCCTTAAATTTCTATTTAGAACGACTTCTTAAAGTTCTTGACAACAAAACTTCGCAATTTGCGTAAGATCGAACAAGAGCATCGTCTGAAGCATTCTCGCATAGAGTTTGTGGACGGGTACTCAGATAACGAAGAGGACGACGATTACACAAGTCGACGAACGAAGCGGCGCAAGCCCATGGTCGTGTAAGATTAAGACTCATTTTTATGTATCCGTTCTCGCTCTCGCTCCTGACACTCAATTGTACACAACCCATTCTATACATGCATGCACACACACTGGATGTTTTCGCACATTCGTACTACATTAAACACATTGCATCAATTCGCGCTGTATAGTACAAACCCCGTAGTAATAATGGAAGGAAACAGTGGGGTTGCTTAGGATATTTTCCTCGCGGGGGATGCATCCACAACTCGCTAGGCAACATATCGGTATTCTGGGTGTCTATCACCAAGGTATTGTCTTTCGTTAGCAGTTAATAACAAATGGCCTTCTTAAGATCTTTGGACCGGCTGGTGACGAGATCACGCCTTCTGTTTTAATGGCTCATCCAGGTAAAAAGGTAGAGTGCAACCAGAATCGAGAACAGGAGGTAGCCAATAGAAATGAGGTGGAGGTGTGCGGAAACAATCTGCATTCAGGCTGGGGTCTATAAATCAGGACTCTGTAGTGATGACGCTCAATCCAGGTATCGTAACTAATTCAGAAGAGCGAACAAAATGCTTACCCTGCGATAGCGATACTCTAATCGTAATTTGTGTGGCGGCTGCGACGGCTCGCCTTGTCTGTGCCAAAACGTTTTCACCGGGCCAACTAAACCAGATAGATGATTTAGGCAATCCACAAGATGCCAAGTAGAATATTGGCTGACCTGAGGAGAGCATTTCCGGTATAAATCTCTGCGGCAGCGAAAACCGTTCCAACATATTGGGCACCGGCTGCACGCAGGTCAATCTTCCTAACAAGAGCCTTGTCTTCGGGGGTGTTGAAATCGTCATTCTTTGGTCAGATCCCTTCTCCGAGCTCTTAAGGTGACATTGCAGATTTGAGAAGCAGAGTCATCTATCCAGAGTTCCATATGTTCCAAGAAGCATGGGTAAGATTATTTGTGTCGTAAGAAGCCCAATGATTGCGCCATAGCCAGGCAGATATGAGAGCAACGTGATGTTTCTCGGTAAAGGTCAAGACTGAGGAACCCGGATGGGTTATTGGCAAATCTCCTCGATTCGTGTTATGGGTTTATGGCTCGCCGATGTTGCGTTTTCCACCGCTTCCGAGGTTTTTTTTTTTTTTGGAAAATTTCCACCAACTCGGGATGGTATGTAGGTAATTGTTCTGTTTGTTGGATCACCTTATATCTCAGCCAAAGCCCATGGGCGGTCCTGGAAATTTAAAACAATGAAATCTTGGATGAACCGTGGTTGGTCTATATGAGGGTGATCTCGAGTTGACATATGATAACACAACGAGCACGAAACACCGTAGATAAGCACCCAAATGGGTGGTAAGTATATGAGGGTCCGTTGTGTAAGTGGTGATTGAGGCGTGTGAAAACAGGCTGTTGAGGAAATGGGTGAAGGCTTCCGCAGCCGGCACTGCACTCAATGGAGGCTCTCTTCTTCAATGTACTGTATCTCTTCTTCTTTTCGTCTGTCTATAAAGCTCAACTTACATACAAGTCAATGGACAGGTCGATAATGGATTTTTGGAGGCAGTTGTAAGGGGATACAAGGCCGGTGTCCTCACCCAAAACCAGTACGCCAACTTGGCGCAGTGCGAGACGCTAGAAGGTGTGCCTATCTTTCTTCCGGAATAGAATGTCATCTCATGGACGCATTCAAGATTTTCGAACTCAATTGTCTGCCACCGACTATGGCAATTTCCTAGCCAACGAACCTCTTCCCATCTCGACTTCGACTATCGCGGATAAAGCGACGCAGATTCTGGTTGACCAATTCAACTACCTGCGAAACAACGCAGTGCAGCCATTGGCAAATTTTTTGGATTACATTACGTGCGTTTTCATAGTAAATTACCCTACGACCATGTTTCTTACCACCGTGCAACTTGAACCAGGTATGCATATATGATTGACAATGTCGTTCTATTGATCACCGGAACTCTCCATGAACGCGACACCCATGAACTCCTCGAGCGCTGCCATCCTTTAGGCGTCTTTGATACAATGCCGGCCCTGTGCGTTGCAACAAATGTGGAGGAGTTGTACCAGAGCGTCTTAGTGGAAACGCCTCTTGGTCTGTATTAAAACCTCCTCGAACGCGCATAGCCTTCTGAAATATCCTTTCTAGCTCCATACTTCCGGGACTGTCTCTCTGCAACGGACCTGGATGACCTCAATATCGAAATTATTCGTAATACGGTATACAAAGCCTACCTTGAGGACTTTTACAATTTCTGCTCGACTTTGCCTTCGCCTACATCTGATGTGATGCACAACATCCTTGCTTTCGAGGCTGACCGGCGTACCGTCAACATTACAATCAACTCATTCAATACTGAGCTGTCCAAGGAACAACGTGCCAAGCTATTCCCCGCCATCGGACGTCTCTGGCCAGAGGGCAACAACCAACTCGCTCGGGCAGACGAGATTGACCAGGTTCGCCTAGCATGCGAGAACATCTCTGAATACCGCTCTTTCTTCAATGATCTGGGCGGCTCCCAGGGCAACGGCAGTGGTGGTTATGATGACACCACCCCCCACCTAGAGGACCGATTCTTCCGAATGGAAGTGCACCTCAATAAACAGTCATTCATGCAGCAGTTCCAATACGGTATATTCTATAGCTACATGAAGCTCAAGGAGCAAGAGATTCGTAACTTGACTTGGATCGCGGAATGTATTGCTCAGGATGCAAAGGATAGGATACAGGACTTCATACCCATCTTTTGATCCTTTTTGCCTTCATCTCTTTTAATTACCCTTAATAAGTTATACTTATCACGATTTCCTCCTGTGAGAATTGAGCTCCAATTACATACCAGGGGGTCCTGGTTATGCTTAACTTGGCTCAAAATTGAGGGGGTAAAGATTACAGGCATTCTGAGGAGGTGTAGTTAAAAATACAAAGTAAAGGTAGTTGATACACTTATTGTAACGAAAGAGCGAAGTCAGATATGAATAGAAAATTTTAACGCTTCGGGATAGGTGATCTAAGTATCATGGGCAATTAATCCGCGGTTGCGCTTGCAACAAAGGCATTGAAGTTAAAACTCTGCGGACTTCCCTCGAACGTAAATTGAGTGGGGTTCAGCTCGACGATGGTCTTTCCGCCACGCTGAATGATGCCCCTCATGGTCCCACCAGGTGTGATAGGGATAGCGAGTTTTGAGACGCCGGCAGGAACATTGAATGTCTTAAAACTGGTCGGGGATACGGAAAGCGTGACGGTCGACGGAGCAGTGGTCATCACGACGGCCCAGACGGCATCTTGGAGCTACGGAAAAGTGCAATTAATAGGCAGATCGGATTGCAGGATGACTGCACTTACAATGTCAAAGTTTGTTGGCTTTGAGACGGGGTCTGAGCTTTCAGCCGTGACCGAGTGCGGACGAGACCACATAACAATCTTGTCTTTCTCAATCGCGGGATATTGTCCAGTCTTGAAGGCAGTTGAGTAATATTGGGTTAATTCTAACCATGCTGCTCATCGTGTTCAATGGACGGTCATAATAGTAATAATAGAAAACATACCAGTATGGTTCATTCCATTAGTCCAAGCCTGGCTATTAGGTTGGGCTCCCTTAATAGGGCCCACGTAGTGGGATTCTCCGTAGTCATTCCAGGTGAGGACCTGGACGATGTCAAATTGATCTCGGGAGCTAATCAGGGATTCCCATCTTTTTGCGTAGAGGTGTTGGTCGGCAAGGAAGACAAACTAAAAGGAATTTCAATTGAATAACCGAACCTGACGCGAGGAATATTAACGCACATTCTTATTGAAAGAATCCGCACCATAATGAGTAAAGAACCAAGGTGAAACTGCACCCATGTACGCTCTTTTTGAGGATTCTCCATCACGAGCTTGAAGAGTTCCTTGGAGAGCCTCTAACCCCGACAAATGCTGATCATCCGTATCAGTGGATCCAATGAATTTGGTAAGTGCTTGTTGGATGTCGGTAAGAGTGGATTCGACTGCTGCTTCGACTTGTTTCGCCAAGCTGCCTGCATTCAATAGAGTGTTGGGCTTTTCCTTGCTTTTGGATTGCTCTGCGAGTACATTCTTGGCAAAGGAACTCGTCACCTGGATGGGCCAACCCGAGTTCCACTACAGAATATTTTCAAACTATGTGACCTTGGATTAGAAAAGGTGCGTACGTTGAAGTCACCATCCATGACGTCCGCAAAGTCCTTGAATGTGGTTGGATCGATGAAAAATGCGGGAACGAAATAGATCTTCCCCTGAAGATCTGGGTGTTTGGTGAACTGATTCTTCCAGCCGTCTGGTACGCTGCCTTGACCAAATTTGCATGATTCCCCCGCAAAGGTAGAGACAAAGGCGCGGGATGCATATTGGAGTTGGTTTGGGTGTGACACATGCGCATTCACAATGTTACGAAGATTTTGTGCGTCATTGGAAGAATCGCAAGGAAAGGAGCTATTGGATAAAAATAAGGAATAACACAGAGCAATGAAAAAAGTACGCACGACATATCAAGAGATAGGAATAATTTAAAATCAAGCCCAGATTGTTTTGCGGCTTCATAGCTAAAGGAAAAATTGAATGATTAAAATTTACTATTGCGCCAGCAATGAAACAAGACTTACGCATCAGCTACCCGGGCAGGTTGCCAATCGTCGGTGCCCATATTTAACGCGAATCCATCGATTCCTGATGCATGGGCGAGCGCTATGTCATCCGCCCAATCTTGAGGTTTGTAAGGGAATGTGTTTCCGACCATGTGGTGGGCAACCACATATTTCCTGGATCCATCGCTATCAATAGGTGGTTGAGAGGGTTGAGGCGACGCGTTAATAGTAGTAGTCGAGTCAAAAGTGGAAGTCGGAATCGGAGAGATTGACTCATTTGAGGACGAGTATATCGTAGAAGATTGCGAGCTCTGGGTCGTAGGTGTAGCCGAAGAAGTTTTGAGAAGAGTCTCGGTGGGGGTTGGCGTGGACCCAGCAGCGACCAGGGTGATGATACTGTTGGGCTCTATCAGGGTTTCTTGCCTCATAACAAATCGAGCACTCCTATTTTCCAAAACATCGTTCACACTGGGAGATCCGTGCATATTGGATGGAATTCTGACGCGTCGTAGGGGAATGACATATGCACTGGTAGAAAAAAAGAGCGTAAGCAAGCAAAAAAGAAGGGCATGGAGTTGCATGTCGAGTCGTGAAAGAGCGTATAGGAAAATTCGGGCACAGCCCAGCAGCAAAAATATAAAAAAAGGTCTTAGTCCAGGAAAAGGGAAAACACAAAATATTATGTATATATAGAAAGGAAACAATACACACCAGGTTGTTGCGAGTCTGGTAAGTAAGTTACAATGAAGGTCATTGTCCAAGTGGATTAGTCAGCCGAACCGCTTTATTGCCCACGCACAAATAGCCGATAACCGGACATTTGTTCGATTACCACTATGCGCCCTCCACATTGTTATCAAGGCACACCACTCGCAAGCTTTACGACTAGTCATCATGTCAAGTGGACTATGTACGTCGCCCACGGGAGTCTTAGAAACTGGACACTATGGTAAGTAATATCTCTGTAATTTGTATTCTCGGTTTTTCAATTGCAAGCGCAACTCTTGTAGGGATGGGGACTGTAGGGACTATTTGACTCCAGCATCGATACATAAGGAAATGTATTTCCCTACGGGTTGTCGGGAAATATTACTGCAGTCTCCGAGGTTGCATGAGTGATTGTTATTTGGCCAGGCTGTAACCATTCATCAAAAGCAAGATCAAAAGCCCGACAACTACATGTGACGGTTCTCCATCCCGAACTGGAATACTTACCCATCACAAGAAATCTCGATAAAGGAGATAGGCGGCTTTGCATACCTTGCCTTGTCATGAAAGACAAAAAAGAATAGTGTGAGATTGGTATCAGGTAACAAGCCCATTCAGCGGGGTTGAAATGTAATGTCGGTCCGAGCTCGCTCAGACGTGTAGTTATAGGGTGGATTCTGCACTTAAAGCTTATCAGGTCGTATCATCGTCAAAGCCATTTGTCTCCGCTCCTGCCTGAACTGTGGGGTGTAGGAACCACTCGTGCCGAAAACGGAACCCCGATCTGTAGGAAGAGAGAGTCGCAAGAAGGTATGGATTTTCCAAGGCGTTCAGCGCTCAGCTTTCGAACTCCATCCGACTGCTTGATGCCACAGAATACCCCTTACTATCATTATGGTTGATTTTGAGGATTTTCCCCTGGACCTTATTTATGAGATTCTGGGCCATCTTTCAGTTGAGGACGTCGCGCAAGCTCGACAAGTATGTTCCTTTTTTGTTCTCTTTTTTTAAATTTTTTTAGACCTCACTCGCGTTTAACCAATCCACCGCAGGTGTGCCGGCGACTTCGACAGGCAACCTACCAAAGGATTGTGTGGGTCAACATTTACGAACGCTCAGATTTTCTATTGCAAAAAGGACCCCTGTCTTCGCAGAGTTCCCTGGAATTAGAAAGTTCGCTTGTTCGTGCTGCTAAAATCCACAAAAACTGGACTTCGAGTGAACCACCCGTTTATACTCGACGACGATTCCCGCGCCAACTTCCGACCTATGATTTCGATTCAAATATAATATGTGGTCGATTTCTTCAACTGGCAGAGAGCACTGGAATTTCTTGGTATGACCTGGATGCAGACGACGTGGCAACTCCGATTTTGACCTACCCTTGTTTGTCGGTAATACCTGTGGCTGGCTATCTTAACCATCAAGTCAACGCTAATGGGGAAGGTTCAAATGCTGTCTGGGTCTCTTTTATTTCCAATTCACCTCATACAATGTATGTCCAGTTCAGGTTTCAATCATTTATATTTATCCTCATTGAGTCGATTTTAGCTGTGTGTTGAAGGTTAATTTTACTAGTTACAAAGTTAATCTCCACACAGAAATACCTGCGATTAATGTGGTTGGGATAAAAATGAACCATGATTGGCTTTTGCCCATTAGAGAGTTCTCATCTCCCGATGATCTTATAGATCTGTTCCACTTACCGTCTTGTTCTACTGTCTATCTCCCTATGCATGTACGTGGATTGCCTTTCTCCAAGCGCCTCTCCTTGACGTTCTGCCCCAGGAAAAGGTCCGAAATCTCTGTGATCTCAATTGCATGAACTATGTGATCACATCCAGAAACCTATATTTTATGTTCTCACTGCGTGGCGAAACATTGGTCGACGTGTATCCCCTCCCCATATCGCCATGCGCAGCGACACCACAGTTGAAACTTCCTAAATCCCATTCCGGAATATATCCTCACGCAATTTCCAACCTCCAACTCATTGAAGCGCATCACGATTCACCTCACTCAACAACACATTCAATAGAACAAGCAAGAACCACGTTCCTTGCCCTTGTCTATGTCAGTCGTTCACCCACAACTTGGACTTCAAAAATAGGTCTTCACGTCTTTGATGCTGCCGTTGATCTGACACAGACCCTCACCCTCACTACGAGAGCGCAAACAACTTTAAACGTAGGGATTGCAACGACCGCCCTTTCGTTGAGCGCCTCCTCTGGTGTTTGCCTAGCAGTAACCCACTCATCTCCAGGGCCTGTCATCTTAGCACATCACATTCGACGGCAGCAGGGTTCTGTGTGGACGATGAGTGTCAAGACATTGAAGCTTTCCGAAGAGTTCCAGAGCCGAGATATGATCGCGTTCGATGGATTCCGAGGCAGGCTTTGTTTGATTAATGGTTGGACTAACATCGACATCTTAGATTACGCCTAGGTTTGCCTTGAATTGGTGCCACTGCAATAATCATTATTAATGGCAGCCATCATTGTAACAGACCTCACTATCGCTAGATAAATTATGCCCGCGCCGACGCGTAGTGCTGACCTCCTGGGGTTGCAACACACTGCTGAGACAGGACAGTTTTCTTCAGATTATCCTCCAAGTTTTTGTCCAAAAAGTCCAAGATGCTCTCCTTCCCGCCCATTCGCGTTCTAACCTCGAGCTCGTCCATGATCAACTTTATGTCCTTCCAACATTTACCCAGCTTAACCCAATCATGAACGGATGAACCTGAAAAGACCTGTTTTGCTGGTCCCGAGCAAGGTTCTCAAACTCCCCCTTTTTGTTCAAGAAAATGAGAGCTTCTTCTCGGATTTATCTGTCTTTCCTCCCAAGGGGGAGATCCAACCCGGTCATACGAGCTCTCGTTTCCAACTAAGGCTCCAACCGTAGTATACTCTCTGTATATACACTAAACAACCATATCCGTATATGTTGGCTGCCGAGCCTATACGCATACTGTACGGTCGGAGCGTGTCACAGCAGCAATGAATATTGTCGAGTATCGGAAAAGAGAAGTAGTTGAAAGGTGACCGGAAACTTGAACTTAGGAGTTGATTTCAAAATGGAATTTATTTGTGACGCTCGCTGCTTGCCACTTACCATAATACCAAACCTATCACATCAACGGCCACCATGTCCAAGTACGCACCCCACGGAAGTCGTTCATCTAATCAACCAAGAGCAACGTCATCGACGATCTGCCAAAAGTGCCTAGGAAGAGGTGAGTATTCTTGTAATTTAGCGTGTATCACATGTGTTGACAGTTGTTCAATTTTAAGGACACTTCATCTACGAATGCAAGGGTACTCGTCCATATCTTTCCCGTCCTTCACGCACACAACAACTCGAGAATCCACGCCTCCTTGCAAAGCTTAAAGCGGACGGAAAACCTTCTGTTGAGGTCCCAGAGGAGTTCAAGCAGCCGTCAGTCATCCCAACAATTCAAAGAACACAACTTTAACTTTCGCTCTTTCTTAATAGTGTTGGTACCGCAAATAAGATCCTCGAAGCCCGAGAAAAGGAAAGATCCAAGGAAGAGAAAGAAAAAGGCCGAGAGAAAGATTCATCACCCAAAAAGAAGAGGACCAAGCGGTATGTTTCGTCTGTTCATACGCCAAAACTAAATCATGACTTGCAACCTCACAGGTCCCATCCACGATCTGGTTCTGACTCGAACTCTTCCTCTGATTCCGATAGCGACTCTTCGTCGTCGAGTGGTTCATCGTCACGTTCTGACTCAAGTTCATCATCTGGATCAAATTCTAGTGGCTCACGCTCAAGAGAAAGAGACCTCAAGCGACGCGTCCCCAGACGCAGTCGTTCAGGTTCAGATGTTCCACGGGAGAGAAGGCCTTAATTCATATCTCACGTCCCTCCGTTGTTGCATTTCGCATGTACTCGCCATGGTGTCATGACCGCTTTTTCAATCACTTTCTGGATATTTTATAGTCTCCATTATGAAAAAGAGAAGGTAACAGGTATATATATCACAATGAAAGTCCTAGCAGGTTGATCCCGTAGCCTTCGTGTTCATAATGAGGGCAACAATGAGGCTGCGCAAAGTCGATGGGTTATTCATGTTAACTGGAAAGTGAGATTACTAACCCATAGAGACCCAGAACCTCAGCAAAAATGAGGATAAGAACCATTGCAACAAATACTTTTGATTCGTGGACATAGGCGCGTACACACTGACGAAATAGGCCTTGAGCAAAATATAAGTTAGGAATGGCAGCCACTCACTGAATCACCGACAAACCCAATTGCGTAGCCAGCTGCAATCCCTGTGAACCCGCAGGCTAGACCTGCGCCGAGATGAACAAGTCCAGCAAATAATGAGTAGTCGGATGGTTTGACTGCGGGAGATTGGAGATATTAAATAGACAGCTTTGCAGTGTCATAAAGCAACTCACTCGCTCCTGTGATCAGTACTGAGACCACGAGACCGTATACAGCAATAATTCCAGACATGACTACTGGGATGAGCGACTGACAATCAGTTAGTCGACTGCCTTGAAACCATAGGTTGTTCAACACTTACTTTCATGATGAGTTCTGGCTTGAAGGTCCCAAGACCTGCAATTCCTATACCAGCCTTAGATGTCCCAAACGCAGCACCAATGGCTTTTAGAAGAAGAAGGTATCAGAAGGACCGGCTGAAGCAAATGAGCAAAGAATTGCGTACTGCTGAAGACCATCTACCGGAATGAATTTAGAAGCAAAACATAGTATTATGAATAAAGCCTTACAGCTGACGCGACACCGGCGAATCCGAAGAATGGGGCGAACGGAGGACAGACAGACATGGTACTTTAGAAGGGAGTTGAGTAGTCAGAAACAGTAAATTGGACGCATCACGTGCGGTAAAAGCCATCTCGATGGACGAGCGGTTCAACTTTGCCTGATTATACCCTTGTTATACCCCGCGACTCTTGTGCTCCATGGTCCTACAACTTCTCGTCATGTCAGCTATCCTTGGTGCAGCCACCTTTGGAGTCGGAATGCTCCCGTTATCATACACCTTCTCCAGTATGTCGAATGCCACATTTTACCCTTCATGAGGTACAGAAACATATCTTACCGCAGAAAATCATTTGGAACATCTTTCTGTTCTTGGAACAGGGCTTCTTCTAGGCGCAGCCTTGGGCGTGATTATACCCGAGTGTGTGCATCCTCCGACCTTCCCTCGTCAAGGACTAAAGTGTTTCCGCGAATACTAGAGGAGTTGAAGCAACAATAGAGGCAAATCCTGGAAAATCTCCAACTGGTCGTATTGCCCTGACATTGATCATCGGATTTACGGTCATGCTCATCATGGAGCAATTGATCTCCCCAAATTCTCACTCACATTCCCTGGATAATGTCCCCTTTCCTGCTCAGAAAGGGCTCGATGGTCCCTCGAGCATAGAATTTGATGCTGAGCTTGGAGATCTCAACCAAGCAGGACACGCTGCAGACCATACAGCTGTGTCGTTTTCACCAATACCCCTCGATTCAAATTCAGACAGGGACCGAGCTTTTCCTCTTCTACTGGGCCTGGCAATCCACGGATCCGCGGATGGCCTTGCTCTAGGCATGGCCAATTTGGAGAATACTCTAACAAGCAAGAGCGGCACGGTGTCATTTGTCGTATTTCTTGCCCTCATAATTCACAAAGGTATGAGACCTTCGAAACTATTGCAAATGCTGTAGGCTTGATTAATCTGCAAAAAGCGCCAACATCTTTGGCTTTTACCACTTCACTTCTCTCCACAAGTCTCTCTCGACTGAACTGTAAAAAATATCTCGCCATTTTCAGCGCCTCTACGCCACTGAGCGCCATTGTATCTTACATGTTATTTTCATCCTTTGGCGAAGGGAATGAGGGTAACTTGGTAGGCACAGCTCTTTTGATTTCGGTGCGTTTTCGTGGGGGATTGTACATTTACTAAGCCTTACGCGTGAAAACTATAGGGAGGAACATTCCTCTATGTTGCGACAGTTCTTCAACCAGTGTCAAGCCATGCCACGCTTCCTGGTGATATGAGGTCTGCTTCTCGGGTTCTGTTGATCACTATTGGAATGTTCATACCTTTCATATTGAGCTCCCTCTTTGATCATGGACACTAGAAATGCCCTTGTACTTAAATTAATGTTAATTATATAATAATCCTACAGCCTCCGTCTTCCAATAGAATCATAAGGTTATTGCAGAACGCGAGTCTGGAATAAATAGCGTAGGCTAGCTACTTGTACACCAAGCAAATATGTGCTCGCACTGCCAAATATTGCTTTGTTGCCTGCACTACAGACGCTTGCTTACAAAGCAACGGCTATCAAGAAAAGGGAATCCATTTCTCTTTTTTTTTGAGAATACCATCTTGCCAAACA
>Ga0307509_10005017_pt1 | contig 18663 bp, 16 predicted proteins | sample 10_EM_MG_FD_202245 | JGI IMG/M metagenome (GOLD analysis project Ga0307509, IMG submission 202245) | Populus trichocarpa ectomycorrhiza microbial communities from riparian zone in the Pacific Northwest, United States - 10_EM | ecosystem: Host-associated > Plants > Roots > Unclassified | place...
AGCGAAGCCGACGGCGATCAGAGGAGCCACCATGCCGCGCGAAGGAACCGGACCCGATTTCATCGAGGCGCTGGCCCGGGGCCTGGAGGTCATCACCGCCTTCCGCCCCCGGCAGCCGGTGATGTCACTGTCCGACGTGGCGACCGCGACAGGGCTGGCCAGGCCGACCGCGCGCCGGATCCTGCTCACCCTGACCGAACTGGGCTACGTACGCCAGCAGACCGGCGGTTTCGTGCTGACCCCGCGCGTGCTGGACCTCGGCGTCGCCTACGTCCGTTCGACGGGGCTGTGGGACGTGGCCCGCCCGCACCTGGAGTGGCTGGTGGAGCGCACGAACGAGTCCTGCTCGATCGCCCAGCTCGACGGCTCGGACATCCTCTACGTCGCCCGGGTCTCGGTGCCCAAGATCGTGAGCCTCGCCGTGCAGATCGGCACCCGTTTCCCCGCGCTGCCCACCTCTCTGGGCAAGGTCCTGCTGGCCGCACTGCCGCCCGACGAAGCGGCCCGGGTCATCGCCGAGCCCAGCCGCTCGGGCCTGGAGTCCGTGTGGCACCCCGGCCGGGCCGAATGGGAGGCGGAGCTGCGGGAGGTGCGCGCGCGGGGCTGGGCGGTGACCGACGAGCAACTGGCCAGGGGCATCCGTTCGGTGGCGGCTCCGCTGCGGGACGGCTCGGGCCGCGTCGTCGCGAGCGTCAACGTGAACGCGCACGCCGCAGAGACCTCGATGGAGGTGCTGCTCGACGACTATCTGCCGCTCCTTCTCCAGGCCGCCGGCGAGATCAGCGTGGACTTCGCCCGGCTGGAGTCCGCGCCCCACGCGGTCCTGCCGTCGGGCGCGATCGTGACGTCTTGACGCCTTTGTCGTCGGGGACAGAGAATCACTGTCCGGACGACTGTCCGTTGTGCGGACGGAAAGGCAAGGTTCATGTCGCAGAGCGCCAAGCCCACTCCCCCGGGCACCGCGGGCCCGCTCTCCGGGGTGCTGGTCGCGGACTTCTCACGGATCCTTGCCGGGCCGTACGCCACGATGCTGCTCGCCGACCTGGGTGCCGACGTCGTCAAGGTCGAGGGGCCGGGCGGCGACGACACCCGAGCCTGGATGCCGCCGACGCGCGACGAGGTCTCGACCTACTACCTCGGGATCAACCGGGGGAAGCGTTCGATCGCCCTCGACCTGCGCAATGAGGAGGACGCCGCGGTCGCCCGCAACCTCGCCCGTCGGGCCGACGTCCTGATCGAGAACCTCAAGCCCGGCGGCATGGCGAAGTACGGACTGGACCACGACTCGGTCCGACAGGACAACCCCGGTCTGATCTACACGTCGATCACCGGCTTCGGCGCCGGACCCGGCCGGCACGTCCCCGGCTACGACCTCATGGTGCAGGCCATCTCGGGGCTCATGAGCCTGACGGGCGACCCCGACGGGCCGCCCTACCGGGCCGGGATCTCCGTGTTCGACGTGATGGCCGGCAACCACGCCACGATCGGCATCCTCGCCGCACTGCGCCACCGGGACGCCACGGGCACGGGCCAACTCGTCGAGGTGAACCTGCTGTCCTCGGCCCTGACCGGACTGGTCAACCACAGCTCGGCCTACGTCGCCGGCGGCACCGTGCCCTACCGGATGGGCAACGCCCACCCGAGCGTCTTCCCCTACGAACCGCTGCCCACCGCCGACAACGACCTCATCGTGACGGCCGCCAACGACGGCCAGTTCCGCAAGCTGTGCGAGGTCCTCGGCATACCGGAGGTGGCCGACGACCCGCGGTTCGCACGCAACGCCGACCGCACCGCCCACCGTGACCTGCTGCGGCCGCTGCTGGCCGAGAGGCTGAAGACGCGCGGGGCCACCGAATGGTTCGAGGCACTGGTGGAGGCCGGCGTACCGAGCGGACCGATCAACACCATCGACGGCGGCTTCGCCATGGCCGACCGCTTCGGACTCGACCCGGTCGTCACCGTGGGCGAGGGGGACCGCGCGGTGCCCACCACACGGCATCCGATCCGCTTCTCCGCCACCCCCGCCTCCTACCGCCTGCCGCCGCCCGAACTCGACGAACACGGCGCGGAGTTGCGCACCTGGCTGTCCGGACCCGAGGAGGCCGACCATGGCTGAGCCGACACCGCGCCCCGCCTACCCCACGGCCCTCGGCGCCTCCGACCTGAGGACCATCACCCTGCTCGGGCACGACCTGGCCGAGGACATCATGGGCTCGGTCGGCTTCGGTGAACTCGCGTTCTGGCTCGCGACCCAGCGGCGGCCCGCACCCGGCGAGACACGTGTCTTCGAGGCCGTGCTCGCGGCGCTGGCCGACCACGGCTTCACCCCCACGGCCATCGTCACCCGCCTGACCTACCTCTCCGCTCCGGACTCGGTCCAGGGCGCACTCGCCGCCGGACTGCTCGGCGGCGGCTCCCGTTTCCTCGGCGTCACCGAGGACACCGGCCGCTTCCTGCACGACGTACTGGAGTCCCTCGACGCGGACCTGCCCACCGACGAGGCCGGCTGGGACGCGGTCGCGCTGCGCACGGTCGAACGGCGGCGCGCAGCCGGGGAGTTCGTCCCCGGACTGGGTCACCACGTGCACAAGGAGGGCGACCCCCGTACGCCGAGGCTGATGCGGATCGCTCAGGAGGAGGGCGTCTTCGGCCCGCACCTGAGCCTGTTCGCCGCCATCGGCCGGGTACACCCGAAGGTGCTGCACCGGACGCTCCCCCTCAACGGAGCGGGGGTGTGCGGCGCCGCCCTCGCCGACCTCGGCCTCCCCCTCCAACTGCTGCGCGGCTTCGCCCTGTTGGCCCGTACCGCCGGACTGATCGGCCAACTCGCCGAGGAACTGCGCCACCCCGTCGCCCAGGACGTCTTCCTGTCCGTCGACCTCAACAACACCCCGGTGCCGCCGGAGCCCTACACCCCGGACCCGTTCACGAAGGACCCGCGCGAGGACTGACCCCGCGCCCGCCGTCCCACCATCCACCCGCACGCCGACCAAGGAGCCGCAACCGTGTTCGTCGACGAGGACAACATCACCGACCTGGCCGTCGAGCGGTGGGCCACCGCTCACTCCCCGCGGCTGGGCGAGCTGATGACCGCGCTGGTCCGTCATCTGCACGCCTTCTCGCGTGAGGTGCGGCTCACCGAGGACGAGTGGATGGCCGCGATCGAGTGGCTGACCGCGGCGGGCCGGATCAGTGACGACAAGCGCCAGGAACTGATCCTCACCTCCGACGTGCTCGGACTGAGCACGCTGGTCGTCCAGTTGAACAACGAGTTCACACCGCGGGCGACCCCTGCCACGGTGCTCGGCCCGTTTCACATCGACGGCTCGCCGACCGCGCCCCACGGCTTCGACATGTCGGACGGCATCCCGGGCACCCCGCTGTTCTTCACCGGCAGGGTGACCGACACCGAAGGCAAGCCGCTCCCGGACGCCGTGCTCGACGTGTGGCAGGCCGACACGGAAGGCGCCTACGAGGCCCAGCTCCCCGAGATCGACGAGGCACGCCTGCGGGCCAAGTACCGCACCCGTGAGGACGGCACCTACTGCATCCGCACCATCGCGCCGCGCGGGTACGCCATCCCCATGGACGGCCCCGTCGGCGACCTGATGCAGAGGACGGACATCAGCCACTTCCGGCCGGCACACGTGCACTTCCTGATCGACGAGCCGGGCTACCGGAAACTGATCACCCATCTGTTCCAGGCGGACAGCGCCTATCTCGACTCCGACGTCGTCTTCGGCACAAAGGACGCGCTGATCATCCCGTTCACCGAACGGCCGGCCGGTACCGCGCCCGACGGCCGCACGCTCGAAGTGCCGTACCTGCACGCCGAGTACGACTTCGTCCTGCAGTCCCGTTGACCGCCGGGAGGAGGACACAGCAGCAAGGTGGTTGACCCAGGTACCAGCCGAGACGACCGCGGCACCGCACAGCGCCAGTACCGTACGCCGACAGTCGACGGCGCGGCTGCCCACGTCGCAGAAGGAGATCCCCAGCGCGAGCGCTGCGAGGGAGGACAGCCGGTCTCATGCGCGGCGTCGATGACCACGGCCGTCGCCAAGACGCAACTGACGACCAGGAAGACGGTCAACGGCGTTCTGCGGCGCAGCACAAGGGCCGCTCCGGTCACCACGTCCAGCCCTGCCAACAGCCCCTGGCCGAGCGTGGTCCCGTCGGCGCTCGACCGCTTCAGCACCGCCGGGCACAGGGCCGGCGGATCGCGCCGTAGGCGCACGGTGCCGCCGGGGTGGTTGTACCGGATGGCGTTGCGGACCAGGTTCCTCAGCAGGTGACGCGGCAGAACGGGGTGCGTGGGAAGGACCAGCCGAGTGTCGGCACTGAGACCGATGTCCCGTCTCGATTGATCTGGTTCGGAGTCAGGGCTGGGACCTGCGAGGACCAGATCGCTTGAGACGATGAGCTCCCTCGAATCTCATGTGATCTGGTCCGCCGCCCGCAGATGGTGTCCGTCGTCTCAATCGTTGTGGTCCGCCGGCGGCGTTCGAAGTGGCTGCAAGACTGCATGTCGAGCCAGGTCTGGCTACCCGCCGGCGAAACGCGCTGCCAGGTCCATGGCCTCCTGGGTGAGTTTGATGTGCAGGCCTGCGTCGTCCTCGGTGGCGACCTGGGTAAAGCTGCCCTCGTGCCACCAGAACACCGAGGGGCTCAGCGCGCCCGGTGACTGCTCGAAGCCCATGGCGGCGAACCGGGCCATGGCGTGCAGCGAGGAGGCCACGTTCCTGTCGCGGACGACGTGGAAGGAGAGTTGGTGCCGGTGCGGCAGCGCGACCAGGATTCCGTCCGGCGCCGGTGCGTCCTTGGTGTAGCGGAGTACGACCTCGTCCAGGACCAGGGCGAGGCTCGCGATGAAGTACGAGCCGCCCATCAGCACGTCGAAGTGGGAGCCGTCCTTGTCCCTGACCACCTTGTGCTTGTCAACGCGGACGGCTCGTAGGTTCTGGAACGCACGGTCCCGAAGGGCCGTGATGTCACCCAGGTTGGAGAGGGAGTCCGCGGTCAGCATGTCGACGGTTTCCGGGAGGTCCAGCGCAAGCACCTCCAACAGCCCCGGGACCGATTGGGGACCGTACCCGAAAGCCTTCAGGAGCGTGGCATCGCTGGGAATGAAGCGGGGGTAGAGCTGGGCCAGGAGCTGTTCGTGCGGCAGGGCCTTGAGAGCCTGAGGTCCATCCATCGATCGGATTACCCGGTCGACATGTTCGTCTACGAGCGCCCGCCAGCACCGGGGGCCGCGGCTGTCGTTGTGGCACACGGCCGCAAGATTGGAGAGGCCGAAGCGCCAACCCGAGTCCGTGGTCACGCGACCCGGTTCGACCGTTACCTCGATGCCGCGCTCCGCGAATGCCTCGCGGACGAAGGTACGCAACCGGGCAGCCTCCGCCTCGGACAGGAACGCGAAGTCCCCGTCGCGCGGCAGGTCCACCCCATCACGACGCTCTCCGCGCCGAAATATCCCCACCAGGTCCCCAATCGCTCGAAGATGCGGATCATAGCTTCGACCGGCCCAGGCGCCTTCTTCAGGTGTTCACGCCCGGCGGAAGGTCGGACGCCGACGGCCCCTCGACTCCCCCCCCGGTGACCTTTTTCCACGCCTGGAACCAGATCACCTGAGGCAACGAGCGAACCAGACCAGATCATCTGAGATTCGGACCAGGCCGACTGAGACGGGACAATCGATGTGCACACCGTTCTGGGCCGTCCGAGGTGTCCTTTGACAGCGAAGTTAGTCCTGCCGAAGCCGCTGACCTGCGCGGACTAACTTCGCTGTCAACACGGTCGCATGATGCTGCCTTCGGCCCGAACCCTCTGGCTTGCGGCAACTGGGTTGGATGGCAAGGAACGTCATGGGCCGGGTTTGTGTCAGCCCGGGCCTCTTTGGACTGGCTGACGCCGAATCCGGCGACGCGGTCCAGGGGCTCGGGCTCAGGCGTCTTCGCGGTACAGGTCGGTGAGCAGGGCGATGGCGGCGTGGGTGGCTGGGTGGGGGTCTTGGCGGTGCCAGATGAGGTGGACGGGGGCGGCGTCGCGCAGGGGGCGATAGGTGATGCCGTGGCGGCGGTACTGGGCATGGTGCCCTGTGGCTCCATCAGCCCACCGTCGGCACCCTGCTGTGCGCACTGGCCGCCGGTGTGCTGTCCTCCGCGATGCCGTTTCTCGCCGGCCTGTTCGCGTTGGGTTCTGGACCAGCACCTTGGCGCAGCATCGTGGCTGGTCATCACCGTGATCGTCACCGCCGACGCTGTGTCCGGGGGCACCGCCGCCAGCCGCTCGAAGACCAACCTCTTGCGGTTGACCCAGCTGGCCGCCCGCGCCCGGGTGTGTGCCCTCGCCCTCCGCCACGGCGACGTACAGGCCCCCTGGGGGCGGTAGCTCCGCGCGAAAAAAGGTACCCAGCACGACTGGGCTCACGGCGCCGGTACGGCACCGATCTGCTGCATCACGCCGAGGAGATCGGGCTGGCCCCGTTCGCCGACGATCCGGCCGTCGGCCAGGTAGTAGAAGTTCATGGCCTGCACCGAGATCTTGTTGCCGCTCGCCGGGATCCCGAAGAATTCACTGTCGTGGGTTCCCCGCATGGTGAACCGCGCGGCCACGGTGTCGCCTTCGGTGACCATCTCCTCCAGCGTCCACTGGACGTCGGGGAAGGCGCTGCGCATCATCCCGATGACTTCCAAGTACCCATCGGGCCCCCGTAGTGGTTCCGGGTGGCTTGGCGCGTGGAACACCGCGGCCGGAGAAATGACCTCGCGGGCGAGATCCTCGTTGCCCGTGTTGATGAACTCGACGAAACGGTTCATCACCGACTCGGTGGACTGCGATGACATCTTGCTGTGCCTCTCCGGAGACGTTCGGGCGGGTACCTGCGAGCGTAACATCGAATCGATGTTCACATCGATTCAATGTTTGCGTGCGAAGATGGACTCATGCTGGAACTCGCGATACTCGGCTTCCTCGCCGAGGGACCCCTGCCCGGACACGAGCTGCGCCGCCGCATCTCACAGCTGACCGGCTACACGCGGCCGGTCAGCGACGGCAGCCTGTACCCGGCGATCAATCGCCTGACCAGGGCGGGCTTGATCGAGCGGCGCTCAGACCCGGCCGCGGGGGCGGCCCGGTACGTGCTCAGTCCGACCGCGGCCGGGCGGGCCGACATGCTTCAGCGCCTGCGCAAGCCCGCCGACCACGAGATCACCGACTTCACCCGGTTCTACGTCGTCCTGGCATTCCTCTCCCACCTGCCCGACGTGGCCGAACGGCACGCGGTGCTGCGCAGACGGCTGGCGTTCCTGGAAGAGCCGGCGAGCTTCTTCTACGACAACGAGCGGCCCCTGCGTGCCGAGGAGGTCGCCGACCCCTACCGGCGGGGCATGCTGCTCACCGCCCGCGCCACCAGCCGCGCCGAACGGACCTGGCTGCGGGAGACCCTCGGCGAGGAACCGCCCGCATCCGACACCACGGGCACCGACAGCGATCCGCATGCGCCCGCTGCTCCCGCGAGCTGACTGTCCACGGAGGTACCCCCATGCTTGCTTCCTGGTACGACGCCCAGGGCCCCGCCGCCGATGTCCTGCACGTCGGTGAACTCCCTGATCCCGCCCCCTGCCCCGGCGAGGTCCGCGTCCGCGTCACCGTCTCGGGCGTCAACCCCGGCGACACCAAGAAACGGCGCGGCTGGCTCGGCTCGTCCATGCCCTATCCACGGGTGATCCCGCACAGCGACGCCGCCGGAGTCATCGACGCCGTGGGAGCCGGAGCCGACGCCCGCCGCGTCGGACAACGGGTCTGGGTACACGGCGCCCAGTCCTACCGCCCCTTCGGCACCGCCGCCCAGTACACCGTCGTACCCGACCACCAAGCCGTGCCTCTGCCCGACCACCTCAGTGACGAGCTGGGCGCGAGCCTCGGCATCCCTGGCATCACCGCCCACCGCACCGTCTTCGCCGACGGCCCGGTCGACGGCCAACTGGTCCTGGTCCACGGAGTTCTCGGCGGCGTCGGCTCCCTGGCCGCCCAGCTCGCCCACTGGGCCGGCGCGACTGTGATCGCGACCGTCCGCCGTACCGCGGACCTCGACCGCGTCGACCCGGCCGTCGTCTCCCACGCCGTCGCCCTGGATACCGGCGACCCCGCCGCGGCCATCCGCTCGTACGCGCCACGGGGCGTCGACCGGATCATCGAGGTCGCGCTGTCCGACAACGCCGATCTCGACAACGCCGTCGCCGCCCGGGGGGCGGTCATCGCCGCCTACGCCACCCGCACGGACCGCACCGAGATCCCCTTCTGGCCGCTGCTGTTCAACAACGTCACCCTGCGGCTGCTCGGCAGCGACGACTTCCCCGCCGAGGCCAAGCGCCAGGCCGCCCGCGACGTCACCTCCGCCGCCGCCGTCGGCGCCCTCACCGTCGCCGTCGGCGACTGTTACCCGCTGGACGACATCGCCAAGGCCCACGACCACGTCGACGCCGGCGGTGGCCACGGCCGCATCCTGCTCACCATCCCCCAATAGCGCAGACTCGGAACACCGGTCCGTCACCAGCAACCCCCGTCTCATTGACGGCCGCTGAATCGCTCACCCCACGCGACTAGGTTCACTGTCAAAGAAGCCGAAACGACTGGGTTCGTTGTCAAACGACTCGATTGGACGGCAAGGGACACGAGGGGAGAGTTCAACCGCCACCAGCCGGGCGACTTCCGCGAGATCCACGCTTTCGTTCGCGTCCGGCCCTCGGTCGCTCCGTGCCGGCAGCAGGAGCGCGTTGATCAGCTGTTCGACTTCACGGTTGGTGGTGAGCAGGTCCTCTCGGACATCGACGAGGCCCTCGGACAGGGATCGGCGAGACGACCACGACCGGCCCGCGAGACGCAGGGCCCGCCCCGCGAGCCACCAGCCGAACGGTCCGGCTGTCAACGTCATGCCGAGGAGTCCCACGAGGGACAGGTCCGGCGTCCCACGAGGGCTGGTGGGATGTCCTTGGTCTGGCGGCATTCGTGGTGCAGTTCCCGGCGTCCCGTGGGGATCTTGATACGGGCGGCCCAATCGCGTGAGGCGATATCCCGACGAACCGGGGTAACCGCCAGACACACGGCGGTTGGACGCCCACGCTTCAAGGAGAACGATGCTCACACTCACGTCCCGTCGCCTGCGCGGCACCGCCCGTCGGGTCTTCGGCTGGCAGCAGCTGCGTCCGGCCCAACTGAGCGCGATGAAGGCCGTGATGAAGGGGCGTGACGTACTCGCCGTCATGCCGACCGGCGCGGGCAAGTCCGCCGTGTACCAGGTGCCTGCGGTCCTGCTCGGCGGTCCGGTCGTGGTCGTCTCGCCGCTGATCGCGCTTCAGCGCGACCAGATGCAGAGTCTGCTCGGATCCGGCGTGCTGCGCACCGCCGCCATCAACTCCGCGCAGCGCCGACGCGACAACGACACGGCATGGGCCCGCATCAGCGCCTCCTCGGTCGACGTGATCTTCCTCGCTCCTGAGCAGCTCGCCAAGCCGGACGTCACAAACCGGCTCGCCGCCGTCCGTCCCCGGCTGCTGGTGGTGGACGAGGCCCACTGCGTATCGTCCTGGGGGCACGACTTCCGGCCGGACTACCTGCGACTGCGCCACGCCCGCGAGCGGCTCGGCAACCCGCCGGTGCTCGCCCTGACCGCGAACGCGGCGGCCCCGGTACGACGGGACATCGCCGAACGTCTCGGCATGAACGACCCGGTGGAGATAGTGGCCGGCTTCGACCGTCCCAACATCCGCCTGGACGTGTCCGCCTTTCAGGACGCGGCCGCCAAGGAGCGGTTCGTCGTGGAGCGGGCGGCCGTCGAGGAGAAGCCGGGAATCCTGTACGCGGGGACGCGGAAGGCAGCAGACAGCTACGCCGAGCAGTTGAGGAGCCTCGGGCTGTCCGCCGCCAGCTACCACGCGGGCCTCTCCCCCGCCGAACGCCGCCAAACCCAGGACCGGTTCAGCTCCGGTGAAGTCGACGTCGTCGTGGCGACCTCAGCGTTCGGGATGGGCATCGACAAGGCGAACGTACGGTTCGTGCTGCACACGTCCGTCCCCGGCTCGCTCGACGCCTACTACCAGGAGATCGGCCGGGCCGGCCGCGACAGCGCACCGGCCAGGGCGATCCTCGCCTACCGCCCGCAGGACCTGGGTCTGCAACGCTTCTTCGCCTCCGGCGCTCCCGACGCCGACGCAGTGCGCCGCGTCGCCGAGCGTCTGCGCGGAGACGCGGGCGCCGTGAGCGCGACCCGGCTCCGGGCCGAGTGCGAACTCGGCGCGACGGCACTGTCCGCCGTGCTGAACCTGCTGGAGGAGACCGGCGCCGTCCGTACCGGACGGGACGGCAGTCGCTTCATCGGCGCGCTCGGCGCCGACGGCGCCTCCGCGGAGGACGACGTCGACGTCGCTGTGCAGAGCGCGCTCGCCGTCCACGCCACGCACCTCAAGCTCGAACAGTCCCGGGTCGACATGATGCGCGGGTACGCCGAGACGACCGACTGCCGACGGCGGTTCCTCCTTGGATACTTCGGCGACTCCGTCCCCGTCCCGTGCGGGGCGTGCGACAACTGCACAGGCCCGGTGACCAAGCCTGTGAGCGGGCTGCGGAGCGAGCGGTTCGGGAACGCCGGACGTCCGTACAAGGCGCCCGCACGATGGCGCCGGTGGCTCCGGATAGGTGCGCGCTCGGACGTCACAGCGAGTGCCGTCCGGGCGGCGGAGACGGCCGCACGCCACACAGGGGACGAGCACGCCTACCTGCCAGGCGTCCGCGTGCGCCATGACCAGTGGGGCCAGGGCGAGGTCATGAGCGAGGGCGACGGCAAGATCACCGTCTTGTTCAAGTCGGTCGGCTATCGCACCCTGTCGCTGGCCGTGGTGACAGAAAAGCAGTTGCTCGTCGCGCTGCCCGACTGATCGCGCTGATGCTGGACCCGCGCGCAGACCACTGCCGGTCAGCCGGACGTACGGTCGTGATCCTCTGTCAGCCGGCCGTCTGCGCCGAGGACGCGCCGTGCGGGTCGCGCGTTCGACGCCGCGATGCCGCCCGCCATCGACGCGTCGCCGTCGGAGAGGACCGCGACAAGATAGTGGTGTGATCCCGAGGCGACCTCTCCGACGCTGTTGATGTCCCACAGGCCGGTGGCACCTCGTGAACGACTGGCCACGAGCGCCGCCGCCGGCGAAGGCCGAGCCGTACGAGGGGGGTTCCCGGGTGCCACCGGGCTCGAGGAGGACAGAGCGGCCCGTCCGGATCGCCAATCCGGATGACGACGCGGTCGCGGAGCGGCGACGCGTCGTAAATTGCGCGAGCTGTTCCCTGCTTCCCGTTTCAAGGAGTCGCCATCACCTGCGGGGCGAGCGCCCGCATCCGTCGCGGGCGCTCGACCCGCGAAAGTCGGCTCGTGGCCGTGCTCATTCGGCGGGATCCGGTGAGTCGTACCACTGGTACATCCCGGCCTTGCCGGCGTCGGGGTCGAGCTTGCTCAGGATGGCCTGGCTGATGTCGGCGAGCTGGGTGATCTGGTCGGGCGTCAGGACGTCGATGACGGTGTCCCGGACGAAGGACACGTGGCCCGGGGCGGCTTCCCGCACCTTGGCCCAACCCGCGTCGGTGAGGCGGGCGTTGGTCGCACGTCGGTCCGTCGGGCAGGGGACGCGTTCCAGCAGGCCGCGGGTCTCCAGGCGCTGCACCACGTGGGAGAGCCGGGCGAGGGTGGCGGTGGTGGAGGCGGCGAGCTTCGCCATCCGCATGGTGCGGTCGGGCGACTCGGACAGCATGGCGAGCACGTAGTAGTCGAAGTGGGTCAGTTCGGCGTCGCGCCGTAGTTGGCTGTCCAACGCCGTCGGCAACAGCTCCAGCACGGCAGCCAACCGCACCCATGCCGCCAGTTCCTCCCGGGTGAGCCATCGCGTTTCCACGCTCGCAGTATGTCACCGAAATAGTTGTTGCTACAACCGAGCTGCCATGCCATGGTTGTAGCTACAACAAACTGGAGGTCGTCATGCCGCACATCAGCATCATCGGCAGCGGGAACATGGGTCAGGTCATCGCCGGCCTCGCGGGCAAGGGCGGCGGCACCGTGGAACTCATCGGCCACTCCGACACGGACCGCGAGGTCACCGGCGACATCGTCGTGCTCGCCGTGCCGTACCCGGCCGTCGGGCAGGTCATCGCCCAGCGCGGCGCGCAGCTGGCCGGCAAGATCGTCGTCGACATCACGAACCCGCTCGACTTCGAGACCTTCGACTCGCTGACCGTCCCGGCCGACAGTTCGGCCGCCGCCGAGACAGCCGCCGCGCTGCCCGACTCACGCGTCGTCAAAGCGTTCAACACCAACTTCGCCGGCACCCTGGCCACCGGCACAGCAGGCGGGCAGCCGATCACCGTACTGCTCGCCGGCGACGACGCGGACGCCAAGGCCGTCCTCGCCGGCGTGATCAGCGCCGCCGGGCTGCGGGCCGTGGACGCGGGCAGCCTGAAGCGGGCCCGGGAACTGGAGGCGGTCGGCTTCCTGCAACTCACCCTCGCCGTCGGCGAGAAGACCTCATGGACCGGCGGATTCTCCCTCGCGGAATGACACCACCCCTGAGGGTACGGAGCCGGTGACGGGGCCCGGCTCCGCACCCCCAGCGGCCCGTGGCCACCCGGCAGCCTCCCGACCGTGCCGGAACGCGCGCTCGCACCGCACCCGTACCGCGCGGCCACCCCCCTCTGAGCAGTCAAGACACACTCAAAACAAGGAGAATTCCCATGAGCATCGGTCCGGTGCGGCTCAACCACGCCGTCCTGTTCGTCGCCGATCTGGCGCGATCCGAGCGGTTCTACACCGAAGTCTTCGGCATGGACGTCGCCATACGCGAACCAAGGGCCAACGCGGTGTTCCTGCGGTTGCCGGGCTCCGTCCACGATCACGATCTCGGACTGATGGGCGTCGGCCCGTCCGGGCCGCCCAAGCGCCGCGGCGCGATCGGGCTCTACCACCTGGCCTGGCAGGTCGACACCATCGAGGATCTCCAGCAGGCCCGCGAGGTGTTGGCCGAGGCCGGCGCGTACACCGGAGAGTCCAGCCACGGGGGCACGACCAAGAGCGTCTACGGCGTCGACCCCGACGGCAACGAATTCGAGGTCATGTGGATGCTCCCGCGCGAGCAGTGGGCCGCGTACGCATCCGGCTCGAACCTCGAACCCCTCGACCTGGCAAGCGAGATCAGCCGGTGGAGCGGCGTGCGCACCGCCGGCGAGATCCGCTTTTCAACATCCCCGGCCCGCGATTAGGCACGGCGTGACCGGACCGCCACCGCTGGACCGCCGCCCCTGGCGGCGACCGTCGTCGACGCAGGAGGTAAGACAAGTGACAAAGACGCAGCTACGTCGCTACGAGATCGAGAGCGGCCAGATGGAGACGTTCCTCCTCTACTGGCACAAGCTGATCGAGCAGCGCCAGAAGTTCGGGTTCCGTGTGGTGTTCGCGTACGTCGACGACACCAACAACGACCTCGTCTGGGCTGTCGAGCACGACGGCGACTTTGCGGCAGCCGAAGCCGAGTACATGGCCTCGCCCGAACGGGCCTCCACACTCGTCGGGGCGCCGCAGGTGATGAGGGGCGCAAAAATCGGCCGCGCGACACGGGTGATGTGACCGGGCCGCATCCACACGCTCTGCGAGCACATCGCAGCAACCCACGGAATGCCGGCCGAGGTCATGGTGGCGGAGGACTGTCCGGCAATGGTCAGCGCCGCCGAAGAGGACCGCTGGAATACCACCCCGCACCCGACCATGGCCCCGGAGAACGTCTCCCGCGTCCTCGATGCGCTGCCGGGCGCTTTCGTCGCCCTCGGCGCCTGCTCCCGGGCCAGCCCGCCAAGCTCCACCGTACCGAGCCGCTCCCCCGTGAGGGCTGGGTCAAGGGATCGAGACTCGGTAAACGCCGCTGGAGATGTCGGCGGCGGTGGGCGTGACGGTCAGGGAGACCGGTTCCGTGCGTGTTTCGGGCGGGCCGTTCGGCTTCTACTCGGCGAAGACGTTACTGCTCGGCGATCAGCCCTTTCTCCCACTTCGTGAAGGTGACCGTCCGGCTGCCGAGGGCGGACCCGTGAATGGCGCGGGTCCAGCCCGGATACACGCCGACGGTGCGCCTGAGGCCTTCGTTGTCGGGATTGGTGAGCGTGAGCGTGGGGTGCGCGGCAGGCCGGGGTGCCTCCTCGGCGGGCAGTTCCCGCATGAAGAGGATTTCGCGGATGATCTGGCCGCCCCGCCACTGCGCGACGGTGGGGACAACGCGAGCGCCCTCGTCCATCTGGTGCGGGAGGACTGACGGCGGCCGGTCCGGCGGAGGCCGATCCGGGCACGAAGACCCGTCACGTGGGACGATCGGCCCGGTGGGGGGGGCGGTGGCGTCGGTATACGAGGAGACCGCGTTGCGTGTTCTGGTCGTCGGTGATCGGTGCGTCACTGCCGGATCCCGCGCCGCCGAGCCGGTCGGCGGGTCTGGGTACTCCGTGAAGGCCGCGCGACCCGAGGTGGGTGTGAGCCTTGGCGCGTGAACTGGTGCTCGGTGTCGACGCCGGACACACCGTGACCAAGGCCGTGCTGTTCGACGCCGCCGGCCGAGCCGTGGCGCAGGGCAGCGGGACCCTGCCGCTGAGCACCCCGCACCCCCACTGGGTCGAGCGGGACATGGACGCGGTGTGGCGGACCGCGCACCAGGCCATCGCCACCTGTCTTGCCGAGGCGGGCCCGGACGCAGGGCAGGCCGTCGCCGCGGTGGGCCTGGCCGGGCACGGCGACGGTCTGTACGCCGTGGACGAGCGGGGCCGGCCGGCACGGGCCGCGATCGTGGCGATGGACACGCGCGCCGAAGCGGTGCTGGAGGAGTGGCGGGGCACGCCGGTCTGGGACCGTGCCCTGGAGTTGTCGGGCACGGTCCCCTTCGCGGGTTCCCCGGCCACGCTGCTGGCCTGGCTCGCCCGCCACGAGCCGGAAGTGCTTCGGCGGACCCGTTGGCTGCTGTCCTGCAAGGACTGGCTGCGCCTGCGGCTGACGGGCGCGGTGGCCACCGATCCCACCGACGCCAGCGCCTCGTTCACCGACATGCGGCAGGGCGGCTACTCGCCGGAGCTGCTCGACCTGTACGGCCTCGGCGCGTTCGCCGGCCTGCTGCCGCCCGTCCTGGCCTGCGACGCGGTGAGCGGGACCGTCACCCGTGAGGCCGCGGCACTGACCGGGCTCACCCCCGGCACTCCCGTCGTCACGGGCGCCCATGACGTCGACGCCGCAGCGCTCGGGCTCAGCGGTACGACCCCGGGCGAACTGTGCCTGATCGCCGGGTCGTTCAGCATCAACCAGGTGGTCAGCGAGCACCCCGTCGTCGACCCGCGCTGGCAGGTCCGTCACTTCGTCCGCCCCGGACAGTGGATGACGATGTCCACCTCGCCCGCCTCGGTGGCGAACCTGGAGTGGTTCCTGCGGGTCACGGGCGCGCCGACAGAGCAGCGCGACGGCGTCCACGAGGCGATCGGCCGCGAGGTCGAGGCACATCTGGACGGCCCGTCGGAGGTGCTGTTCCACCCGTTCGTCTACGGCTCCCCACACGCGCACGCCACCTCCGGAACGTTCCTCGGTCTGCGCGGCTGGCACAACCGCGGGCACCTGCTGCGGGCCCTGATGGAGGGTGTCGTCCTCAACCACCGCTGGCACGTGGACGCGCTCTGCTCGAAGCTGCCGGTCACCGGGGCACCAGCCCGGCTGACCGGCGGCGCCGCGCACAGCGAGGTGTGGAGCCAGATGTTCGCCGACGCGCTGCGGCGACCGGTCGTGGTGACCGATGTGCGGGAAAGTGCCGCCCGAGGTGCGGCCCTGCTGGCCGCCACCGCCGTCGGACTGCTCGACGACGTGACGGACCCGCGGGCGGGCGCCACCGTGCTCAGACGTCACGAACCCCGTCCCGACCGGGTCGCCGTACTCGACGAGGCGTACGGGGTGTACCTGGAGGCGCTGGACGCCCTCGGACCGGTCTGGGCACGTCTGGACGCGCCCGGGACCGTGGACTGAGCGCGAAGCGCGCCCTCGTCGTCGTGGACATGCGCACCTCCTGCTGAACCTCCCGCCGAAGCCGCTACTGAACCTGCGGCTGCCGTCCCGCATGCCCTCGCGAGACGGTTTGACGATATGTTCCGGGAAGTTTTCTCGCAAGATGTGTTAACAAAGGCGCAGTCTCCTGCTAATAATTCCGCCATCGAGATCGCGCCCCACACCCCAGGGACGCGTCCGTGCCCCACCCTCCCGACGACCGACGCCGCCGTGGGAGCCCACCTACGCCGTTTCCCGAAACACCCGTACGAGAGGTCCCCCGTCATGCGATCGACCAAATACGCCCTCATAGCCGGCGCCGCCGCAACCGCCCTCCTCGCCACCGCCTGTTCCGGAGCCGGGGCAGGTGGGTCCTCCAGCGGTGGCAAGAGCATCAACGTGCTGATGGTCGGCAACCCGCAGATGGAGGACATCCAGAAGCTGACCAAGAGCACGTTCACCAAGGACACCGGCATCAAGGTCAACTTCACGGTCCTGCCCGAGAACGAGCTCCGCGACAAGGTCACCCAGGACATCGCCACCCAGGCCGGCCAGTACGACGTCGCCACCATCGGCGCCTACGAGGTACCCATCTGGACCAAGAACGGCTGGCTGCACGAACTCGGCTCCTACGCCGACAAGGACACCAGCTTCGACAAGGCAGACCTGCTCAAGCCCATGGTGCAGTCGCTGTCCGGCTCCGACGGCAAGCTCTACGCCATGCCGTTCTACGGCGAGTCGTCCTTCCTCATGTACAACAAGGACGTCATGAAGGCGAAGGGCATCACGGTGCCCCTGCACCCGACCTGGCAGCAGATCGCCGACATCGCGGCCAAGGTCGACGGCGCCGAGCCCGGCATGCGGGGCATCTGCCTGCGCGGGCTGGCCGGTTGGGGCGAACTGGGCGCACCGCTGACGTCCGTGGTCAACACCTTCGGCGGCACCTGGTTCACCAAGGACTGGAAGGCCCAGGTCAACAGCCCGGCGTTCAAGAAGGCCACCAACTTCTACGTCAACCTGGTCAAGCAGCACGGCGAGGCGGGCGCGGCGCAGTCCGGCTTCACCGAGTGCCTGAACGCCATGAGCCAGAAGAAGGTCGCGATGTGGTACGACGCGACCAGCGCCGCCGGCTCGCTGGAGGACCCGGCCTCCAGCAAGATCGCCGGTCACGTCGGCTACGCGTACGCGCCGACCGTCGAGACCAAGAGCAGCGGCTGGCTGTGGGCCTGGGCGTGGGCCATGCCCAAGACCACCAAGAACGCCGACGCGGCCTCGAAGTTCATGCTGTGGGCCTCCAGCAAGAAGTACGAGAACCTGGTCGGCGAGAAGCTCGGCTGGGCGCGCGTCCCGGCGGGGAAGCGGACCAGCACGTACGCCATCCCGCAGTACCAGAAGGCCGCCGGGTCGTTCGGTGACATCACCCTGAAGTCCATCGAGGCGGCCGACCCCGCGAACCCGGGTGTCCAGCCCAGGCCGACGGTCGGCATCCAGTACGTGGCCATCCCCGAGTTCCAGGACCTGGGAACGAAGGTCACGCAGGAGATCTCCGCCGCCATCGCCGGCAAGACCAGCGTGGACAAGGCACTGAACGACGGCCAGAAGCTCGCCGAGGACGTCGCCAAGAACTACCAGAAGTGACCCTCACGGCCCGGCCAGCGCTCCCGCCGGCCGGGCGTCACTTCCCCTACCCCGGCCGTCACTGGCGGAGGAACCCTTCATGACCACGCTCACCGCACCCCCCAAGACAGCACCACCGCCTGTCCACGCCCGGAAGTCCTCGGGCTTCGGCAAGTGGAAGCGCCGCGCTCCCCTGCTGCCGGCGCTGATCTTCACCATCGTCGTCACGCAGCTGCCGTTCGTGGCCACGCTGATCATCTCCACCTTCCAGTGGAACATCCTCAAGCCGGGTGACCGGCACTTCGTCGGCCTGTCCAACTTCAAGTTCGTCTTCACCGACGAACGGCTGCGCACGGCGGTCCTCAACACCGTCGTCCTCACCGCGTCGGTGGTGCTCATCAGCGTGGTCCTCGGCCTCGGTCTGGCGATGCTGCTCGACCGCCGGTTCCTCGGCCGCGGCCTGGCGCGCACCCTGCTGATCTCCCCGTTCCTGGTCATGCCGGTCGCGGCGGCGCTGCTGTGGAAGCACGCCATCTACAACCCCGACTACGGCCTGCTCAACGGCACCCTCAACGCGGTGTACCGGTTCTTCGGAGCCTCCAACGGCCCCACGGTCGACTGGATCTCCTCCTACCCCATGCCCGCCGTCGTCATCTCGCTGGTCTGGCAGTGGACCCCGTTCATGATGCTGATCCTCCTGGCCGGCCTGCAGGCGCAGCCCGGTGACGTCCTGGAGGCGGCCCGCATGGACGGCGCCTCCGCCCTGGCGACCTTCCGCCACATCACGCTGCCGCACCTGCGCCAGTACATCGAACTGGGCGTCCTGCTCGGCACGATCTACGTCGTGCAGACCTTCGACGCGGTCTACACCATCACCCAGGGCGGCCCCGGCTCCCAGACCACCAACCTGCCCTACGAGATCTACCTGACCATGTTCCGCAAGTACGAGTACG
>Ga0307509_10005018_pt1 | contig 18660 bp, 14 predicted proteins | sample 10_EM_MG_FD_202245 | JGI IMG/M metagenome (GOLD analysis project Ga0307509, IMG submission 202245) | Populus trichocarpa ectomycorrhiza microbial communities from riparian zone in the Pacific Northwest, United States - 10_EM | ecosystem: Host-associated > Plants > Roots > Unclassified | place...
TGACAACTTATAGTAGGACACAATCCTATGAAAAATAATTTTCTACTTGTATATGTTTGGCTTCATATGTGTGGTTTCAATTTTCCACAACGATCATGATCTGGAAATTTGGAAAGTCATTTTTTTCTATGGGAACAACCTGCAATCCAGATTCTCGCTCCAAGCTCCAGATTTTTCTAGATTCCTACGGGAAGTCCTCCAGTATCATAAGAAACTGGAAAGGAGTCTTGAGTGAAGGTTATAGGTTCCAGCAATGGCCTTATGAGTTTAGTATCAGAAACCCTAAGAATCATGCCCGATGAATGGGCGCCCGCCCTTGCTCTTGAAAGGAGTTTCCCAACAAGGGAATTCTGCTGCCATTGTTCCTGGGTGGGCCCCGACCCTTAGGCTTGCTTCCCAGAACTGCCAAATCTCCCGACGATATCCTCCGTGCCTTATAATCCTCCTTCACCACTTAATTCCCCTCGTCTCTGTTTTGGACAACTACCTTTTCTCCCTCCACAATCCTTACCACCGTAACGAAGCAAAATGTCCGTCAGTCCTGGAGTCTGGATCAAAGACTTTCTTGCGGGGGCAAAGTTTCGCAATGCCGAACGGCCCCTGGTAGCCAACAAAAACCCCGACGGCTTCACCTACCCAGCTGGAGAAGCTCCATTCGAACTCCTTTTTCGCCATAACCCAATCCTTTATAACCTCCTCCCTCTCCTCTCAACACCGTCATTGGTGTCTGTGTTCTTTGTCTCGAATTCCACAAAGAGTCTTCTGACTGATATGACCCCTTTCTTTCGTAACCTTGCCTTTGTACCTGAATCCAATCCAGTAAAGTGGATCTACAACGACGCATTCGACCACCCTTCCGAGGGAATTCCCAATCCCCTCAGACGGGCATTGGTTGACTTCCGGGAGCAGAGGAAGCAGGAGAAATCTGATGTTAGAGAAGCCAAAGAGATGATTTACCGGTATATGAGCGACACACTCAATGGCACAAACATTGTGTCTGGACAGCTGATTACCGAGAGGTACAAGTCGGTAAGGTACCATTACTATCGCCGCCTAAGGGGTAGACATATATGCAGGATGCTCGAGACATTTCCCGTCGGGAGACGCTTGACAACATTGATCATAGATGGGACCGGTGTTGATACCGACAGCCTAAAGTTTGTCTTGTCAAATATGGAAGGGACCTTGCGTGGTGTTAGCGCAAAATGGTGCAGGCACATCGAGTGCTATATGTGGTCTGAATGGATCTTGGAAGCAATGTACAAGACGACTCCGTTTGCGCTTCAGTGGCTAAACGTATGCTGTCCAATACCCCTAAACAAGTGGAGGTAAACTAACCTTCGTCTAGGTTTATGGATCTGGAAACACTCCAATTTCAGATTTCAGGTGGGATGAATACCCAGACCAATTAACTCCTCTCCGCCCACATCCAAGTGATCCGAAACTTCCCCGGGAAATTCCCGAGACGCTCTCGGACTGGAAGCCCAAGCCAAATCTCCTTGCAAATTTGATACCCTTCGAGACCCACTATGACAACACAATGGCACTGCTGACCCCACAGAATCTCAATACGCTTGGCTCCTGGAGCTTCCAGCATGCAAATCGCCAGGCTATTGGCTTGCAAAGAGAAACTTTCTTGAAATCTCATCCTCGGCCAGTTTTTTGGGACCCTCCTCAAAACTCTACGTTGTGCGATCCACACCCACTTATTGCTCTTCTGGTTGTTGCTAAATTTAAGAGCATTGAACTGGATATAAGCTATTGTATGAACGGGAGAAGGTGTTACAGTTTCTTATACAACAGACCAGAATTTGTGGGTGTTGATCAGGTCATTCCGGACAACCCGCCCTATGCCGTCACTATTTCCGACGCCTTGGGTGGGATTCCGCGTCGTTTTACATCCACTGCTGACGCGTGGGGAGACGAGATGAAATTGCATACGCATTGTGTCGCAGAGGTCGGGAAGAGGAGGGAGGATGGAGGTGGGGCTTGTGTGAATTGTGGAATGTGGGAGGACAAGCTTGCCGAAGAAGAGCACCGGGGGGGCACTCCCGGGAGAGATGTGGGGGGGATCCTAACTGGGGACTCCATTGGGCTCGGCAGAATTTCGGTTGGGAATCTTTGCTTAGAATGCACCACTAATATGACCTGTGTTTCTTGCAATGCGTATGCCAACCACCATCAAAATAAAGGATAAACCGGCCATTGAAAGCTTACTCATATGTTATTAGGTTCTACTGCAACTCATGTCTCTTCCGCAGCGTACCACCACTACCGCGCATTCCAACAGCAGTGACACTTCCGGATCCGGAATTCCTTCAAATGATTTGTAGCCAGAGCGTCCATGGACCCTACTGTCGGAACTGTGTGGATAAACACACCGACACTTGCGCCGACTGCGATGAAAAAGTGTGCAAAGAATGCCTTACCCCGGATGGTCTAGCCATTTCTACCAACATCTTTGGTAGAGCTCTCGACATTGATGAGAGCTATGGTGTCACATATCACGCCCGGCAGGAGCGCGCCGGGAGTTACAGTGGCTGGGATGAGGTACTCCTGGAAGAAGATGGCGCCAAACCCCACTACTATGAAACCGACAGTGACTCCGAAGCCAGTAGTGAGGTCAGCTCCAGGGACAGCCCTAGCTACTATGAAGATGATGACATGGAGGGGTCAATGGCGTACGCCCGTCAACCCGAGTTCGATGCGGAGATTGAGGGGGAGGAGGATTCCACCGAAAGTTCGTCATATTCAGCGTCCTGGCATTCCACTAACTCGCCTAAGGAGCATGGAGAGTCTCCATCTTCCCCCACACAGGACCCTGATTCGGAGCTTCGCCGTTCCTCTTTATCTTCGCGCCTTCACCAGCTAATGCAGGACCCACGAATTATTCTCAGCACACGCATAACAGAGAAATGCTGTGGCTGCGACGACCTCCTCTGTTCCTTCTGCCTAAACTACGACGCGGATCCGGGTGCCGAGATTTATGAAGCCACGGAGTATCAATCCTGCGCCGGCGAGTGCGGATTGCGCATTTGCAAGCCCTGCCTGCATGGCGAAGAGTTTGTGACGGTGTGGTGCTATGAGAAGTGTGGCGCCTGGCTTTGTTCTCTCTGCACTTACGCGAAGGGAGAGCTGACGTTCGTGTGCCATCCCGGCGGCAGAGGGGAGGCATGGGGATGGGGTCACGGGGAATTTCTTCCTTTCAGGTGGTGGACCTGCAGGTATCTCGGGATCCTAAATTGCAACCCTGAACCGGAGGCTGAGCATGACGATGAGTCCGAGTCCGAGGATGATGAGTCCGGGGGCGGCGATGAGCCGGGTAGCGACGGTGGATCTAAGGACGATAGTGGCTGAGCACTGTAGAGTATGGGTAACTACCATTATTGGGTTGCGGGAAATGTTTGTTAGGGGGTTTGAGGGTAAACCATAGTGTTGCTGTTTGTTATTTCGATTTAGTTAGCAGGCTCGCGCCCGAGAAATTTCAACTCACCACAACGCTAAGCTACGGGTTATGGACCTTTGCGTGTCCCGCGCAGCAAAGATAAATCACCATTTGGTAGGCGGTCGTTGGCACCGTGCTGGTTTTTCGAATCGTTTTCTCAATCACTGTTTTAGATCCTGTTTGGCACCCTAGAGATACTCGGCTGTTTTCACTTATTATATTCTGAGCATTTTCAATTGTAAAAATACGGATAAACAGAGCTGTGTTTTGCACATACTGGGGGGTTTCAAACATAAAAGGGTCGAAAAAAAGTAGCTTATTCTGGTATTTCAGGTAATTTTAGTGTGCACAGAAGCGGTTGATTTACTGTTACTTTACCGTACCACCGATGTCAAGGGGTCGGTAATGAACCATGATCAGAGTTTAACCTTGGTAAAGTGAGAATATGTGTATCGATAAGGAATGCATTTCTAGACAACAAACGAATTGACAATGTGTCTCACTCTTCAACCCACAAGCCAACTTCAAGATACCAGGTCAGCCCATGCTATGCTAGGCCCACGCCAAACACAGATCCATCTATCATTTCCTCAACCCTCCCTCCTCCTCCACCAGTGGCCGGTTTACACGTAATCGGTATTCCTGATGTTGGGCGGTAATGTAACCGGGCCCGTCCCCGACGAAGTATCTGTAGATCTGAGTGAGAAATGTGCCATGCAAGGAAGACGGGTGGGGCGTTTCGTCGTACCTTCCACACATAGTTTGTACTGTAGCGCGGCGGCGCAACTTCGCGTCAGGCGGTTGGAGGAATCCGGAGGATGGTGGGCAGACGTGTTTTTGTCCTGAGTGGAGACGTCACCTTGCTTTGACCTGGCGAGGATAGCCCTGTTGTGCGGAAATCCAATCCAATTTGCATGAAAGACATCCGATTTCACTTGTAAAGAGTCACGATGGCCCCCCCTCTGATAGCACTTGAAAGGCTTTTTCCTTTGGCCACGCTGTTTCCTATATTATTCTCAACCCGCGAGCTCTAAAATGTAGATACTAAATTATTACCTTGCAGGAACATTGGCGACCAGTTGGCAGCATTTCATGACAGATCCAACATTGCATAAATTCGAGTGAGGGGAGATTTGTCCGTGTGAGTTGCTCACGGGAGGAGAATCGCTTAGTCATGGAGCTGTCGGTGGTCATTGGCGGTGGGTATCGCCCGTCTTTTCAAAATCTTCTTTCTCGCTTGCCCTGCACGAAGTTTTCCTTTTTCTTTCTTTCATGTGTGTCGTCGGTATTTTTGTTTCGACGACATTGGAAGTATATATACTGTACAGATATTGCACACCCACACGCGAGAGATTAGGAAACGGCTCAGAGCCTGGGGCTTGGTCGATGCCCGGCGAGGGAGGAGTGCGGTACTGTGTGCTAGTGCAATGAGTGCACTGAGCGTGAGAAAGACTACCGGTCAATAAAATTGAAGTCCCAACTTGCTTCTCATTTGCCTTTTCATATCTTTCTCATTTTCGTCCTTGCACCTTCCGCATCCAAGTAGCCGCTGTGGAATTCGTCTTTCTGAACCACCGCTCATTTGGTTTAACTCGCGGTCTATCATTTCTGACAAGATTTGTTGGAAATGGTACTTGTGCTCTTAATTCCTCTGTAGTCACTCGGATTGAAAATAGTTTTGGAAAAAAGTGCCTTTCCTTTGGGTAAAGGTAGAACTTGGATGGAGACCTCGAGGAGTGTTATAAGGAATCTGAAATACTGGGGACTGTTTGCCGAAGGAATCTGAGCTGAGCAGGCATATTGGCTGTAGTATCGGGATCCAAGTTGTATATATGAGCGGTCCGGGGTGTGTAAGGAGCATAAGACTTCCGTAACACAATATTCGGGGGATTGCATTCAAGTTGGGTACTGCGAGTAAATGGGATATTCAATGAGCGCCAGGTGCTATCATCTAGTGGTTTATCATTCGGGCTATTTCTCAGTGCCTGAAAGTACTATAAACGAGAAAACTATAAGTAAAGGTTTCGATGGGTTAGTCGGCACTAGGAGAAAACAGATATCATAAAAGGAAGATAGCTAATGCAAAAGGGGTCTAAAGGCAAGGGTTAAAGGTGCATTCTCCTTACTTGGTCTATTAACCTTTCATTTATTTGAATAAACCAGCGATTCTCCTCTGCTTCTGTCTGTTGGCCCATCGAAGCCTCTAGGGGGTGAGTACGAGATAACAATGGGCTTTAGCACTATGGGATCCTGCCCGGAATACTACTTAGGCGCTCGCGATATCGCTTGGGATAGCCAAACGGAGTACTAGACGGACAAACCCCAAAGCTACCGCACAGATGAAGAGAATTTGATTATGGATACTACGAGCAATACTAGTAACACATAAAACACCCCGATAAAAGAACAAAAGGCAAAACATAAACACCAGGACAAAAATATAACGCCACCTCAGTACAACTAGGGCACAAACGAACCACACTACTATAGTAAGGAAAAATACTCAACCGGTTACACCAAATCTCCAGATTCCGCATGTGTTCCAGAGGTATATACACCCAGAACAATCCAACAGGGGACGGCTAGTTCCCAAAAAGGCTCGTAATCTTCTGGCTTCCCTTATCCTTTCCCTTATCCTTTCCCTTCCCTTTCGTGAGCGTGGCTTTCGTTTTCGCCCTACCCCTCGCGCTCTTTGGGGTATTCACGACGGACCCACAACCCTGGGGCCCAGCGGACTAGACAATAGCCGCTCCTCCATCTCTAGTTTCCTAGCTAATTCCCCGTCATCTTCTTCTTCCGGCTTATCCAGTCTTACCAATTTTCCGGCAAGCTCTTCATCGCCACCTTCCGGTCTTTCTCTTTTTCCGGAGCAGCTTGTTGCGGAGGGCGGGAGTGGGGCTTGCGAGGGCAATAGTGGCTCCATTTTGAAGGGGATGTGAAGAGCCAAACTCGCTCCAGGAGCGCCCCTTCCCTCCTTTTTAAGTTTTTGGCTTGAGGAAGGCGCCTTAGGCGTCGTGAAGTTTTTCATCTATTTCTTTGAAGTCCCCGATTTCCTGGCTGTGCTTTCGGGCTGGGGATCCCCAGATGCTTCTTGTTTCACGGGGGAGCTTCCAGTGATTTCGACGCCGTCGTCATCCTCCTCCGGCGTGGCCTCGGGCTTGGTGCCCTTTTTTGGCGTGAAGAGGGTTTTGATGTTGGATTTATTCTCGGCTGGGTATGTGGGTGATGAAGTTGGGGGGATTAAGGGCGACTTTCACGACACCCCCAGAAACCAGGTAGACTTTCAGGGCGCCTTGGTAGGGCTTTAGGAGAGACTGGAGAGTTGGATTCCAGGATTTGGTCTTTGGGGACAGCTAGGGATTGACTTCGTCTGTTGTCACTCAGTTAGCTAGCATGAGAGATGTGGGGGAAAGTAGGCGGACATGGCTCTAGTATAACTTGCATGCGCTCGTGCAAGAACGATATTTGCTCGCGGGATTCGGTGGTGGTGATTGTGTATGTATATAACTTTTCTTGACTTCCTGTCCATGAGCCTTAACACCGCTCTTTCGGTGACTCCAAGACAAATCATCTGCATACCTCCATACTGTGCACAGTCCCACAACCCCGCAAAAAGCACCATCTCCCCATCCTTCCTCTTGACAAAATGCGAAACCTTCCCCTTCCCTTTATGTAGCCATTCATAAAACCCCAATGCCGCGACAATACACCGCTTACTATTCTCCATGCTCCAAAGGGGCTTATTCTCGGCAAGGCTGTCGGAAGGGCAGTTTGTCATTTTTAACAAACCCGGATAATTCGGTGGTGTGGTGCTCCACGATGGTATTAATCCTAACTCCCTCGTATAGTGAGATATTCTATTTGATAAGACTGTCTTTCCCGGGCGTGGACATAACCCATTTCATAAACTCAAGAGCATACACCATCCTGGGCTCCCCTAGCATAGCGCCTCCCGACGCTTCCTCTGGCGCATTCCCTGGATTGCCTGGAAGCGGCCGATATACCAACTGGTAATTCCCCGGTGCAATGTTGAAATCCTTCCGAAGGTTACCCTCCTCTTACGGCGGTGCCGAGTCTGCACGCACTCTGCTAGGCTCAAGTCGCATGCGAGTGTGACCGGTCGGTCACCAACGGCGTATCTGTAGATCAGAGGATGAGAAATGTGCGATGCAAGGAAGAAGAGAGGCGGGGTGTTTCATAGTACCTTGCGAATATAGTTTGTACCCTACCGTGGCGGCGTGACTTCGCGTGAGGCGTTTGGAAGAATCTGGAGGCTGGCGGGGAGACGTATTTCTGTCCTGAGGGGTGATGTCATTCAGCTTTGGCTTGGTGCGGACATGACCAATAGTGGAACTTATTTATGGATAATTAACTAGTGCTGTAGAGTGGTAGGACACGCCATATTAGCGGGGGAGGGATCAATGGAAGGAGGGATGAATGGGAGGAGGGGTAGAAAGGGGGAATGGAGAAGTGTGATAAACTGACAAGGGAGGAAGCGAGAGAAGAGAAGTCAATAACTTGGGTGCAAACAGGTATGATAGATGAAACATGCAGTCACAAGGTGTCACTCGTGGCTGCAGAAGATACCAGAGCTCAACAACTTTGTTAGAAATGATCCGTGGTTGGACAAGTACTTTAAGCGGTAGGTAGAATGAAGTATTTGCAAGCCAGTTGATGGGTAAATATAGTATGGGAAGAACCTTACTGAGTGTGAGAATAAGAGAGAGATTAAAGGTGAAAAGGAGAGTCAGGTTAAGAGAGTTTTGTTAGCTTTTGTTACTGTGTAGAATGGGCTTGTTGAGTGGAGAGAAGGACTTTAACGTAAATTACAGTAATCCCGCTCTCTACTAGGATCCCACTCATTCTTGGCAACCATGAAAAATAAAACCTCAATTTAGATTAGCTCTATTAATAATTGAGATACCACTGTAACAATCTGGGTCCAGGTACTTTAAAATATGGAGAATCAGAATATCTATTTTTAATTTCATATAAATTAATTCTTACTCTGCTATAGTGGCTTTAAGATGACTTATGCCAGAGAGAACTTGCACTCTTTCCTAAGGATATAAAATTTGAAAATCCTTCAAGAAAGGCATTTTAAAATAGATTGAAGGATAGTATAAGTCTTATATATTCAGAGTAAGGTAGTTTTGATTTACTTCATAAGCATTTTTGAAAGCAATAGTGGTTGAAAAAGTGATATAAAAACTACATACAAACTACATACAAATTGTACCAATTTTATCATATCATAACTACAAATTCAGTTAACCTATGGACTCAATATTTTGGAATCTACTTTATTATAGTCATTTAAGTAAGTATAAAATATTTGAAGCTAAACAAATATACCCTTTATTGCTTTTACCTCATGTAGTAGAAGGATGAAGACTATCTAGTAAATGAGCTTTATCTTAACTGGAAAATTGCAAAAGGTAAAACTTAAAAACAAATAACACTTGATTCATAAGTTTACCAGTATTAAGGAACCACTGCAAATAGTTTGTATACCTATTAGTCAAGTATATCTTATCTCATTAAGATTCATGAAACCTATTGCTCTTCTTAAGCAAAATGTACTTAACTTATAGTCTAATAACCAACTGTTACTTCAGCATGCTTTAGACAGTGTAAATTGACCTTCCAGAACCCATTACATTATCTAATAAGTGATTACTAGTTAAAATGATAGTAAATTGCAATGTGAGATACTATTAGGATTTAGTAAAGATTGTTGTAGGCTTGATTATATTCAAAGTACAGAACATGGAAAACTGATGTATTGAACTTTAAACTTGCCATTTGTACTTAAATAACTATAATAAAGTAGATTCCAAAAGATTGAGTCTATAGGTTAAGTGGATTTGTAGCTGTTGTATGATAAAATTAGTCTAATTTGTATATTATTTGTATTTAGTTTTATATCACTTTTTCAACCACTATTGCTTTGAAAAATGCTTATGAAGTAAATCAAAACTATCTCACTCTGAATATATAGGACTTATACTATTCTTCAATCTATTTTAAAATGCCTTTCTTGAAGGATTTTCAAATTTTATATTCTTAGGAAAAAGTGCAAGTTCTCTCTAGTATAAGTTATCCTAAAGCCACTATAGTAGAGCAACAATTAATTTATATGAAATTAAAGATAGATATTCTGATTCTCCATATTTTAAAGTACGTAGAGCTAGATTTTTACAGTCGTATCTCTATTATTAATAGAGATAATTGAATTGGGATTTTATTTTTCAATAGTTGTCATTAGTGAGCGGGATACTATGAGTGAGTGGGATTACTGTAATTTATGTTATGGATATTTATCCGCATTGTTAATATCACATTTCTATCTTAACTCACCCTTTTCCACCCTACTTTCTATCTTGTTATCCTTTCTGTCATCCACTCTACAATAGATCTTTAAATCATAAAAGGTATATCCTTACCTCTTAGGGGAGAAGTAAATGCCCCTCTGAAAAAGAAAAGACTCCTTAGAAAAAGAAAAAACATCAAAGTACTAAGGAAAATAAAAGAAAATTGATAATAGTGGTATGAATAAAGGAAGAGAAAAAAGCAACAAGGTTTTGGAGCTTTGGTTCATCTTATCATATAGTTACATAGTGCCACAACTGTCATTATTGGTGAAGTGTCTGCTTTCCAACCCTGAACCATTTGTGGAGCTCAGCCTGCTTTGTGTCAAGAGTCCCAACAGGGATAATTATTCCTAATTGGTCAGAAGTTTAATTATAGCAGAACCTAGTAGCCATCCAGTAGTTTGGATATTGTCAGTATATTAGAATCATTAACCTACTATTCATATTATAGAGGACTTCAAGGTTCATGGCGGGATTAGGAATGTGATGCTTATTTATCCTGTGTAGAGATCAGAGTAACTGCAAGCAAGTCTCTACTTTGGAGTTGGTTATTCTTGCTATAGTATTGAACTCTCTATATATTTCAATATAAGTTAGTATTCAATTGAAAATAAAGTGGGTGTCTGCATACTCATGTATCAGCAAAAGGCCATCCTGCGTCAGATTCGGTGTTATTGCGTCCTGACTCTCGTAGTATGGACTCTGTGTCCTGTGCGTCCTGTGCATCCTATACTCAAAGGCTACATCTGGTTGTGTCTGGTGCATCAGAATACTCTTCTCAGTACCAGGTTCCGTCCGGACACATGCAACTAAGCAACACTGCCTCCCATGTATCCAAACTTCAACCTCAACACCATCGCGTATCAGGATTTAGGACTACCCCTGAGTACCCCAGTCCTCCCAGCCTTCTCGGAGTCTGAGGCCCACTTGCAGAACTAGGGGGATAAAGGTGTATTTCTTGGCACAGCAAATATAGTTAGTGCTAGCGCCAGGTGCCCACAATTATTATTATTGGTGAAGTAGCTGCTCTTCAACCTTGAACCATTTCTGGAGTTCAGCTTTCTTTATGTCAAGAGTACCAACAGGGATAATTATCCCTTGTTGGTCAAGAAGATTATTGATGGTGAGGGCTATCAGCTATCTATTAGTTTTAATTTTGGGAGTATATTAGAATGATTAACCTACTACCTATATCATAGAGGGCTTCAAGATTTATAGAGAATTTGGGAATAGGGAGCTTATTTATCCTGGATGAAGAATGAAGTGACTGCAAGCAAGTCTCTACTTTGGAGTTAGGTATTCTTACTATAGTATTAAACTCTCTATATATTCCAATATAAATTAGTATCCAATTGAAAAGAAAGTAGGAATCTGCATACTCATGGATTATCTACTCCAGTTGATCCTGATAAACATTAAGTAAGCATTCGTCAAGTGTGAATAGCTGTTTATTGAGATTCTTAAGGACAATGTGTTTGATGCTAGTGATTCCCTCTCCTGCTCCCTCCATTCTGTAACTGATATGGGTTATCACTGATTGCTCCATACTCTGTTTTAAGTATTGTGTGATACTTGATTTGTGTTATCATGATATTTTGTTTCAAGTATCAGAACAGTAGGTTGATTGTTTCATGTTTTATTTCAGGTATTAGAGAGATATGTTCATTGTGGTATGTCTTGTTTTAGGTTATCATTTAATACCTAAGAAGTTGTGTTTTCACAATTAGACAACAATGATAGTGTATAGTGAGTTTGTTATATTTATAAGATGCTGGATAAGTCAAACTTATGTATTAAAGACTTGTTATTCTCTAAACTTAGAGAAGACAGACTTGGGCAGACAGTGTTTTCGATATACTTAGCTGAACAGTTACTTCTTCAAGTCACTTCAAGAATCATTAGGTTTCCTACCTGGTTATCTTGACTATACTCCTTGAAGTCCCAAGAGCGCAAGATGCTTGCTACTAGTAGAAACAAACTTTTGCAGTCTCCAGTACATTACCTCACTCGTGTTGAAATTGGATCTTTCCTTTATTTAGGAGATAGTAGGTTAGATGAGTGAAGGCGCTGGAGATAGGGTGATGGAAGGAGAGTTATATGGAATAGGGGATGGATGAAAGGAAGGAATAATAAAAGAAGGGAGGGAAGGAGGGAGGGAAGAAAGAAGGAGGGATGGACCGAAGGAAGCAAAACATAAGTAAATGACTAGAGTTTAGGGATGCGATTCAACGGACTGGACAAGAGCCGCTCCTCCATCTCTACCTTCCTATGATATAATGCAAGGCGTTTAGAAGGTGAACCTAAGCTGGTGCACAACGAAGTGCCTTTATTTTTAAGGTTACAGAGTAAATTTGAGTTTTGATTATTAAGCCAAGTCTTAGGGTCAATATATTTAATACTGGAAGTAATATTTTTAACTTTTAATCACATATTAACTCTAATAATATTCATTTTAGATCTCAATAACTTTTATTTTTATTTAAACATCAGCAAAAAAAGCATTGGCTCCGGACGGATAGGCATTGTGTCCGGTCGCAGGAAATCCGTCTGGAGCATCCTGTCTGCCCAGCCCGCCCTCAGGTGGCCCCAGCACAATGGTTGCATCCTAGTCCGTTGGGTGCAATACAACCCGCATCCTGTCCGCCCAGTGCACCTGGATGGTCCATTTCACACCCTAATCTCCTGACGAACACCAAGGTAGGTGACCCATGGGGCTCTGCATTGGGGAACTCTCCCTGCCCCTGATGGCCTCCACTTACAACGGACTACTTTATTACCAGGTAAAGGCTATTCAGACAAAAAAGGATCTAAACATAGGATGACTAACCATCTATTGTCCCAGTAATGACCCAAAACATACCCCTTATTTGATCGCTGCTAACAACTCTCGCAAAAGGTTTCTAAGTTCTTACACACCTCGTATCAGGCTTCATGATCGAATCAGTGGAACTATTGAATATTATCAACCTTCCGAGAGGGGCATGCTCTTTCATCCAGGTTGACACTATTCATTACTCCTAACGAGCGGATTCCAATGAGGCCCTTCCTGACTCTAGCGGATTCCAATGAAGCTCTTCCTGACTCTAGCAGATTGTAAACAGGCCCTGCCAGCCTCTAGAGGATTGCAATGAGGCCCTGCCAGACTCTAGCGGAATGCAATGAGGCCCTGCCAGACTCTAGCGGATTGTAATGAGGCCCTGCCAGACTCTAGTGGACATTGGCCAGTGCCCAGTGAGGTATATGCCTTTTTCTTCCTGCTGACCTCTAAAGCCATGCAGATGCTTCGAGATCTATACTATTCCATTCCCCTTGAGCGGACTCCAATGAGACCCTTCCTGACTCTGGCGGACATCTGCCTCCTGAGATATCTGCCTTTTTCACCCTGCTGACCTCTATAGCTATGTGGACCCTTCGAGAGCTATACCATTCAATTCCCCTTGACCGGCGGATTCCAACGCACCCTGTCCTGATGCTGTCTGACCACTGGCTGAATGGCTATGCATACTATTGTCCTTGAGTTCCCCGGGCAAGTACTTTTAAATTGTTGGCTACTGGGTGCTACAGGCATGCGGACGCTTTGAGGCCTATACCATTCGATTCCCCTCGGCGAGTGGACTCTAATGGGACCCTTCCCGACTCTGGCGGACGTCTGCCTGCTGAGGTATCTGCCTTTTTCATCCTGCTGACATCTATAGCCATGCAGACACTTCGAGACCTATACCATTCGATTCCCCTCGGCGAGCGGACTCCAATGAGACCTTTCCCAACTCTGGCGGACATCTGCCCGCTGATGTATCTGCCTTTTTCACCCGACTGACCTCTTTAGCCATGTGAACCCTTCGAGACCTATACCATTCAATTCCCCTCGCCGAGGGGAATCCAACGCACTCTTTCCGGACACTGTCCGACCGCTGGTTTAAGGGTTATCTATACTTTTGTACTTTAGTTCTCCGGGCAAGTACTTTCAAATTGTTAGCTACCGAGTGGTACTGTTTTCTAGACTAGCTTTAATAAATATATTCCTATTTCAGTATCTAAATGACTGAAATAAGTAAACATGAGTAATACTGGATGAATCTTTCTGGACAATTTGGATATTCTCCACAGTTTTCACTAACTCATTCAAAGTCCTCCAAGGTAGAGTTGTTGACTTAGGAGGTATCCGATGATAGCCAGTTACACCTGAGTACTTCCACTCTTCTACTATCCTATCGGGTTGCCTTCAGACAAGGTTTTTGCGTCTGGAGAACCTTTTTGTGTCTGGAGAACCTTTTTGCGTCTGGAGAACCTTTTTGCGTCTGGAGAACCTTTCTGCGTCGGGTACCTACTGAGTCCTTGGTTGCGTCTGGTGCCTCCGGGCGGCATGGACCCCTGTCCACAAGCACCCAATAAAAGACCGCATGCCCAGTACGCGAGTTTACGTTCTACGCGCTTGGACTGCCGGATGCACAGGGAGCACGGGGTGCGTCTGGGTGTAACCTTTTTTTTTTGCTGATGAATACAAAAGTAAATCAAACAGTATTTAAGATAATGGTATATTATTACTCCTTCTATGGGACTTGTAACGTCAGTTAACCAGGTTAGCATACTCTAAGGAAGCATAAACTATATTGCTTCGATATGCCTCCATGATATTATGAGACTTAGCCCAATACCTCGAAATTGACCTATTAGAAATACTAGCTGTTGCCTCAGGCACTACATACTTTAAGGCTTCAAAATCATATTGACAGTTATTCCTCGGATACAGCTTTGCTGCACCCCAGTAATACTCAATGAAATTGAACTCACAATGGAATACCGGATAGAAGATAACATCATGACCAGTAGCCAATATTGCATCTTCAATTTGGCTTTTCTGTTGCTGAAAGTTTGGTTGAGCAGCAAGAAGAGTACAAGCACAACAGTTGCCACCAGAGAGACATTAGGGATTGGGCTTCATCCTCTTTCCACTTGTGGCTTTGATTGTACATTGTGTAAGAAAACAGGAAACAGTTTAAGGCCACAAACCACGTTCTATAAGGAGAGCCTTCAGCCCTTTTGGTGTACTGTCCAGAAATACCATTTTCTGAATATAACCTCCATCAAGATGATGCACATCAATTACAAATTTATCCCTCATAGCTTTGGTGGTTTTGCCACCATGTTCTAGGTTCATTTCCGAGACATGACATGCATCAATCACATATTTCTGATAATTTCGTGCATTGTTGAAGGTGAACAGGGCTTTGCATCCAGGAAACTGTGCTTCGAATGCAGGAATGGCCTTCGATACAACCTGTTCTAGTAGTCGGCACTTCCTATTCCACCACACATCACCACCACACTTCTAACTAACCATTGTCCTCCATTTCCCAGCCTCCCTATTGGTGTAAAAAGTTCTGAAATATGAAGCCCTTGACCATATCCTTTCTTACGCAGAGGTTTATGCTGATTATGAACCCAGATGGAGTAAGAGCCATCGTTTGCGTTAAAGGTGCATTCATCCTGTGTGACAAGAATAATAGGCTGAACTTCTGCAGATTCATGCTGGGTATTTGGAATAATGTTTAAGTTGTCATCCCACATCATGAACCGGCTGGCATAGGTCTCCATTCGGGGTAGAAATACTTGATCACTATATCGCTTAATATCAGCTCTCTCATGGCCACCATTGTAGATGCCCTTTCTGTATTCTTTATACTTGAAATACATCCGTTTCAGCCATCGAGTCGCCGTTGAGAAGTGGATGGCCTTTTCAACTACGTGCTGACCCTGTTGCTTGACAGGTTGGAGATTTCTCTATCTTCATTCTGAGTTCTTCAATAATTAGCCACCGCATGGGCTAGGCTTCATGAAGAAAGTTCAGTAATTTACTAATTAGCTTATAAACCATAATAATTAATATAGAATGTAAGTATGAACCTGCTTTCTCCCACTTGTTGAATATGCTCTTGAACTGCATTCATTGTATCCGTATCCTCTAGTAGACTTATTATCCTACTATGGCTCTCAGTCTTTGGCTCCAGGATTCGACGTTTGGTAATCCATAATACCTTGTGGTGAAGGATACAGTCTTGAATCTTTTTTCCCCACCGACCCCCATTTGCCACCCGATCTGCCAAGTTCTTTCACCGCTCCTTTACAGGGTTCAACCCTGTAAAGAAGGCCTCACCTTTTAGGGCCTTCTTCTGATTCTTTACCTAGAGCCGCAAGAACAGATATACTTGATAGTACCATGTAAAGTATTGTCCCACTGGTCTCTTCTCATTACAGGTTTTCCGACTTGAGACAAGCTTTCGTATAGCTTTCATCGCAGTCTTCAAAATCTGAAGCCTCATCTTACAGGGTTCGGATTGATATTCTCACCGGCGGTGTCAACTCTTATAATATGGTTTTAACTGATCATGGAGGTTAGGCTCTGGATGGGGGCGAGAGTTCAAAAGCTCACGGAAAGGCTGTCCAAGTTGGTGTATTGGAATAGGAGAAATCACCACTTAGGCCATGCATTGGGCTGTTTTCTGTTCTTGAAACCGATATAGCCAGAGCGCATTTGGACTTGGCCCTTTCTCTGGTCCATCTGGTATAGTACTCTTGATTAGTGTTCGTTACGGGGCGGGGCGGGGCAGGTTTTCATGCGCCAGACCCCGCCCTTACACAGGGCCGGGGGGGTATTTTTCGGGTAATCTCCGCCCCGCCCCCGTCTGGGGCCCACCCGCACTCATTCCCTGGACGGGGCCCCGTTTGTTACCACCTATTTTTAACGGGGACCCGTCTGGGGTATGGGTGGGGCGGGGGCCTGAGCCGGGACAGGGGCAGGGAATGCCGAAAAAGACACCCCGCCCTAGGCCGTTGAGTGGGGCGGGGCGGGGAAAAGGGCCGGGGGCCCGCGTTTTTCGGGGCCCCGTCCGCCCCGTAACGAACTCTACTCTTGATTTAAAATAATTAGCTCCTGATTTGTTACGGGGTAGCTAACATAGTAGGATTTTGAGCTAACCAGGCCAAGGATATTCGAGACAACAGATTAATACTAAGGAAGGCTCGTAGGTAATTTGGTCAAGGTAAAGTAATAAAGAGTAGTCAAATATCAAAAGGTTTAAAGTATAAATTGCTAACTTATTATATTGTTAAGGTCGCTTCTCCGTTGATTGATGATTCTTCAACCACCGGAGGAGAGACCTACTATTTATACAAATGTGCAAGCTACTTCGACTTCTTAGGTTAAGAAGTATCTTCTTAACAATTCAGTTCGTCAGAACAAAGTGCGAACACTGTTTGAGCATGAAAACTTGCCCAGCTCAACTCAGAGAATCTCCTGAAGCTATTTGATCTGAGAGTGTCCCCACTCCATTAGTAGAGAGTCTTCAATCTCTTCGTCATAATAGACTATATATGAATATGCGGTCCAAATGCCGACATACCAATAGTAATATGGAATATGGAGTGATCAGTTGTGATATCCAGCTATCAATGCATTATGCAGCAATATGCATATGCAACTAGAAAATCAGAGGAGCAGTGTTCTCTAAACATCGTTCCAATCGGTTAAACATATCTTGAAATGTTCCTTCATCTAGTGGTCCAAGTCGTCTTCCAGATGCTTGTAGGAAGCTCATAACTTCTGGAGTATATGTTCGGATACATGGTCATCGTATGAAGCCATATACCTAACTCTTAAATATTAGGTAAGCTATTCCCACTAGGGTAATAATTGTCCTACTATCAATGACCTTATATTGTTATTAAATGTCTATACACAGGATTGAACTCACGTGCTGTGCTAGCTTTGCTTGTTTCAAGCGCTCTCTTCTGAAATACCTCCTTTGAGTATTGCCGTTAACCCCTTTCTCAATTGGGTAGGTATTTGCTGCATCCTCAGGCTCCATTTTGTATGATATAAATGCATAAAATATTTGTAAATGTTGAAAGTGTAGGCGAAATAGTGGTAGGATGGATTATTGATTAGAAAAGAAATATTTCACATTACATATGACTAAGGCCCTGCTTGGCTTGTATCAATTTAAATAAATCACAATAAAAGTTGAAAATAGAATATATTCCAAAATAGAAAAATGGCATTTGTATGAAAAAATAGCTGCTTGGTAAAAACAAGATTTTTTTGCAATAAAATCTTGCCCTAGTATTCAATTGTTGTTTTACATAGGGTTGCTAAAAAATTAACACATAATTTCTTATTTATCTAATAACAAATTCTTATATTATATACTAAATCAGAATTAATATAAGCTATTAACTTCACAATTTGAGAATTATATTTGTAGAATTAATTGATGTATAAAAATTGAAAAACCCAGAACTTGAAGATTATATAATAAGAATATAAATATCTAGTATACTATTCAGGGTTGAATTTTTCCCTATTCAAACTCTTTCTTCATTATTACATGCCCTAATTATGTTTGATAAAAATTACAATTTCAAAAAATTGAGATAGAATTTAGAAAAATCACAACATTTGTGGCAAGCCAGGCAGGACATAATTTAAATATATTTAAATGGTGAAAGGAATGACATTAATGTGGAAAAATCACGATTTTTATAGCGAGCTGAGTAGGGCCTAAAACTAATCTATAGCTTAAATTAATAATAATTCAAAAAGTCCAATAGGTATGACAATTGTAACATGTGTACATGTTCCGGTAACGGTACACAGGAGCGGGCAGTGCAGGATCTCCTATGTTTAGTTGATTTATATTTCGTTTATTTGATTTAACTTCAGCTCCGCCACTGTCTCTGAGTCAGATAGGCTATGCTATCGTATTGCTATGTTTAGTTTGCTTTGTTGGAAGTTTATATTTAGGATTCCGGGTATGGAATGGTCATGTAACACTGGCGAGGGCT
>Ga0307509_10005019_pt1 | contig 18659 bp, 13 predicted proteins | sample 10_EM_MG_FD_202245 | JGI IMG/M metagenome (GOLD analysis project Ga0307509, IMG submission 202245) | Populus trichocarpa ectomycorrhiza microbial communities from riparian zone in the Pacific Northwest, United States - 10_EM | ecosystem: Host-associated > Plants > Roots > Unclassified | place...
ATTGGTTTTTTTGTCCTTTGGCTGTTCTCCTGCTTTCTCGATTGGCTGGATGATCTCATGGATGTTTATATGCGGTCAGCAGAGCGGATTGAGATGAGCAGGTACAGGGTTGAGCTTGGTTCTTGATCACTAGATCGCCAGATTTGCTCACGATTGTTTTAGGAATCGCCCTTTCCCATACGAACCCAAGCGATCTGTCCTTGCCACTATTGTTATACCGTACTGCAACACGGCTTGCAACAACGCTTTCAGCAACCCGACGCGATTCACCCTCACAGCTCTTATGGACTGAAAGAGCTCTCGCTCATTATGCTCTCGCAGCATACTGTTGCTGGTTGGACAACAGCGCACCGGACGTACCCCATCCACCGCTCACAATTATTCCCGTCACTCCTCGACAGGTGAGCAGTCGCCCTGGGACCGCGCGAGCTACCCTCGTTTACCCAGTACTGAGGGGGGTTAAAGAGGAGGAAGAGGAAGAGCAAGTTGGAGTAGCTATTGGAAAATCGCTGGTCGATGAAGCAACTGTAGCAACCGCCTTTCGAACTTTCCGCACCTTCGTTTCACGATTCAGTCAGCCCCGGCCCAGCACGGCAAAGTCTGACGTCACAAGGCCCAGCGCAGGAAGACCGAGTACAGGAAGACCGAGTACAGCAAAAACCAACTTTGCCTCTGTGCACATTGGGCCTGAGACTGAGCAGGAGAGAGAAAGGCAAGAAGTGTACAGATACTTTTTCCGATTCTTGTCCCTTCTGCTTTTGCCTTTTTATCATCCCCAAAGGCCAGTGCCTCGAAATTTGCCCTCCGGATCATCATCGCCATTGGGGGAGAGGAAAAGCCCGGCGATGTCCAACGGCTCAAATTACCCTAGTATTGGGTGGGGCGAAAAAGCTGGGTCGACATCGGAGCTGAGGGAAGAGCTCAAGGTTGTGGAAGGCATTTATGAAGGCTATCTCCTGAGGAATCTAGAATTCCCAGAGGCGGTAGAATATCACGAGCCTATTGGGGAATGGGTGGATATTGTTATTGAGAATTGGCGTATAGCCGGCAGTTCTGCTGAGGATGCGCCTGCCGTGGTGGGAATTCTGTACAGAGCTTCAGCAAAGACATTCCTATCGCCTAGAATTCTCCGGCATTTGTTCTTCACCCTCTCGGCTATAGGGAATTTCTTGGAGGCGGAGATGGCCTTAAACACCTACCTCGACCTGATCGAAAAGGGGAAGGAGAGACTCTCTAAAGGAAGCACAGAGGCTGATTTTGATTCGGACAGGGAGATACTCGAAACAGCGGCTGAAGGTATAAGGTTTTTATGCAAACACATAGGAGAAGGAAGCAAAGGGATGAAGCTTGCCGAGAAATGTGAAAAGTGGATAGAGGAATGGCACGTTGACGATGCCCGCGTTCTATCCGAAGTGTACAGGTCGATTGGAACCGCCAACGCCTTCTGGGCCCTTGAGACCACCGAAGGCGACGATAGAGATGTGATACTCAGATCAGCCGAGAAGGCTTTTAGAAAGGGCCTATGCTACGATAATGCCGACGTGGATGCCTGGTATGGGCTTTCCTTGGTACACGCTGGACTACGAGACATAGTATCCGCAATGGAAGGTGTTGACAAGGGATTACAAGCCTTGACCCACGAGGCCGCTGAAGGCGACTATCGACGCCGAGCCATCCCGATGCTGCACCTACTAGCGCTATTAATGAGCGCAACAGAGGAGTATGACAGTGCACAACACGCCTGCTCGAGGGCATTAGAAATTCTTGGCAATCAGGCGCAGAGCCTCAAGATTGGAGAAAAGGAAACAGCCCTGCAGGTCCAAATGACGCAATTGTTACTGGTTGAGGTAACCGAAGGATTTGACGAAGCTATGGCAATGACCGAAAAACTATTGAATCTTTACGGCCGAGCTTTCGATGGCATTCCCAGGCGCGAGTTTGGCCCAGTAGATAGTTTTGATACCAACAGTCTAAGCGTAGGAACCCGCGCGGGCAATTCGTCAAGGCCTTCAACGGCCAAGCGACTGTCGCGCTTATTCGGGAGAAATAAAAAGGAACTATCTACACCTCTAAACCTTCCCTCTTCGGCAGGAGAGCCGCCGCAGTCATCAGATATTCTTCGGAAATCCAGCCTTGCAAGTCGTCGCTCGCTTATGAAGCGACGCCCCAGGTCAGAGGCCGAATCATTAGATACACCGTTCATCCCGCCAAGGATTCAAGTTACAGATACTAATGGGGGAACTTCGCCTGCCGAGATGCCACAGGAAAGGCGAAGGGTCCTACGCCGTAACAGCGTCTCTGGTGGGACAATAAGAAGGATTAGGTCACTCGGCAGTCGAAGATCTTCATCGTCTTCGATGAGATCTAGGTTGAAGAAACGGGGTGAGGTTCCTCCCACACCATCGCTGCCTGTGAGCAGCGCAGGTGTGTCGTCGGTATCCACAAGCATGGGTACTAGTAACGGCCCCCTCGATAGCTCCAGAGGCGCGATCCAACCCCAGCTCTTCCACATTCTCAAATCCAAGCTCCACTACAGCCAACCAGAGGAAGATGCCATCCTACAATCTCCATCTAACCCTAGCCCGGTTTCAGACGGGGCTTCGGACAACAACCAATCCGATGCCGATGGCACGGGACCGAAGGCAGTGGCCATTCCCAGCAGCTCACCGCAATCAAATCTCCCACATCCAATTAGCGCGCTCAGTGGCACCACAGCGGACGGAGGTCCAAGATCGATTCGCCGCCCCATGCGTGTTCCGGAGCCGAAACTAAAGGAAGCGGATGAGAAACAACGAGCCATCACAATTCTCCGGAGCATCTGGCTATTCGTCGCGGCACTATATCGGCGCGGCAAATTCTTCAATGATGCGGCTATGGCCATAGACGAGGCGACCGGTCTTGTCGGCAGTGATGGGGAGGGAAATCATGAAGTTCTCGCAGAGGTACATATCTCCCCCCAATTACATTCCAATTTGCAGTGACCAACAGATAGACCAGCGAGGTTATCTCGCCCTCTCTCAAGACAAAAAATCCGAAGCTTCCGAATTCTTCGAAGAAGCGCTAATGATAGACGTGGACTACCCACCCGCCATTATTGGTCTCTGTGAGATCCTCTTGGAGCTCCCCCCGACATCCCAAGCCCCACTCCCGCAAACATGGATAATCGGGAAGAACCGCGCACTGGCCCTCCTCCAATCCCTCACTTCCTCACCGCGGGGATGGAGTCTACCCGAAGCATGGCTCGCCCTGTCTAGGGCTTTCGAACTAGAAAAGGACATCACAAACGCAAAGAATGCATTGTGGAAAGTCATTGAGCTTGAAGACGCAAAGGGCGTCAGGCCTTTTACGGAGTTACCGAGGATACTTTAATATATCATACATTCTTTTATAGCTATTTCTCCCCTTTCTTTCTTTTGCTCTGCGATGGCAGATTGATTTAGATCTCATTTTGCGTTGCAGCGCAGTACAGTGCCGGGGTCCGGAGGGCATCCAGTAAAATTTACTTTCTTTCCAAATGTAAGGTATAGATTTCGGCGCCTTGTTTTGTTTTGTCTTTTAAGGAGAGAAAACTTTTTTATAATCTAAGGGTGGGGCAGGGGGAGGGGTGTTTTTTTCTTTCCTTTTTTCTATGTACCTTCTCTCTTTTGTTTCATTTTGTTGCACCTTGAAATACCACCTGCCGGAACTTTCCTACCATACAGTTAGTCATGGTTAAATTATGGCTAGGGGAGCGAGCATCGAGGGTAAAAGGACCGGTAACTTGACCACGCGATATGCTCGCCCTGTCATTCGATTAAGTTGCTACAACCCCAGATTTCCACGCCATGTCAGGACACGTTTGACACTGGCAGTATCGCTATGCCATGCCTGTTTCACACTATGCACAATGAGAGGCGATATCCGTCACTCTGGCCCGCGATCATCCTTACCCTCAAGTGCTAGAGAGCGAGTTACTGCCGGACAGTTACTGTACAGGATCCTGTCGATAGATAGATAGTTATGATATCTGTAACCGCGATAAACCATTGGTATGCAAAAAAAAAAGACAAAAAAAGAGCACTTTTCAAGACCCTTGAAATACGAACAATCGAGCGAGCCAGTCAGTCAGTCAGCCAGCCCTGCACGCTAAGATCAGCTACAGCACTACCGTATTATATCGTGCAAACGTAAGCAAGAAAGTATCAGTAGTAACTTAGCGTACCTATTCCAAATTCCCACAACCACGGCACTTGCACAGAACGCACAGCAAGCGTTTCTGAAACTCCCTCCCTCCCTCCCTCCCTGCCTCCCTTGCCCAGGTTGACCGGGAGATAAGATACGATTGCGATGGGATACGTCTAGACCATAGCCGACCCACCGACCGACCAACCAACCGAACAGGAAGCAAGCACGGTACGATATTCGTAATTGAACCATCACTTATCGCGATAAATTTTAACCAAGATATCATCATACAAGCAAAATATATATATATAAAATATAAAAAAAAACTTCAATCACGGTAGAACTAACTAAATTAGTTATGGTAATAATAATAATTTACGGTATCATACTCGTAGCTGTAGCCGATCGATAGACTACTCGAGTATGCCCATCGAACCCACAGTTATTTATGATGATGCCATAAACCCACCGCACCGTTTGGAATGTGTAAAGTATGATACAAGTACGGTACTGGTACCGTACCGTAGGCTGGATGGCCGGCTGGCTGGCCGGGTTACGGTAGTCTAGCTAGCTAGCGTACGGATAGTTACATATATTAGTTATATCACGAAGCATGTGATATGATGGCTGTACTAGTACTCGAGTCCGTACCGGTAGGCCGTAGTTTTGTTTTTTTTATAGTGTTTTTTTTTTTTACTGGTGTGATATCGTGAGAGGACGCGTTACTGGCTTCGTGTTATATGGCGAGCCCCCGGTATGATAGGTACCGGTAGGGGGGCTGCGGTTGGTTCTTGTTGAAGTGTGATGGATGGGGTTTGTGGATTTTTTGTCGGGCATGGACCATTTATGCGAGTTGTGGATTTTGGGGTTCTGTTGATGATGGAGGGGGTTGTGGTGGTGTGGTGGGTATGATGATACTGGGAGAGTTTGTTTGGATGGATGGATGGGGGATGGGTGGGGTGGGGAGACGGGTTTGTGGGTTGTAGGTTGGTTCTTTGGGATGATCTGGTTTGGTTCAGTCTGGTTTGAACTCTTCTCGCTTGAATCTGCCTTTTTCAGTGGGTGGTGGTGATCGATTGGTTTTGCTTGCTCTATCATACCCTACCATACTCGTAGAGATGCTCTTGTCTCCCTCCGCAAGTCGGGTAGGGGCGGTGGTTATCGGGACTGGACCAGACTGGACTATGATTTGGAATTGGCAAATCGTAAAAGCACTTGGGGTGTACAATACCGTATACCACTCGTATATCATACTCGCCGGCTTTGACGTTTCGGAATTAACGGATGCTGAGGCGGGGTAAGTTAAGGTGAAGTTATGAAAGGCAGGCAGGCAGGCAGGGACTCGAGTACGAGTACGGTATGATAACCTATCCTCTCCGAATCGTGATTCCACTCAAAATTCCTCGTCTATCGGCAACGTGCGATAGCGTGATCACCTAATTCCTCCTGGGCACGATCCGCCAGTTCTATATACCGGTATGTGATACATAGAAGTCAGATTAAGCACTCTTAGCAGAACTAACACCGACCTTGGTATCGGTGCGTAGGGCAGTAGCACCACACCATTCCTCAAAACTTCCAGAATTTATCATAATACATACCAGTATTATAATACCATAAACCTCCCCTTCTCCTCCTCCTCTCCTCTCACACCTACAGCGGCGACAAGGTGGGTGGGTGGTGAAGGGCGCACCCCCACGCATACGACGATCCGCATTGCAATCAACAAAACCACAGCAATCCATCACAACCCTGTACCGTACCGTACGAGCAGCCGGTGGGCCCAAGTGCTTGCTGTACCGTACCCTGCATCCATCAATTATCCCCACATCCCCCACCCAAGCGAGCATTGACCAAAGCCAAGCCATTCCCTCCCTCCTTCTCTTCTGGTGGCCGTATGCCTGGATTGGCGGTGTCTCCTTATAATAAATTTGATAATTCCGCCAAACACAAGTCTGCCTCGCGCTTCACCTCGCGCGGCTCAAATGTAGCCCACCTCCCCCCCCAACACGGGCAAAAAATCCTGCAACCCAACCAACCAACCAACCAAGCGACCATTCCGAAACCAGTCTAGACCCATCCCCCGCAACTTATTGTCATATGAACACAAACAACTGTCATAACCGACAGATTGCATAATGATAGGCTCCACGAAATTATTATTTTTTCCTCCCAATTACAACGCATCGCAAACGAAAGAGCCGCAATCGAAGGAATCGGAACAGGCGGTGGACGTGTATATACTCGAGTACCGTACTCGAGTATGGTACAGTATATGAGCCGGGGAAGGCCTTTCCGACAAATGGGAAAAACACCTCGAGCTTGTACTTGCTGTTCGTGGAAGTCGCTTAGGATTGGATGGTCGGTCGCCTGGCTCGTCTCTGGAATCGGCCTTTTAGACGAATTCGTGAGATGGTGTCGCTACGGTAGGGTAAAGTGTTCTGTGGTGTCCTAAGCCCCCACTTAAGAATAGTATCAGATTACCGGTATTGCAGAGTATGTACCGTATGTACTCGAGTACCGGTATGTAGCAGCCCCCGCAAGTGCCTGCTATGGTACTCCAGGGTACAAGTGGAGTGGACCCTTGAGCCTCCCTCGCCTTTCTTCCCCATCTCCTTCATCGCGTTGGCGCTGCCATTCCCCTCACCCCTGAAAGCTACGGTACAATAGGCCCAATCTTGGAAGTCTCAGACCCCTTGTGTAAACCAGACAGTATATTCGAGTAGGCGGGGGCGGACAGGCTCTCATTGGCCCCAGGCCACAATCAACGGGGGGGGGGGGGAGAGCAGGATACCAGTATCATAAAGTTCTCTGTCATAGTTAATCAAAATAAATTATCATACAGGTCGTTGTCGGTATTTTTTCTCTCTCTCCCCCTTCCAAATCAAAAAAGACACCATTGTTGCACTTATCAAATTTTGACCGGTTAAACTTGGACTCGCCTCACCCGTGCTCACCCCTAAAGTGCCAGTGCGAGATCGGTAGTACAACCCCTGGGCAAAAAAAAAAAAGTGCACCATTTTTTGCTCTATCCAAGACTGAATCTTGGCTGGGTTTTATTGTAACTTACGAGTAGTCACGTATTTCAAGCCATTTCCAGCTTTACTTCCCCGGTTTCCCAGTTACTTCTCCAGTTCACTGCGGTTTCTCCGTGGCTCTAATGCGGGTGCTGCTCACTCTGGTTAGGGATAGGGAGTTTTATGGAGTCCCGAAGGAGTTTCTGGAGATGGCTCAAAAAGTGCCATTTTGCGATCATGAGTTAGCACGGCGATGTCATACCAATCTTGGAAAGTGAAGTACCGATAGAGTCATACCCCGCAATTCCGGACCCCGATACCACGAGCTGTCTCCTATTTATCATAGTCTACGGACCTCCGAGAGTTTTTTTTAAATTTCCTCACATGATAACCAAAAAACCTAACCTAACCTGCTGTCCCGAATCATCCTCTGTGAGTGCTTGCCCCAGGCAAGAAAGTATCCAGAAATACGGAGGGTGAATTCGTGATACGCACGAATTTTCTGCCATATATCCCGCGAATCCCAGGATGCTGTATCGGCGCAGATCCTCTAGATTTTGGCAACGTCTGGGGTACCGGTAGCGGTACGGTACCGTACTCTGCCTAGGCAAGAAAGTACTCGAGTATTCCATATCAGGGGGTCGTGAATTGCTTAGGCGCTCAGGTGCGCACGGGGTTTTTTTCCCCATACCGGTATTTTGTGAATTCTTGTTATTGAATTACTCGAGTACTTCTTGCTTGGGACGAGTGCGGCCGTGTAATAACAGCTATATATATAAAAAAAAAAACCCTGGCAGCCGGTTTTTTATCGTGAGAGCATGGAAAGTGAGGGACAACGGGAGAAAAAAAGTAAAAATGGATTTTGTGCACTTATTGAAAGCGACCTCCAAACGCGTGGTTGACAAAAACATGGTAGGTTTTGGTGCACCGGTGGGGGAAAGAGGGAAAAAAAAAGAAAAGGCAATTTTGCCGAGGGGATGTTTTTTCCTAGAAATCTCTTTCTTTTGCTTGGTTTTCCCATCGGAGGTGCAGATACCGGTGTGTATAATATTGTCGAAAAGTTAGCACCAGTCACGAGTTGTTGTAGGCAAGACCGCTGGCGGAGGGTTATTGCCGTTGGGGATGTACGAATAGTGTTCTGCAAATGTAGTAGTACAGTGTGTTCGAGCAGAGTGAGTTCGTCCACCCATCCACAGTCCCTGTGGGAGGACCTTTTTGTTTTGTTCCCTTTCGTGTCCTCGAGGACTCCAAGTTAAATCCTGCGCATTGCATGAGTGTGTGCAGGTGCAAGTATGAGTGTGAGTGAGTGTGTAACTGACACGAAGGATTCCTTTTCGTTTTTTTCTTTTTTGGTCCTATCAATTGGACCCGCCTTAACAAACCAAGGGTAGGTCGGGAGGTAGGAGGAACTGTCCAAATGGACTATATGCTGCATGCACAGGGGAGGGAAGGAAAGAGTAACGGTGCTCGAGTAGGGAGAGTCTGCCACAGGTTGTACGAGTTCTGTACTCGAGTAGTGCGCAGGTGCGAAGGCGCATGATGTCGTTAGATGGTTAGAGTCAATGAGAGCGAGAGCGAGAAGGGATGGGTGATGGATCAGGTCAGGCGGGGGTGGGAGAATAGCTAAACCCACCAGCTGATGATATAAGAGAGAGCAACTGCTGCGAGCTTCTTCCAAATATCACTATCGAGCGGTGCTTTCGTCAACACACCTGCTATCTTCTCTGCCTGTTACCAGTATCTCTACCTAGTATTATATCTTCACCTACTACTATCTACTATCTCCACCAAATCTCCAAATCCAATTCACTCCCCAAACCTCCAACATCAGAAATCAAAACCAAAAAGACCGAAAATGTCACAGATAACCCCCCTCAACACCAAATCCCACACCTTCTCCTCCACCACCACCACCTCTTCCGCCTCCTCCTCCCCGGCATGCTCTCCAACATCAACAACCTCCTTCTCCTCCTCCCCCTCCTCCTCCAGCACCGACAGCCACACCCAAAAATTCCTCGACAAAACCCTCCACAAAGTCAAATCCTTCGTCCCCCAGCACCAGCACCAACACCAGAGCAAGAAATCATTCCCGCAACCCCCAACAGACGTGCCGCAGCAGCACTATCAACGCAGGAGCACCGAGAGCCTGCAGCGGCGCCCCACGGTGACAATGTACGGACGGCATTCGAACGAGTGGTTGTTTGGCGGTGTGTCGGTGCGGAGGGTTGTGAGCGAGCTTTTTCAGCAAGAGAATTGAGGGCCGCTGTCACGCGCGCGGGAGGGGGGATGATGGTGATGATGATGATGATGCGGAACATGAAAGTTCCGGAGGGGTACGATAACAGATTGGCGATGCGATGCGATACATACCACCATCTCGACGATAATCTCCTTTTTCCTCTTGGGTTTCTTTCGTTTATGGGCGCTTTGGAGTTTACTTGCTTGATTGATTCGATTCGATTTTCCACACCACACCTGGCCGTGTTATTTATTTACTTGGTTATTTTCTCCTCTCCCCCCGTTTATAACACCTCGTGATATGATACCCACTTCATTCTTCCCCGTCACTACAGCGACTATTTATTTCATCGCTTCTTCTTCTCCTCCCTACTCACTCAATCTCTCCTTCTTTTAATATCATGTTATATATATCGTCTATTCGTTTCAATTTTTTCTTTCTCTTCTTTCTTTTCCCCCTTTCTCGATGAATTTGAGGGGAGGATCATTTGATTTATGATATTATTACATATATCCTTTCTCGCTTGTATTTTTATATATAAGCGTCAATTAGTCAGTTCTTTGGAACATAGCACACACACACACACACAAAAAACGCCGAAAATAATATATATGACTATTCTGATATCACACTTTTTTTCTTCCTTTCCATAATATCACTCCGGTCAGTCATTCAGCCCATTCATTTCTGCTCTCACGGGTTGGTTGTTATGCATCATAAACATATCTATGATACGTACGAGTAGGATAGCCAAGAATCCAAAGATTCAAAGCCAATGCTTTATTCATTTCCGTCAATTGAACGACTGCAAGGCCTATCCATCATATGCATGCTACAGTATGAAAAGGAAGCGGGAGGGAGGGAGGAGGGGGGGGGAGGAGAAGGAGGAAGAGGGGCCTAAATTCTACCCCAAGAACCCGTGGAAAACCAAATCCACACGAGAACATCCAAGATTCCATAATACTGTAATATGATGTTCGCGATGAACGAAAGAATCTTACTTGCAGTATCATAAGTTAGACTACGGTAACGGTATTTCGCAATAATCAATCAGTGGAACCGTTCCTCAAACCCGAACGGAAAGAAAAAGTTGTGTATTTCCCGTTGCACAATGGATGACCATGTCATCCATCCCCATCCATCTACGTCTTTTGAAAAGAAATAACTCATTCTGGTGAGGGATTGACTTTGAAGAATTTCCTTCCTTCCTTCTTTCCTTACTCACCACTAGTCTATGTATGATATGATATATATAATACTCCATTGCACGATAGTAAGCCCTCTCTCTCTCTACTCCATGTCAAATACCGTAACCAAGTGGTTAGAACTCAGTTAACTTCCCCTTCCGTCATACACTTCTATTATAATAATATTATCTACCCTGGTATATCATAGCTCTTACATACTCCCGCACCCGGCACACAACATCATCATCCCCATCCCATCCCGCAAAGTAAAAAAAAAAAGAGATAAGTTAGAGACTTCTCTTCCTCAGCTTACGACGACTTCGTTCGCCGTGGTACAGTGCCGTATCACGCAACAGCCATCACAGCAAATATAGTAAACACCCAAACCAACCAACCAACCCGGTAAAAAGAAAAATGTGTCATATCATACTTGTAAAATACCGTATCACGGATTCGTAACCGTTCATTCATCCATTGGAATGATCCCTACCAGACGTTTCTTCTTATTCCGGTGAGTGGGACCGTGCCGCCCATCCACAAACGTTCCCACTGCGGCTTCGATAAAATAAAACTGGTATTATACTCGAGTACCGGTAGTTACGGTACGGTACGGGGTTCACCGTACGCACGGACGGGGCGGACGGACAAACAATTATCCCTAGAGGGGTGCTCATCGTCGTCATCGCTTTTTTCTTCTTCCTTTTCTCTGCTCTGCTCTGCTCTGCTTGTATGATATGAAACTCCCTAGTTAATTAGTTGATCGATCAATCGATCAATTACAATATCATGCACGCACGCAAGTTCGCACATCAAAACCACCAAACTCCCCATCTGCGTACCGTACTACAATGATACCAGTCTACGATACGTGCGCAGACAGGCTAGACAGCACAACCCGACCCAACCCAACCCTCCCCCCTCCCCCCTCTCCCTCCCCTCAGCCCTCCCATCTCCCATCCTCTCCTCAACAGCACAGCACAGCAATGGTACGATACCTGTGACCATAGTTCCAAAATCCCCACGATGACCATCACGTAAAGAACAGAACAGAAACAGAACCGGTAATGACGTGCGGGGCTGAATCTTTAAAAGAAAAAGTTATAAAAATAGTTGGGGCCGCGTATATATACATCATACCCTTAACCTTAAGCTTATCGTGATAGCGTAATTATTTCTTACCGGTTATTTCTTCCCCCTGGTACTTGTATCAGAGGAGGAGGAGATTTGTGTCGTAATATTATCAGGAACCAACCCAACCGCGCTCCAATTGAACCAGTTACCATACCATAACGGGGGGGGGGGGGGGGGGAATATTTGGGTGGGGACACATGGCAAGATGGGAAAGGAGAAGGAAAAGAAAAAGGGTAGTTTACATTTTTGGTTGGTAGATGGGAAGGTAGGGGGTGTGATTGGGTGGTGGTGGTGGGAGGAGAAACTGTAACTTTTTTTTCTCTTTTTTTTCTCTTTCCCTTCTCTAACATAAACCCTTGATGGGTTGGGAGTGATGATGATGACGATGATGATGATGATGATGATGGCCGCTTGTCAAATAGTCTAAGTGCCGGCGCAGTAAAGTGCGGGCCGGGGATGCGGCGGTGACTGTACTGCACTAGCACTGTAATTTGTTGAAGCGGTCATGAAATGTCACTAGTTTCTGTGTGTTCGGTGCAAGGCTCGCTCGCTGGCAGGGTCCCTCCCTCCCCCCTCCCCCTCTTGAGCTGCCTTCTGCAGCACCACCGAACCCGGCAGGTCTTTTTAGTCCAAGTTTTCGGGATTGTATTATAACATAATTGTGCTTTGTGCACTATCGTGTGTTGTGTTGTCTTCCTTTTTTCTCACCATGTGCCCTCCCCACCCCCCCCCAACCACTTCCCCCTGTGAAGATTCACTGCATGATGCTATCATAATGAAAAAGATGCTTCGGATATCGTCGTCACCTTTCTTAGCAATGTGGTCATTGGGGAATAGATATGGTGGCTTCGTTAAGAAAGAGGGGTTAGTATGAGCAGTGTTGGTGTTGTTTCTGCTGGTACTGACTGGTTCGGATACCGTACTTGAGCGATGTGAATTAATTCTTCCTTTCAGCACTAATAATAATAATATATTATCCTATGGGCTTATTATAATAGCGGGTGATGTGTGATACAGCATAGGGCTGGCTGGGAGCCGCCACCCACCCACCCGTGCAATAGATTTTCTCATCTGATATGCATGATGGCCGGATGGGGGACTGGGGGGGCAAGTTGCTGACGCAGTTCATGAATGCAGTTGCATTACCTACCTACCGCATTGAGAGCAGTGGGGGGAGAGGGGAGAGCCAGCTGACGATTAGATTTTTACGTCAAAATAAGAAGCGGCTCAAGTATGTATGAAACTCACAATTGCGTTAAAGTGGGAGGTTTTATATAGTCCTGGCTATAAAGGGTTAGGATATGGTCGTTTTATTGAGATCTTGAGATGGGGCGCGAGGGCAATTGGTCTTATTTGGGCATATCATACTAGTTTCTGCCTGTTGGTGATATGGTGTATACCTATAAAGTCTTGAATTTTTTTTTTGACATTATGGTTCTGGCTCTGCAGTTCTCTTGAAGGGGGCTGGGGGGTTGGTTGGGATGTGTATCTTTCTTACTCGGTGTGATTGTCTACTGGGCGAAGCACGTTACTTGAGGAGCTTGAGAAAGGCCCTCTGGTGATGATCTGGAAATATCAATTTTCAAAAACATATATATTGTTATTATTATTAACCTTTAGTGATTTCTACAGAAGCTATATTAAAAGAGGAAGAAAAAAACCTGCTTTCTGCGCCATCCTCCTCCCCTCCTACCAATCCTGCCCAGGCCATCTCGCCCACACGCATCCAGACTTCAGTTGTTCCTCCATACTATGTGTGCTTCCCGTTACCTGAGCTCCTCAATGATTCTAACGCAACATTCAACGTCCTACTACTGGGATCGTTATACCATTGGCCGTAGCCCTCTGCTCTCGAGCAGAGGGGGCGTGCTGAGAGTTAGGATGAGTAACTCCCTGTTCCGGGTTTCTGCGGCACAGCTATGCCTAGAGCATGGCAGTGATCAGCGCTCTGAAGCTACTCAGGAGAGTTGTTAAGGCGGGGCGGTGTGAGATGAGGAAAGCAAAAGAATCTTATATAAGACCAAGTCAGTAAGCAGGATGCTTTCAAGCTCTCGATTGCTACTATAGAACCAACCACCAACCCCTGATGGCATTGCAACTATGGTAGGAATAATGGGAAAGTTTCTTTTATATAGAAATCTTTGGCAAAAACGAGAAGAAAAGTTCTGTTTGGGTAAACGGCACAGCATGTCGGTGGGGGGGAGGGGGGTTGTGGAAGTGTTTTAGGAAAATCAGGACCGAAGCTGACTTTAAGCCATTGGCTCGTCGTAGCTTATCTTGCTGTAGCTGGGGGATCTGGCAGCACCTGAGGTCGTCAATTCTGAGCTTCTCCTCATAGATTGTCTACCTTGAGAGCGGCGATCTGCCATTCTAGGATCGGACCTAGTTGCTAAGGATGAACATAGTCCCCATGAGGCACTAAACAGAGTGGGGATTGTGGAGCCCTGCACGGCGAACTAATCTGAAGAATATAATAATAAGACCAAGTCAGTAATCAGGACACTTTGAAAATTCTCAATTGCTAGAGCAAACTAGCGAGTCAGATGGCGTGGTCACGGGTGTGGCCTGAAGAATGAGAATGTTCTTTTTTGGATCTTTCGGGAAGTATTATAAGAATAAAAAAGGATCGTTGATGTAGGAGGGGGCAAATATGTGGATGTGGGTGAGGTGAAGGGCTCTAGGAAAGCAAGGACACAAGATGAATTTAAGTAATTGCTAGAACAAACCTTCTGCCCCTGGTGGTGTGGTAATCGTAACAGGGCGGGAAGAAGGAGGAGGATTGTTTTTTTGTTTTTTTTTGGGTAATCTGGGCAGTGAGAGCAGAGGTGCCGCTGAAACGGTGAGGGCAAGAACGACTTCCAGGTACTGGCCACACTCCTCGAAAACAGCCTGTCGTCCTGGTCCTGCCCCCAGGATTGGTCGTAGGGATCCCTCGCAGTGGCTGGTTAGCATTGTGTGTGATAACACCAGCTCGTGAAAAAGGAGAGCTGCTCCCCTACTCACGAGTTTGCATTACTTACAAGCTATGAAATTAGGGAACATATGAGGGATATTAATGTGGTTTCGTGGTACAGCAGGTCATCACACCAGTCAAACACGCTGGCGGTTTCCTGCCCGAGCGTGGATGGAATAACCGATTTGCCCTCGCTATTTCACAAATTCCTTCTTCCCTTCATTCACAGAGCCATCTATTGCCTTTTAGTTGTAGTAGGCTACTTGTGGATTGATGTGGTTGGGGAATTCTCTAACTGGAGGGCCTGGGACATAAAATATACTTAAGCTTAAACTAGATGTCAGTTCGTTAATTATTTGGATACTTTAGAGTAGGGATTATCATACCCGCATTAACTAATCAGGGGTTTCTCTGGGTGGGATTGGTTCTTAACTTATATACTATTTAGCCGAGTGATAGGTTGTGATTACGAGAGCAGTCGATTAAAGGTGTGAGCGTGCGGGTGCGTTTTGAAGTATCATACATAGTCTAAAATGGAACAGTATCTATTATCCAGGGGTATCATATAGCTGTAAACTACAATTTCCAGGAGTAGAGAACACTGATAACCGGATCTATGGTTAGGGAGGATAGAAAACTGCAGATGATACAAATTAATTTACGAAGGCCCAGAACACAGAATGGTCGATTAGCCAACCCGACTAGGGGCGCTTCAATTGGACTCGCCACTTTTTTTCTTTAGATTTCACTTATCGAGACTAGTGTAATTTACAGTCAATTTAGCGTCATGAAATATGATTCGTTTTTCGGTAACTCGCGATGTTGAAAAATATGAAATAGGCGAGCCGTATACCGGGAAACTTGGGAGAGTGAGAGATACTTGAGAACTTGATTCTGCTTAAGGGAGGCGGAGGGGCGCACTATTTATACAGCGGAGCAGCAACGTTTATCCGGAGTGGAAATGGGATCCGAGGTGAAACAGTAGGGAAGACCAGAGAAAACAAATGAGAACAGAATTACATATATGATCACTTGGTCGAGTAATAAAATGGGAGGAAATACAAATACCATGAGTTGAACTCAGACAGCATTGAAGTGGGACTAAGGCATACTGACCAGTGTTATCGTACTCGAAGACGTAGGAAGTGCATATCTGAAAGTATAATTTCAACACGAAGGGCAACATACTGGATTCATATAGGGGATGCTGTTATGCGGTTAGGAGGCTAGGAGATATGCGTCTATGGTTGTGTGGTTTTAAGGTGTGCGGCGAGTATGATAGGCGTGTGCGAGCGGATTGCTGCCTTCGCATCTTATGGTGGTAGGCATATGATAGGATATCGGCTTTTTTGCGCTATTGATATCCGTTACTGCCCGGTATGGTATCATCTACTTAGGTACTGTACAACTCATCGACAAGTCTGATCTGACCCTCTAACAATCCGTCAAACCAAATTTCCTTCATTTTTCTATCTAAACACCTACACCCAGCAGCAATAATGCACCCTAGCAAACCAGGCTGAAGAGAAGAAAGGAGATATACGGGAGAGGAAAAAACGGAACCTGCAGGTGTCTGGAGCTGTGTATTGTTGCATTGAAGGTCTAATGTCAGGCGGAAGAAAAATAAAAAGAATCAATGACGACCTGGATAAGTATTAGTTCCGGTGGTGCTATGATGTGAAAATGCCTAGCTGGCGCAGTGGTTAACATGTCAAGAAACTAATAACCTCCTGTGCAATTAGCAGGAGCTCAGGCGTTCGATTCGGCTCAATTTGAGTTATTATTGAACAATCCGTCACGTAGGGGATGTGGGCAGTCCTGCCCTACAGGAACTGAGAGAAACTGAAGACCTTAGCCCCCTTCAATGGGAGTGTAGCGTAACTCAGATCTGCTGCGAGGCGGTAGAATCCGACTCTAGGCCCTACCCTGTAAGGGTAGGGTTGGCGATCGGCGGGGTAGCAGAACAAAAATGAAACGAGAGTTTTTTTTGATTATTTTTCCTTTTTTAAAAAAGCTGATTTGCATCTTCTGGTTGAGGGAGGTGGGGAAAGAGGATGCAAATTCTGAATGCTGTACGGATTCTCTATTCTAGTATTATAGTACATGGCGCTTCTACTATTTGGCAGGAGTCAATTCCCCTCACTGCGAGTCATTCTTGAGAAATGCATCATTCAGGACAGGAGAATTAAAAAGTCCCGCCCGATGGGAACTTACAGACTGAATATCTTAGTCTTCCTCAATAAGGCTGTAGTGCAGACCGGGCCTGCTACTACGAGGCGGTATAATTCGACTCTACACTATCCCCCCCTCTGATAGGGGCGATCTCCACGATTTGCCGGCTAGAAGGAGAAGCAGAGGGGAAAAGGACGGGGGAGTAAAAAGGCTTACTTTTCCTCTAGTTCTTTCTTCTGCTATTACGCCTACAAGTGATATACACCTTTCATTTTGCTTATAGAATTTTGAGTGTGGTAAGCTATTTTCATCACGGATGGGAGTGGTGAGAGGAGCATCTCCCGGTTTTACCTGGGCATCACTGGTGCCCATAGGGGCTTCTGCTCAGCTAGTATTATCGGCCTTCGTTTCAGTGTTGTTCCTTCCACATCCCATTCCATCGGGTACAATAGTTGGCGTAGGTCATAAACTTTAGGGATCCCAGAGGATCATGGGATATCAGGACAGCTTCTAGATTGTTTGGGCATAGCGGAGGAGGAGAGGTAAGATAGTGATTTATCAGCTTGCTGTGTTCCTTCAGAGTTCGTCGAGTTTTCTTGGGGTTTGGGAGTTATTGGTCATGCGGAGATACACATCTCCAAGCTTGTTCTTGGCTATAATAGGAGAGCTAGGTGTCGTCCATCCACCGCGATTCAATGTTTAGCTGCGCTTGGAGCCGATTGTGGTCGCTCTTCCACACCTCCATTCTTGGGCGGGTTCGTTAGGATCCAACACAAGAATCTTCTCGGGATATATATTGCCGAGTGGCATATGTTTTTCTTGCTCGTAGGAGCTCAAGTAAACCATTGGCGGAATATTATCTTGCACACACCCAGGTTTCCCTGCTTCCGCCTCCACGCTGGCAACTCATTAAAGCAGTGCCATTGTCCACTCCCCTCACCTTGCTCCCAAAAGTGCTCCTGGGAAGGGAAGGCTACATCTCAGAGACACAGGTAATTTATCCAGGAGCCAGGATTTGATGGCTGGGATTCTGTCCCAGGGACATTGGGCTTTGAATGTGTGTCTACTGTGAAATTGAATGAAAGATCTTGAGGAGGGGGCACGAGTGAGCTCTGATGATAAAGGGTTTCTGCCAACCTCCCGTAAGCTGTCGAGGGGTTTCCACCCGGTAATATTATGATAATAATTATGAATCCCCTTTCCGAGTCCACTAACGTGCCATATTTGACCACTCACCCACAGATCTATTGGCATAGATGGGAAATATTTTAGCTGTTCGTACGTTAATCATAATGCATCTAGTAGTTCACCAGCACACCTCTCGACCACACAGTACTCTGTGCATAACAAAAGCCAAACTGCTAAAATTATGTCCAGAATGGGGGGGGGGTATTTGGGAGAAATCCTTTGCGAGAACATCTACAAAGCGGCCTCGTGACCGGATGTCACAAATCGTGACTAAGCAAGGCAGATTTCACATGACTAATAGTTATTAGTCATAAGGTATGTTTATGTTTCTATGACTCACGATCGTGAGTCATAATTATGTTTCACGCTATGCAGTCAGTTGACTCATAGTTCTCACATGACTCGCACTTGCGTGTCATCGTTATGTTATGATTGGTTGATGTTTCTATGACTCACAATTGTGAGTCATAATGATGTAATGACTTTTGCGCGTGACTCACATTATGAGTCACGAGTTTTACGCAGGTGGCGCGCTTTGCACACCTGACATGTTTTATGTTTTATGATTGGTTTATGGCATGTTACGCAGTGACTCATAGGAGTCATCT
>Ga0307509_10005020_pt1 | contig 18659 bp, 23 predicted proteins | sample 10_EM_MG_FD_202245 | JGI IMG/M metagenome (GOLD analysis project Ga0307509, IMG submission 202245) | Populus trichocarpa ectomycorrhiza microbial communities from riparian zone in the Pacific Northwest, United States - 10_EM | ecosystem: Host-associated > Plants > Roots > Unclassified | place...
TTGAGCTCACTCAAGAATACAAACAAACCCGATGTTACCCCCGTCGCGTCATACGAGATCTTCCCCAACGTTGACATTTGGGCGAACACGTACGATCTGTTCAGGTTTTCAGAACGACCAGGAGAGAGACCTCCAGACGTATGTGCGCTCGGTTTTGCATTCTGGATGATGTTTACGTCACTCTCTCTTATTAGGTTGAGGATCCTAGGCTGGATTGTGCTATTATGCGACCTATGGAGTCGGATGGCGATCACTTCCTGTCATATTACTTGACGCAAAAGGATGAAGACGCGATCCAGTTCAAAGAGGATCGTGCGGAACACATGAGGCGCAGTCTTGCGGAGCACCTGGAAGAATCTGACGAACACGTAGGTGCCCAGAGCATGGCTCAACTAAGAGAATGTGCTGACGGGTCCCCTCAGGTAACGCCATTCCACTTCGTTCGCGACTACGAAACCGTGAAGGTGGAACAAGAGGTACCGAACGAATTCCTACTCCTGTTTGACGATTACGCGGAGCCGCCAACGGCCAACTACAAAAACATTGAACGGAAGATCATCCTTAAGAAGAAACGTGTGAATGTGGGTGGGGCGCCGTCAGCTCAACGTGGTTTTGACTGACGATTCCTTCTCTACAGCCTCAGGAAACATACGACAAGTGGGATGTCATCAATGCTACCCACGTTGGGATGAACGGAGAAGAGGTCGCAGAGGCACTATCCGAGGTCAAGGACCCGATGTACCTCCTGGGAAGGGCCGAGCTCGATGCCGAAGGGGAGGTTGTTGATGAAACCCAGATGGAGCTGATGGATACAAGCATCCCAATCATCGCTTGACCTTCAAGCCACAAGCTCCTCGCTATAGTCGCTTCTTGCTTTTTACTCTTTGCTTTCGATCGCACTCGTACGAATACTTCACCGCGCACCACGCACTCCCCCCGTCCACGTCTGAGAGAGTCGTTGAGCCAATTTCGTGTTATTTGCATTTGTTTGGGTAAGGTGTATCAGTTGAACTTTTGAACTTTTTCCTCTCACAAGGTGACACGTCGGTCTGACATGAGCGTCTAGTTATCACCCGCGGTCCCTTTCTCCACTCATCCAGCTCACCCCTGTCCTCTTACACTCCTTCGGAAAAACCACACACTACGAAGAACATGGGATCCGCTTTCAGCTTCGTGTCTTCCGGGACCGTCCTCACCGTCCTCGTCGCCGGGGTTGCATTTGCGTACGGGTACTACTCAAGCCAAATCCGAGAACCCGCTCCGGAGTCGAGACTCACCTTGCCCAGGGAGAAATCAAAACACTCGAGCTCGTTGAAGAAGAAGTCGAGGAAGAGGCAGGCGGTGGATAAGGAGGTCGTGACGAGTGCTGCTGAGGAGGACGTCAAGTTGCCCGGATCGGAACCTTCCACTTCGTCTGGCGTCAAGTCCAAGTCAGACGGACAGAAACCGACCGTCGTGTCGTTCCCGACTGTTATTCCTGGAGGGTTTGGTGGTGACACTACGACCTCAGCTGCAGAGGTCGATACGGATGCCGGAGGTTCGGGGAAGCCGAAGAAGAAGAAGAAGGGTAAGGGCAAGAAGGCTGGAATGGAAGGAACTGGGTCGGGTGCTCAAGTTGAAGAGAAATCCGACGTGTCTGGCCCTGCGGAATCCTCGGTCCTCGGTCGTTCGGGCAGTATCAAGAAGCGGCAGTCGCAGTTGGGCGAGGCCGGTGGCGCGGGCTTGGACAACTCCGAAGCGTGGACGAGGGTCGAGTCTAGACGCAAACCGAAATCTCAACCTACGAAGGGTGCCACTCAGGATGGGACTAGCGACGCTGGGATCACGACCTCGGTCACTGGCAACTCTTCCGCTCCGACGGATGACGAAGCCGGCCCTCCGCCCGAACCCAATGCCGCCTCCGTTTCGAAAGAGAACCGGAGAACGCTTGCGGAAAAGTTGACTCCAAAGCCCCGTAAGACGGGGGTTGAAGAGTGAGTTTGAGATTTTTCCACCCACTTGCGGGAATTTGAAATCACCTCCATTCTGTTTGCTGACTTTTATGAATTTGACGTGCTTCCCAGTATGCTTGAAGTGCCAGACCAGCCGTCGGTAGCGCGCGTGTTGCGTGTTCAACCGAATCCTGGGGAGCAACCTGCACCGGGATTTTCGTGGGCGGACTACGAGGACGTTCAGGTGGCGGCTGCTGAGGATGCGGATGGGGAGGATGATGGAGGTTGGGGTGTGGTGAAGAGTCGGGCCCGAAACAGTCCGTCCCACGTTTAAATTCCGATTCTATTCATTAATGCGCGTTTAATAGAGTCGGACCGGCCACCGCAGACGGACTCGCAACCCCAGAGTGGGTCGGAGATGACCAAAAAGCAACGGCAGAACGCTGCCAAACGTGAGGCCCAGAAGGCTGCTAAGGTTGAGGCTGAGGCGCAGCGAGTGGCGACTCTGTCAAAGCATAAGCGGGAGTTGGAGAAGGCGAAAATCGCCGAGCAGTACTCTAAGAAGGATACAGGCTCCTCGGCCTCGGTCAACGACAAAGGCCACTTGGTGTGGGAATAGAGAACCCCCCTATTTTTAAACTTTGGAGGATAGTTTGCGTTAGTCTTAACAACGCAATCCCTCTCGTTTTTAATTTTATACCTTGACTTGGTCATTTTATCGAGTCCGAGAGGATGAGCGATTGTGGGAAAACGAATGATGGGGGCGGCGCTTGCAAGATCTCTCGTCACCCTGTCCTCCCCTGGTCCGGTTACCAAGCGCTCACGGAGCATAGTGGACTTGGTCTGATACTGTGGTACTCCTCACACCGGAATCGGTTTCGTCTCTCGCCTCCACTCGCAACATGACCACGACCGTGTTACGTTCTCGTTTGCCCTCTCTGGTCGCCGGAGGACGGAGATACGCCGTCCAGCGGACCGCCCCAAAGTTTGCGAGGTTCATGGCCACGCCTTCTGCTGACGTGAGTCCTCTTCCCCAGTCGCAGCGGGTGTCGTGTGTTGGGTGGTTGAGCTTATCGCGTCGTGGGTGTGTGCAGCTGAGGAAGACAGGCCTCTACGATTTTCATGTTGCGAATGGTGCCAAGATGGTCCCGTTCGCCGGGTACTCTATGCCTCTGTCATATGGAAGTGTGGGAGCTGGTGAGTTATCTCAACTTGTCTATTATCTCACCCGCACGCGTGCATCTGACACTGCGTTCCCCTTTTCAAGTCGCCAGTCACCATCATGTACGAAGCAAAGTCGGTCTATTCGACGTCGGCCACATGGTCCAAACCAAGTACGCCGGCAACCCCTTACCCTCGTTATCTGAACGTTCCCCTCACCATTAGATCCGTACTACCCGTTCCATCAGATTCCGAGGTCCAACGTCAGCCGCTTTCCTCGAATGGCTCACCCCATCCTCCCTCGCTTCGCTTTCACCCTACTCATCCACCCTCTCCGTCCTGCTCAACGAAAAAGGCGGGATCATCGACGACACAATCATAACCAAACACTCTGAAGACGCTTTCTACGTCGTCACGAACGCGGGGAGACGTGATCGAGACCTCGCCTGGTTCGCTCAAAAGATAGACGAATGGAACAGCGATAGCAGTAAGAGTGAGAAGGGGAAGGTTGAGTTGGAGATTTTGGATGACTGGGGGTTGTTGGCGTTGCAGGGGCCCGAGGCGGCAAAGTATTTGCAGACGTTGACGTCGTTTGATTTGAGGTCGTTGACGTTTGGGAGGTCTGCGTTTGTGCCGCTTGAGGGTTTCAATCTGCACGTTGCGAGGGGAGGGTATACGGGTGAAGATGGCTTTGAGGTGTGCCCCCTCCACTCTCCGACCCGCCTGTACGCCAATCCTAACGTCCACGCTCTGTAGATCTCGATTCCTCCCACAGAAACCGTCGAAGTAGCCAAGCTCCTCTCACAAGCCCCAGTTCAGCTAACCGGTCTCGGTGCCCGAGACAGTCTCCGACTCGAAGCCGGGATGTGTCTGTACGGTCAAGACCTCGACGAAGACACCTCCCCGGTTGAAGCCGGTCTCAGTTGGGTCATCGGCAAGGAGAGAAAGGAGACCGGTGGTTTCATTGGAGCCGATCTGGTATTGAAGCACCTAAAGGATGGACCTCCACGGAGGAGAGTTGGGTTTGTCGTTGAAGGTGCGCCGGCCCGCCGTGAGTCACCATTCTTCCATCTTTCGCGCTTCATGCGGAGTCTGAAGTTTACTGGTGGCAGAGGGCGCTAGGATCTTCAAGCCTTCGACTAGCGATCCCATCGGGACCGTCACCTCTGGAATCCCGTCTCCGACTTTGGAGAAGAACATCGCCATGGGGTACCTCGAGAACGGGCTACATAAGAAGGGCACGGAGGTTGAGATTGAAGTGAGGAACAAGCTGAGGAAAGCTGTCGTCACCCCGATGCCGTTCGTCAAGCCAAAGTACTGGAGAGGATGAGGCGCTACCTCAAGGAGGTTTACTACACCATCAGCGCTCCTGATCTACTCACTCTCCCCCGCATCCACTGTTGTACCCGTCTCACGCGATTACCACAAAAGGGCCACGATGCCCGTCCATACAACCTCACTATCATCGAACTGTCGGAAGGAGAAAGATATATAATGCTACATAGAGTTTGTAACTACATTTCAAACATGTCCACGTTCAAGGAGCTACCCAGATCTGGCCCTCGTGTCGGAAGATCGGACTCCAATCGTTGCACCCCCCACACTCGTTCCCTGTCCACCACGATCGCCGCTCCCATCGCAACTAGCATGACCGCCACCCCCAGTCTCGGTTCCAGGGCCAGCATCCTCGACACTCTCCTTCTCCCTCCTCGTACTCGTATCGTCGATGCTGGACTTTCGAGGCGGCACCGGAGGTGAAGCTCCCGATCGAAGTCGAGCTTGCTCGCTCGAGTTGCTCCAAACGACTCTCCCTCTGCCGTCCGTCTCGAAGGGGGGGTGCGGGTCATGGTAGATCGGTGTCGGAGATCTTCCTGGGGTCGCGCCTCCACACAGTTCCACGGTTTCTCCGGAACCATCGGGTTGTGAGACCTGGGTTCGTGGCGGTGAATCCGCTACCCCACGATACAAAAATATATCAGTCGCACTGGACGCGTGATAGGCGTAATGATTGTACCTTCCGGTAACGTTTCAGACGTGGTCGATGTCCCAACCTCGGTCCGATCCTCGGCCTCGGTGTTGGTGGCTAGCGATTGGTCCCCCCGAGCGTCACTTGACCCTTCATCCAGAGGGGTGACGTCAACCGTGCTTTCAGTCGTAACGCGCATATTACCCGTGGTAAAGTCCACTCGAATCGAATCTATGGGGGCGTTGTCCAGGAGTGGGACAGGATCTGTTGATCGGAAGTTTCGAACGACGATCCCATCGCCTACACCCCCGCTCTCACCCTCACCCTCACCGTCGTCTGGAGGCTCTTGTTCCGGTGTCTCTTGTCCTCTCGCAAGGGCTACAACGGGAGCAGCGAGGATCGCGTCGGCAACTTCTGGTCGCGGCTGATCGTTACCTGCGTCGTTGTCTTCTGTTCCCTCCGCAGCGTTGCGTTGAGCTTCGTCGAACTGCGATAGGTGGTGGGCGAGCAATATTCCAAGCGGGTTGAATGCTTCAGCTTGGGGGAAGTTGAACCGGGTGAGAGTTCTCCCAACATCTAACGCCTGACAGAGGTTGCAGACATCAGAAGATCCCATGCGGCAGATGACGGGAGAAGACGAAGCTCACCAGGTCGACCAGCCGTCTCTGCTGTTCAGCTTGCGGAGCATCGTTCCCAAATACCTCCGGGATGGATCTTCTCAACCTCTCCAAACTCGCAGATAAATCATCCAAATCCCTGACCCGTATCCATCGGCGCGGCTATATCGACAGGCACACACAGAGGGGGGAAAGAGATGGTATCGTGAGCACGCCGGATTGAAAATCATTAGAAATACACGATGTAAACAGTATTCACGTTCGAGTTATCCGGGAAGATGTAGGGTGTTCCGTCCGCATTGAGGTGTTGGTAGAAACAATTTTTGCCGAACGGGCAATGTCGGCGATTGGATGGTGAGTTCTGGAAGTGCCTGTTGTTCCGTGCGTGGGAATCCATCGTCATCTTTCTACCGATACGAGGCGCTCACCTGCATGGAACCCTGGCCATGCTGGCCTTGTACTGAGTGATGATCTCGACGCGTCGCGGGTGACCCTTGGGGAAGAACTGGCTGGATGGTGTCACAGAGTAGGAGGGTACCCTACAGTAGGGACAAGAGATGTTGGTGGTTTCCGTATCGTTTGTCCTGTTGTTCGGGTGACGCCATTGTCGAATACACTGCGTGGCGGAGGTGGAGGTCAGATATTGGAATGGAGGGGGCACGATTGGGCGGCCACGGAGGGTACGCGCACCTGGACGCAAAGGATGTGACTGCACCCGTCTAACAGCTGACGATCAGAGTTGAAACCTGTGCGTATGATCCTTTCGGACGCACCCATGAGACCATAAGTGACCGGTCTATCATAACATATGATACAATCGGAATCGGGGTTGGGTATACTGGGCTCTTCAGATCCATCGATGTGCAAGAACCAACATCTATCCCCACGCTTGCAATACCCTACATTCGTCACATCCGTCAGTGCTCCGGTATCGGGTACGAGCGAGAACGCGATGGGAGAGAGACGGACCAGCCCGGTAGTATCTGCACGTCTTGTTCTTGTCGTAAGGGGTGAGCCTCTCATCCTCCCCGTGCAGAAACTTGCATTTCTTCCCGGCGAAACACCCCCGAGGGGTTTCGTAGAACTTGCAGACGCCTCTTGGTTTTGAAGTTGATGGTCGTTCCATGTATGTGGGCGACGCCGATCGAGTTACACGGTCCGCTTGCCTTTGAGGGTCGCACCCAGCTCGAGCTTCACCAAGTATTATACTCGTAAGGTGTATCCTACTTCACACCTCTCGTACATTATATAGATCGTAGGCGATACATGATGATTACAGTCTGTTCCGCGTCCGCGGGGAATTCGACTTGTATTTTACTGTGTGGTATCGTGTGGGTGGGAATCGTCGTTTATTAAATAATACGGGGGGAGGTGTCTCCTTGGCGATTATCCAAGTATCAGCCGTAGAGCTGTGTGCCCTCGTTATAGCTCAGGATCCGGGCTCGAGCTTGGACCGGTTCGGGTGAAGGGTTGTCGACCGGGTGGTGAAATCGCTTGGGTAGGAACAGGAGATGTCTACGCCATCGTGAAACCGTACTCCTATGTATCCCCGGCCAAAAATTTCCGTGGACGAAACACCGAATCAGTCAGCGGTGGCACAACCCAACGGGAAACGAGACACTCACTCGGTCCCCTGGCTAGCTCTGATAGTCGTCGGCTCCAACCAAGTAGGAAGCTGAACACGCTGTGGCGTGCACACGATATATGATAGTTTGAGCATTATCGAACGTTGACGTGGCGGAGGACGAGCACAGTCACGAAGTGGAAAAAAGAGTGTGGGGGTAGGGGGTATATGGACCGAGACGGAAACGATTGACTCCAGGCCAATTACTATGCTGGTGCAGGGAAGAGAGAGAGACGGAAAGAGTCTGAGCCACAGATTGTACGTTTTTGTAGGATCTCGGCTAGATCGGACAATGGTCATCCAGACAATGGGACGGGACGCAATGAGGCCAACTTCCATTACTCCCATTGTCCGCCCTGACATGAGAGACTCAGCACGACACGGGACAGCACTGGACCACCCAGTGAAACCGTCATTAATGGTTCCAAGCGTAGACGGCCAAAGCACCCAAGGTCAGACGAGAAGACGGAGAGGACAATTGTTCATTCCCAAAAATGGAAGGCAATACCTCCGGAATCAAACAAGGACAAACAATGGCCAAACATTACATCCGGGATGGTCCGAAGCTGTTACCACAATCTACATGTACATCGTTAGGAGATTCAGATACGATACTACACCTCCACTAACTAGCTCGCCCTTCAAGAGATCTTCATGAATGAAAACAAACTTTGCATGTCCACCCAGCGCCTCGCGTTTTCATTCAAGAACCTCTTCACCGTCTGATTCAAAGTCGCCAGGAATTCGGCGTGTTTGCTTGTCAGGGCCCTGACCTGGTCTGTACTCGTGTTAGCGTCAGAGGGTGGTGCCAATGTAGAGGTACAAACCTTCATGTTCGGCCCCTCGCGAACACCTCACCGCGGCCTCTCCGTCGAATAGATAAGCATAGTACCTGAGCTGGTTGTACAGCTGAATGTCCGAGTACTGACGTAACCCGTCAAGAAATCGCCTTATGGGAGACAGTAACCGAAACCCACCTCAAAGCTCACGCGACCAGTGCACCCTGGTCGCAAACATCTCCTCCCATAAACACTCATCATCCTCGTCCGGTCCCCACACGTAGAATCGTCGCACACGGTCCACCCCAGGTAGAACTTCGAGATATGGTCTCGGATCTGTCTCTCCAGTTGTACCTGAATACTTGCGTCTCCGAGAGCCTTGCGACAAGTCGGACATGTCGGCCCCGAGGGTAACAAGAGGGACCTCTGTCACGTCAAAAAGGGTAAGTAATGAAACCCGGACCACATCTGTGCCATAGAAACGAACCGGACGGTCATGGATTGGATGAAAGTTGGTCTCCGTTTTGCAGTGACGACACCGAATCTTAAGTGGATCCGCGTCATTGTACCGCTCACTCTCCGGAATCTGAGAGTCGAGAGTCGTAACATTCAACTCCTCGCCTTCCGCAGTTGAGTAGGTCCGGAAACGTGCGGGGTCCAAACCTACCAGATACAATTCCCAGGACACGACGCGAGACAGATAACTCCGGTCAACAATCACGAGGACGTCACAGAAAATGCCGGCTTACCGAGGCATTCCGCAAGTCGCGAACGATCAGTTCCCTCAATCCTCTCGCACAATCTTTCAACCGGGGGCAGGATCTGCTGGGCCAAATAATAATCGTAATCTGTGTTCCAGAAACAAGAAAGAAGACCGGGTTTAGGTTTAAAGATCAGCGCATCAACGAAGTACGCAGGGGAAAGGACCAGGCACCGTACCTATCTGACAATCTCCGTCGGCCTTCCTGACTTCATCAGGGTGCCTAGCCCTGTCAGCTTGGCCTGTCTTGGAAGACTCCCCACCGGATCCCAAACAGAATATGTACGGTATGACATCTCCCGCACGGGCTGTACCTCCCTTGGATTTCATCCTCAAGGCGACTTGCACGTGGGGTTGGCTTTTTGCATCCGGATAATCTTCCGGATTCTTCCCCAAGCGCTGTCAAGAAATTCGTACGTCAACCAAAGTGTATTTCCATCGGAGCCGCAGGACCATGTGCACACCTTAAAGATGATGAAGTCTTCCAGCTTGATCCGTCCAGCCCTGACATTTTCTCCAACAGAACGTAGGTACTCGTGGATGTGTTCCACCACAATCTCCGTCATCTCCCCGGATAGAATCTGATCAAGGGCGTATCTGTCGGAGGGTAGGTCAGCAAGTATCCTTATTTCCCCGCTCTCATCGGAGGATCAAGATTGAGAATGATTCGCACTGGGAAACGCTCTTCGACAACACCGAGTACTCTCTCCGCTTCATATCCAACCCCTTGATCTCGATAGTGGTCGTCTTCGAACCTTCATTAACCTTGACGGCTGCGTATTTCTTCTTCTGAAGGAGGAGCAACCGCTGGAAAATACCATCCAAGTCAATCTCCAACAACTTGTACCGATCGTTGACAGCCTTCTTCAGCTCGTACGAGATCCGCAAGGCGTCGGAGAGCACAGTGGCGTTGGTGTTCACGAAGATAGAATCCGTATCGCCGTAAACTACCTAAGCGGTGGTCAGCCCGGGACCGTACAGGACGTGAGGTTGATGGGCTCACGTCAAGTCCGAGGGATTCCGCAAGTTCTCGAGTGTGAGTCAGAATCTCACGACCTTTATGCGTCGTGAGGGCAGCCAGGGGCCGCGCGTAGAACCTTGAGTACTCGAAACCGAGGCACCCGTACATACTGTTCGCAGTGAGCTTGAGCGCCATTTGCTTGATGTCCCACTACGCGTTCGGGAATTGGCATAAGATTACGGAGCAAACTTGGAAGCACGGCGACTGAACGGACCTGAAGTAACTTCTGCTGCGTCGCAGTCTTGTCCTTCATGAGCGACTTGACCTGACGACGTCGACTGACGAGGGTGGCAATGAGACGAGGCAACACGCCCTGCTCCACGTCGCCAGCAGGTGGTTCCGGGATCTTCCCCTCTCCCTAGAAGACAGGTTCCCGGGTCAGCGCAACTTTGGTGGATTACAGGCGAACACTGTACAGCCAAATCTTCCGCGTCCTCGATTGACGACACTGTTGAGAAGTCGATGTTGTACTCCTGAATAATACTCGGGTACAACGAGTTGAAATCCATAACGAGCACGTATCGATCCCATAATCCTCTCTTGGGTTCGAAGACGAGACCACCTTTGTACTTATCTCGTTTGGGTTTCCCCCCCTTACCCTTACCCTTACCCTTCCCACCCCCGCCAAGCTCTCCATCGTCCTCGAATTCTTCTTTGGCGATCTTCGGCGTAGTCTTCTTGCCCCAAGTCTTATCTGGGCAGATGTACTTCAACCGATGGAACTCGTGCAACAGAATGTACTCGTTCCGTTCGGCGCGCCCTCCATTCAGGGTCTTGTTCCTGAACACAATGCCAAGAAATCGTGAGTTAAGCTGGGGGGCTAAGAATAGAACGAGATCATGCGGGCGGGCGACAGGTGACTGGTGTGTAATGTCTGATAGGTGGGAAGATAACAGTTCCGATCCTCCCTTATCCCGGGCCGAGAATTCGATCGATCACGGAGGGAAGCCAAGCCCGAGCGTTGAGATAGGAATGGGACGCACCATGCATTGCCTGCCAGGTTCGTCAGTTGCTTAGTAAGCGGCAACATCTGGACCCTCGATGCGATCGCCATCTGATAATGAGCATCCAGTTCGCAGTGCTTCACGAAATTGAGCAACCGCTCGGGCGAGCTGACGCTCCCATCGAAATATCCTGCAGTTTCTTCCGGGTCAATGTCTTGTCGCTCAGCGTTTAGGTGTGTCTTGCACATCTCCGCAAGCGACCACGTTGTCGAAGATATCATTCCCTATCAATGACGCGCTTGTCAGTGTGGGAACGTAATAAGCGGGGGGTGGAGATGTTCCACGCGCTTCTCAGGGCAAGGTCTAAATGCTGGAAGTTTCTCGCGTGGGAAGCGTACGAGTGTAGCCGACGACCGAAAGGAGGAACTCGAACCCCTCACCTTGGCACCATCACTGGCGAGATCGCAAACCAGGCGTCCATACAAGAGCCTAAGATTTGTCCCTGGTCTGCCTAAGTTCATCTTGGTCCGTCGGAATCTCCCGATGCGGGACCAATGGTCGGCCCTAAGGTCTTTCATGCGACCGAGCAAAACGTCGAGTGAAACTCCTAGGAACTCATGGCCCATGATCACATCCGGGTCGGACTTCTGGATCGTCACTGTTAGTTGGCATTGTAAAGGACAGTGGATGAGGTGGCGAGGTATCAGGCGATTGGTGGCGAGGTATCAGGCGATTGGTGGCGAGGTATCGGGAGATTGGTGACGGTGGGGCGGTGTGAGCCGGGGAGTTGGGAAAGGGGGTGATCGCATGGGGTGATAAAGTGTTGAAGAGCGGCGATAAGCGAACTTGATCAGTATGTACCCACGAAGAACGCGAGCAGGGGTGACATACCGAGCAAACAATTCAGTAGAGATTGCTCATTCCTCACGGGTGAGATGAAACCTTTCGAGCCCGCCTTGGCCCTGGATTCGAAATTTGGAGGGAACCGATCAAGTGGCCTCACGAATGTGTGGACAGAACAGGGAAGTGATTCCGGGGGAGTAGAATCGTCGATGCGGACTGTACACCCCGATGTGCCCCACAGCATGAACAGAACCGCGAAGAAGAGATGCAATAATGGTCAGGATGCAGATGGGAAGGGTAGCATGGGAGGTCAAAACCCGGAACCGCACCGCGACGGAGGAGGGAGACAGACTCACTATTGGACCAAATGCGGGCGGTTACACACACCACCTCTCTCTTGTTCTCTTTGTGATTTACAACTGTCCTTACGCTGAGGCTCATCACCATTAACGGTGGCATGTCCCTCGGCGCCTCAGCGTCGGTCTCGGGGAATGGGTTGATGTCTTTGGGGTCCGACACGGTCACCTCGAATTTGCACCACGAAATCTATAGTGGTAAGGACAGTAAAATCTACCCTGTGAACGATGTTTTCCCGGGCTCACCCCTTTATTTTCCGCACGCGGCTTCCTAATCTGCAGCCAGCAAGGGCCCATGATCTTTCGCTTCAGGACGAGGAGTTCAAATGCGCTCGTATTCGTTCCGAAAACACGAGCGAATGTCTTCCCGGAACTCTCGGAGTCTATCGCTTGTTCTGTGCGAGTTCTGTCGGCGCCATGTATTTTTTACCGGAGGTGGGCCACATACCATCGAACCCGTACACAACCTTCATCCATTGGGCTTCCCCTCGCGGCACATCACTCTCTCCAAACGCATACTTCCTCTTCACGAACTTCGCCCTCCATGTCTTCACTCCAGCCCTCTTCCTGTAAGTGTCGAACTCTTGGTAGACATCCGTAACCTGCGGCACAGTGTCTGTCTCGTACTCATCCCCGTCTTCGTCAATTTCTATGCGCCGCTCACGGGGGAGGACATAGAGGTTACGTTGGAGGTTCTCAACGGTGACGCAGCAGGAGGTCCACATGCCAGAATTCTTGTCCTTCAGTTTTCCAATGAAGTGTACCTTTCCATCGTGCTCAAGGTAGTCGAGCCAGAAGAATCGAATCGAACCGTCTGGCTCAAGAGCAGAGATCCTGTCTTGGGTCGTGGAAGCGAAAGAGGAGGGGCCCGACCCAAGTGCGTCGTCCTTGGCCACACTCAGGGAGTCATAGTAGGACATCCAGCTAAGATCCTCAGCTTTCTTCTTTTCGGGGTGGGCGGGCGGAGGGAGGGCGGTTAGGAGCAGTTTCGAGTCGGGCTCGGTTGGCTCAACCTTTGGATTTACTGCCGGAGCGGCGGGTCCGAACCCGTCCAGCTGTTCAAAAACAGCGGGATCCAACCCGTCCAGGGAACTATCGCCAAAGTCGTAATCGTCCTCGGGGTCGCTTGAGTGAACATCGAGGTTCGTGAGGCCCTCGAGGGCTGGCTTGATCACTGGGTCGGTCCTTGGCTTCTTCTTAGGGTTCATGAACTCGTCGCCAGAGGGACCCGCGTCGCCATGAAAACCATCGGAGTAAGCACCGTCGTATGCATCAACAGGGGAAGAAGAGCGGTGGTCGCTCGATCGGTACTTCGGTGGGGGTGATGGTTTGCGTTTGCGGGATCTAAAAGGGTTGGAGGGGATGGTCTTTATGGTGTTCATGTCGCCAAGGAGGCTGTTCATGAAATCTGATTCCTGGTCTGCGGTCTTCGCCGGACGGTACGAGGTGATCGAAGCTGGTACCACCGTTGGTGGGGGGGCTTTGGGCTTTCCGCGAGGTTTATCATCCTTCGCGAGCTTTTTCTTCGCTGGTTGGCCGTTGGACGGTCTCGGTAAATGAGGGTAAGGGGGAGAAACGGAGGGACACACATCTGGCGGATCGGTAGTCATCTTCGTCAGAGTCAGCCGCCTCGTTCTGTTCGTCCCAGTCATCCATTCCGTTATCGTTGTACCCATCAACGCCATCATCCACGACAAAATCGTCCTTGGCAAGACGTCCCTTGACGATACGCTTGTACTGTTCCTCGGACACCTCATCATAAAGGACCGTGTCTTCCTCTTGAACCCAAGATCTGCCGCCACCCTCGCGTGTACGCTTGAGCTCCGCAAGCTTATCGATTTTGGCCTTTTTTTCGCGTTTGGCGCGGTCAGCCATAGTTGCCGGTAGTCTCGGCCGGGTGAAGGATATGGATCAGCGTGTCACTGTCGAGCAAGTACCAGCTGCCGATGTTAGCGAGAGCGTGACCCGTCACGTGTCCGTTACGTCGCGTGGCGGTGGTGGGTCTCCTCGGGTCTCCTTTAGCCAAGCGTCCGTTATCAGTGATGGTAGATGGTGTGGGGGATGAGCCCTGAAGGTTCGCAGGGGATCAGGTATAGACCGCTTGGATCACCCATCTTCTCATGGTTTCCTGATTGCCGTCAAGGCCCCGCGTGCTTCTTCGTTCCGGGTCCGGCAGTCAAGCGGACCTCGAGCCTGCCACTTACATGTGAACAATCCTATGGTCTTATGGGCGCACTGGCTGTGTGGCTGCCTGTCAGTACACCTAGGGTTTCTCTTACTCCTACTGGGCGGCGGATCTCCTTGTGGCCTACACACTCAACCAATTACCCGATCCAGTCCAGTGGTCGGGTGTTCCACACCGAAGTGTGCGACGATGAACTTGGCATAATTGGTCGGGAATCTGATGCGCGATCGCTCGCATGTGGACGAGATCCATTCACCGATAACCCCCCCACCTATAAAGGCCCACTGTTCCCCAGCCGACTTCTTCCCCCATTGGAGCTTTCTCCCTTCCGTCACCCTCCGTCCAGTGTATCCGTGTGCGCTCACCAGCGACACCAATCATGTCAGAGAAACGACGTTCAAGCAGCATCGACAAGAGCTCCGGCTCCGATATGGGCGAAAAGGGCCCCCAACAGGACATCGTGAGTACGATCGCCCCACCCTCTCCATCACTCTCTTATGCCCCTCGTAGGATGCCCTGGCCGAGGAGATGCAGGCCCTCGGGCCGGATATCTTGGAGGCTGCCGCCCATGCCAAGACGATGACCCAAGAGGAGATCGAGGAAACGATTGACTATCTCCTCAACGAGGTACTTCCGCCTTCAGTCGTCACCGCGGACTTGTTGTTCACGTTTTTTATTCGTTGTAGCACGGGAAAGATCCTGTTAGTGATCACCTAAATTTCGGCGGGTCCCCGAGAATGAACCTCATTCTTTCCCTTCTTAGATCTTCCCCCCTCGTGTTATCGAAGCGGCTAAGCGCTACCGTTTTGATGAGGAATTGAGGAACGACCCGGTCGAGTACCAGAGGCTCTATGAAGAGCTCAAAGTTGAGGCTGCCCTTCTGGTGATCGTGCGTATCCCTTTCCTCCAACTGGGTTCCGAGCCTCATCGTTATCTCGCTAGAACTCTCCGTACGCCGAGGTTCGTGCTGTGGTCGATAACCACGATGACCCTGAGATGCCTTCGAGCACCTTCCGTGCTTGGTTTATCGGAACGATCTTCGTTGCAGCCGGGTACGTCGATCACCATTGCATTCTTTGAATCCTGCCGAACGCTCGGCATTCCGGCACACATTCACTGATCGACTGCTTCAGAGGGTTTATCAACCAGTTCTTCAGCATTCGTCAACCCGGCATTACGGTCACAGCGAACGTCGCTCAGTTACTTGCCTTTCCTGCTGGAAAACTTTTGGAGGCGATCCTCCCAACCGCGCAGTTCACCACATTCGGTTACACTTGGAGTCTTAACCCCGGGAAGTTCAATCTCAAGGAACACATGGTAATCACTATTATGGCAAACGTCGGATTCTCCACCCCATACACCGGCTATGTACGTCTCATAAATCCCCTGATGTAGTCCAGCGCGTGACCAGACGTCTACAGATCATCTGGGTCCAGTACCTCCCGCTCTACTTCAACCAGGCGTACGCTTCCAAGTTCGGATACCAGAGTGCGCAGTCCCGGCCTCTCCCGCCCGTATTACGACCCATGACTGACCCCAATTTTAGTCACCGTGGCTCTTTCTACAAACTTCATCGGTTACGGTCTCGCCGGTCTAACCCGCCGATTCCTCGTCTACCCGTCCCAGGCTATCTGGCCCGCCAACTTGGCGACTATCGCCCTCAACCGTGCCTTCCACACCGAGTCCAACAACACAGCCAATGGCTGGTCAGTCTCCAGGATGAGGTGGTTCATGTACTGTTTCACCGCCATGTTCATCTACTTCTGGTTCCCCAACTTCATCCTCCAAGCGACGTCGTACTTCAACTGGATCACCTGGATTTCCCCAAGCAACGTCAAGCTTGCCGCGGTCGCGGGTAGCGTTACCGGCCTAGGGCTCAATCCCCTCCCCACCTTCGATTGGAATCAGCTCGTTGCAATCGCTGATCCCCTTATCAACCCCTTTTTCGTAAGCACCGTTTCTCCCTCGCACGATTGCACGCATACTTACATGGGTCCTCAACAGAGTATCATGAATGTAAGCCCCCGCTTCTGAAGAACTAACGGGTCAGCATCGCTGAACCACTACTCTCTCGTTCCGTTTCTAGATCTTTATAGGCGCTCTCTTCACCTTCCCCATCATCGCTGCTATCTGGTTCACCAACACCTGGTACACTGGCCACCTTCCCATCAACTCCAACCGCGTGTTCGATAACACTGGCAAACGTTACAAAGTTGCGCTGACTGTCAACGATAAGACCTTATTCAACGAGGCTGGCTATAAGGCCTATTCTCCCGTCTAGTACGTCCCCCTCTCGGTTTTCAATCGGGCTTAGTTAAAGTTGTGTTCCCAGTTTGTCCGCCGCTAACTCCTTCATCTACGGCGCATTCTTTGGAGTCTACACTTCCACCATTACTCACGCTGCTTTGTACCACCGTCGCGAGATCGTTGCGGGCTTCAAGAACTTGATCGCTCGTAAATCAGCCTTCGCCAACTCCAAGGACGTCCACACTCGCTTGATGAGGTCGTACAAAGAAGTTCCTGAGTGGATCTACCTCATCGTCTTGTGTGTTTCCATCGCTATCGGTGCCGCCAGTATCGCCGTTTACCCCACCAGCACCTCCCCCGCCGTCGTGTTGTACGGTGTTTTCCTCGCCATCATCTTCTGTATCCCTTGCGGTATCATTATGGCTATTACCAACGTGGAGGTCACCCTCAACGTTGTTGCCGAGTTGTTCGGTGGTCTCTGGTTCCCCGGTAACGCTACCGCCATGAACTACTTCAAGGCCTACGGATACGTCACCACCTCACATACCCTTCACTTCGCCCAGGATCTCAAACTCGCCCATTACATCCACATTCCACCTTGGGTCACCTTCAATTGCCAGATGTTCGCTACCTTTGTTTCCACCTTCGTCTGCACGGCTATCCTCAACTACCAGATGACGAAGATCCCCGACGTCTGCACACCGGGCCAGAAGGATCACTTTACCTGCCCTGGTGTCAACACATTCTTCACCGCTTCCGTCCTCTGGGGTACCCTTGGGCCCAAGAAGATGTTCGGTCCTGGTGCCATCTATAACGGACTTCTGTGGTGTTTCTTCATCGGTGCTCTCCTCCCGGTTCCGTTTTACTACCTCAGCAAGAAGTGGAAGGTTTTCCAGTACTTCCATGCCCCCGTCTTCTTGTATGGAGGACTTATTTGGGCTCCTTACAATTTGTCAAACATCTGGCCCGCCGTCCCTGTCGCTTGGTTGTTCAACTACTACATTAAGAGGCGATACCTTGGCTGGTGGTCAAAGTACAACTAGTAGGTGCTCTCCCCCTCTCGTTTGACCCGAATTTTCTAACCACTCGCTTCCTTTTAGCATCACTACCTCCGCGTTCTCTTGTGCTATCGCCATTTCCGCTCTTGTGACGTTCTTCGCCTTGCAACGGCAAGGTATCGAGATCGCTTGGAGCGGAAACACCCGACCGTTCGAAGGTTGCGATGGAACCGGGTGTGTTCTCCACCCCGTCCCCAAAGGAACCCACTTCGGTCCAGGGCCTGGAGAGTTCTGATATCTCGTTGGCCGTTGGTATCAGAGATCTATCGTTTCATCCCTAATCGCTCCTGTGTTTTGCGGGTTTTGCCGTTTTGTAGTTCTGTAGGTCCGGTTACTACTCGCTAGTATCGGTTGCCGGTTGTAATTCTTCCTTGGGGGATATGTCTCTACCGTTCACACTTATTAAAGCCTCATGTACGACAATAATGGAACGTCTGTCATGTCGCCTCCACTCCCCAGTTTGCAACCTTGTCTCTCGTGGTGGCATCAGGAGCGACGAAGAGAAGAGGTGCTACGACACTGAACCCGTTTAGAGAAATAGATAGCCAGCGATCTCGATTAGCGCCCCAGCAGACAAGTGTTTGAAAGGTGTGGTAATATTGGTGTGCCCGTCATCTCTCACTCGGTTTTATACTCCCAATTTACCACTTTTCTCCATCAACAAAACTTTTCCCTTCATAAAGCCACCTGTGTAGGCATCTAAGTAGGCTTATCGTAAAATAGGCGGCACAGTAGCGTGTAGCCCGAAGGCACCGTTGGAATTTATTTGTTTTCAAAAGACACCGAACGAGGTACGAGACGAGAACGAACCAAAAAAAGATGTGAAGGAAAAGTCACTTTGCGGTACCTCGAGAACACTTTTAAAGGACTTCGAAAACAGTCGGGCTACTTCAAGAGTCTGGAAAGGGGGTGCGGACGTTTGCCAGGGAGGCGGATTCCTGTTTTGTTGATGTTGACGAGTCCGCCTCAGGATCCTCGGGTTCATAGGCGGTGAACCTGTGGACATCCCATCAGAACCATCCTCCCGTCAAAACTTGAACTTACCGACGAAACATCGTCCAGCATGTGATGTAGGGAATGGATTTGGGTGAATTATATAGGAAGAGACATGGAATGTTTTCTGGGCCGCTCCACTCGTATACCCCTTCGCCCGTTTCATCTTGTTTG
>Ga0307509_10005021_pt1 | contig 18658 bp, 18 predicted proteins | sample 10_EM_MG_FD_202245 | JGI IMG/M metagenome (GOLD analysis project Ga0307509, IMG submission 202245) | Populus trichocarpa ectomycorrhiza microbial communities from riparian zone in the Pacific Northwest, United States - 10_EM | ecosystem: Host-associated > Plants > Roots > Unclassified | place...
CTTCGTGCGCGTAGCCGCGGTACAGGTTCTTCAGCGCCAGGAGCTTGTCCATGTACAGCGTCGAGAAGCCGTCGAGCCGCATCGAGCCGAGGTCGCCGCCGGAGCCCTTGACCCACAGCACCGTCACGTCGGCGCCGGTCAGCGGGTCTTTCTGCGCCAGCTTCGCCGAGGTGTTGCCGCCGCCGTAGTTGGTGATGCGCAGGTCCGAGCCGAGCAGGTTCGAGCGGTAGAGCAGGCGGCCGGGCTCGTCCAGCGGATCGGCGCGTGCGTCGTCCCAGACCGGGAACGGCAGGGCCTGTTGTGGAGCATTCATGGGCGGGTTCCGTGCAGCAAGTGGGGCCACTGTACGGAGTTGGATGAGTAAGCTCAATGCGCGTGTTCTTATGGAGTGGATCAGATCGCCTTATGATTTGCCGGCACCCCCGGCTTCGCGGGGAGCTCGCCGAGATGCGCCGCGCCCAGGCGTTCGCGATGTACGGGAAAGTCCCACGAATTCACGATGAAGAACCTCAGCCTGCGCCAGCTCCAGGTATTCGATGCGGTGGCGGAAACGCTCAGCTACGCGGCCGCGGCCGGGCGGCTGGGCATCACGCAACCCGCGGTGTCGATGCTGATGCGCCAGCTCGAGACCGACGCCGGCATGCCGCTGGTCGTGCGCCAGGGCCGGCGCATGGACCTGACCGCGGCCGGTACGGTGCTGCTGCAGCACACGCGTGCGATCCTCGAGCAGGTGCGCGGCGTCGAGGACTCGCTGGCGAGCCTGAAGAGCGGCCGTCGCGGGCACCTGCACCTGGGCGTGGTGTCGACGGCGAACTACTTCGCGCCGCGCCTGCTGATGGAGTTCCAGCGCCGCGAGCCCGGCGTGACGTTCAAGCTGTCGGTGGCGCGTCGCGACGAGGTGCTTGCGATGTTGAAGGATCACCGCATCGATGTCGCGATCGCCGGCCACCCGCCGGGCGAGGCCGATGTCGAGGCCGAGACCTTCGCGCGGCACCCGCACTGCATCGTCGCTGCGCCCGAGCATCGCATGGTGGGCCAGCGGCGCATCCCGTGGCGCGACTTGCGCGACGAGCCGTTCATCTTCCGCGAGACCGGGTCGGCGACGCGGCAGTTCCTCGAGCACCTGCTGCTGTCGAAGTCGCTGAAGGTCAACGTGACGATCGAGCTCGCGGGCAACGAGACCGTCAAGCAGGCGGTGATGGCCGGCATGGGCATCAGCTTCATGTCAGCGCACGCCGTGCAAGTGGAGCTCGCGGCCGAGCGCATCGCGGTGCTCGACGTGGTCGACATGCCCAAGTGGCTCGACTGGTGCCTGCTGCATCGCCGCGACAGCCAGCTCAGCGGGCTCAGCGCAGCCTTCCGCGAGTTCGTGATGCAGCAGGGCAAGGCCGTGGCCGCTTGCAGTCTGTAGCCGTGGCCTCGCCGACTTGGTGAAGAATCGGCTTCCCCAACGACCAGAGCCCTTTCATGAAGTCCAAGTGGTTCCGCCGATCGGCCTTCGCTTTGTCGACCTTGTTCGCCACCGTGCCGGTCCTGGCGGCCGACGTCGCGGGGGCCAAGGATCATCCGCTGCTGACTCGCTTCAACGGCGCGACGATTTCGAACTACAACACGAGCGAATTCGACGAGGTCGTGCTGCCGATCAAGGCGATCGAGTCCGAGAGCAAGGTGTCGGCGGGCGACCTGCTCAAGGCGGAGGGCAAGGTCACGCGCATCGGCTACGTCATCGCGGCCAACAAGACCGCGCTCGAGGTGATGCGCAACTACCAAGACGCGCTGGCAGCCGGCGGCTTCAAGCCGGTGTTTCAGTGCGCGGGCGACGATTGCGGCCGCGACCTGGCTGGCTATGTCGCGAACAGCGGCAAGGTGATGCCGAGCGGCTTTAGCGCCCTCTTCGGCGACAAGAACCGCTATCTGCTGTCGAAGAAGACCGCTGCGCAGGGCGACGTCTACGTGCTGCTCTATGTGATGGAGGAAGGCGGCCCCAGCAAGCGCCTGCTGACCTATGAGCAGGTGGTGGAACTCAAGCCGATGGCCACCGGCCAGGTCAAGGTGATCGATGCGGTCGGTCTGAAGAAAGGCCTCGACAGCGACGGCAGGATCGCGTTGTACGGGATCTTCTTCGACACCGCAAAGGCCGACATCAAGCCCGAATCGAAGCCTGAGCTGGACGAGATGTTCAAGCTGCTCAGCGGCACGCCGGGCTTGCGCGTCTACATCGTGGGGCACACCGACAACGTGGGCGGCCTGGCGGCCAATCTGGACCTCTCGCAACGCCGCGCCGAGGCGGTCGCCAAGGCACTGGCCGGCTACAAGATCGACCCCCAGCGCCTATCGGCAAAGGGCGTGGCCTCGCTCGCGCCGCTGAGCAGCAATGCGGACGAAGCGGGCCGGGCGCGCAACCGGCGCGTCGAGCTGGTCCTGCAGTAGCTTGGCCAAACAAGCGCTGGCCTGCTGCACTCAGCGTTGCAATAGCGCGCGGCGACAGGTCAGGTTGAAGCGCGCGCTGCCGGTCAGGGGGTGATGGCCTTCGCGCAGCGGGTCGACACCGTGGTAGTTCAGACGCGCCGGGCCGCCCCAGACGACGACATCGCCATGCTCGACGCGCACGCGGTGCGGTCGAACCGCGCGCGTGGCGCCGCCCCACAGAAACGTCGCCGGCACGCCCAGGGACACCGACACGATGGGCGCGCCGAAGTCCTGCTCGTTCCGGTCCTGGTGTAGCGACAGGCGAGCGCCGGGTTCGTAGCGGTTGATCAGGCACGCGTCGGGCGCGAAACGCTCGAAGCCCGCCGCGCTGGCGGCGCGGGTAGCGAGCGCCGCGAACTCGTCGGGCATAGCCGGCCACGGCCGGCCCGTCTGGGGGTCGATCGCGTCGTAGCGGTAGCTGCTGTGGTCGCTGAGCCAACCCGCGTCGCCGCAGTTCGTCATTGCGACCGACATGCGCCAGCCGCCCGCGGTCGTCATGTGGCGCCACGGTGCGGCCTGTGCGACACGCTCGATCGCGGCTAGCAGTGCGGGTGCCTCGTCGAATGCGAAGGCACGCAGCAGCCACGCGCCGGGCGCGAGTTCGACATCGGTGCGAACGCCGGCCGGCGATCCGAGCGCGTCGAACAGCTCTGCCTGCGCGGCCGGATCAGCTCGCGTCATGGAAGATGATCCCGAGCGTGTGGCGATGCCCTTCGATGACCTGGCTGACGCCATGCCGCAGCTTCACCCGGTAGTCGCCGCGCGTGCCGCGCACCGGGCGGCTGTTGACGGCGAAGACGACGGCATCGCCCTTCGTCAGCGGCACCACGGACGCGCGCGTCTGCATGCGCGGGCGCTGCTCCGTCAGCACGAACTCGCCGCCGCTGAAGTCCGCCTCCGGCTCAGAAAGAAGCACCGCGACCTGCAGCGGGAAGACCTGCTCGCCGTACAGATCCTGGTGCAGGCAGTTGTAGTCGCCGGCGCCGTAGCGCAGCAGCAGCGGCGTCGGCCGCGACTGGCCGGCGGCCGCGCACTGCGCGATGAACGCGTCGTGCGTGGCGGGGAAGCGCGCCGCCAAGCCCATGCGCTCGTGCCATTGGTTCGCGATGGGCGCCAGGCGCGGGTAGAGCGCCGTGCGCATGCGCTGGATCAATGCCGGCAGCGGGTACGAAAAGTAGCGGTACTCGCCGCGCCCGAAGCCGTGCCGCGCCATCACGACCCGGCTGCGAAAACCCGCACTCTGGTCATAGAGACCGGCGATGGCGTCGCACTCTGCTGGCGTCAGCAGATCGCGCTGCACGGACCAGCCTTGCGCGTCGAGATCGCGTTCCAGCGCAGTGGCGTCGATGCGCTGCACGCGCGCGTCGACGTCGCTGGCCATCACCGCGTCGTCGCGCTTCATGCCGCGTGCTCCTGATCGTGCAACCCGCGCTCGGTCGCTTCGCGCGCGAGCAATTCACGCTTTCGCTCCACACCCCATCGATACCCCGAGAGGCCGCCGTCGTGCCGCACCACGCGGTGACACGGGATTGCCACCGCGAGCGCGTTGGCGGCGCAGGCACCGGCGACGGCACGCACCGATCGGGGCGATCCGATCTTGTCGGCGATGCTCGAATAGGTCGCCGTCGCGCCGGCCGGGATCTCGCGCAGTGCGAGCCATACGCGTTGCTGGAACGCGGTGCCCCGCACATCGAGCGGCAACGCGAGCCCGCGGCCAGGCGCCTCGACGAGACCCACCACCTGCGCAACGAGCCGCTCGTAGGCCGCGTCGCCGCCGACCAGCCGCGCGTTCGGAAACCGGTCTTCGAGATCGCGCAGCAGCGCCGCCGGATCGTCGCCCAGCAGGATCGCGGCGACGCCCTTGGCGCTCGATGCGACGAGGATCGCGCCGAGCGAGCACTCGCCGACCGCGAAGCGCAGCACCTCGTGCGCGCCACCCGATCGATAGTGCGTCGGGCGCATCCCGAGCACGCCGCTCGAGGCCTCGTAGAAGCGGCCGTTCGACCCGAAGCCGGCGTCGTGAAACGCCTGCGTGACCGTCGCCGATGTGGCCAGGCCGGTGCGCAATCGGTTCGCCCGGCCCGCGGCCGCGTACGCCTTCGGGGTCAGGCCGGTCGCCTGCTTGAACAGGCGGTGAAAGTAGTGCGGACTGAGCTCGACAGATTCGGCGAGCTGCGCCAGCGACAGCGGCTCGGCCGCCGCGTCGATGAGCCGGCAGGCCTTGGTGACGATCGCGGCGTTCGCGGCGGCGGTCGAGATCCCGGCCGGGTTGCAGCGGCGGCAGGCCCGAAAGCCGGCGGCCTCGGCGGCGCCGATGCTGTCGTGCAGCCGCACGTTGCGCGGGTTCGCCTGGCGCGACGGGCACGAGGGCCGGCAGTAGATGCCGGTGGTCGCGACCGAATACCAGAACGTGCCGTCGGCGTTCTTGTCGCGCGCGACGATGGCCGCCCAACGGGGGTCGTTCGCAATGCCGGGTAGTTGCGTCTTCATCATGATGTGTGTGTACCGCTCGGAGTGGGATTGTTCCCAGTGTCGTCATCGTCATCCTGCACCGCACTCCGGGTCTTGCTGTCGAATCGAGGCTTGGCCTATTCTTGCCAGATGTTGCGCCAAGCCACGACCACACTGAGCTTCGACACCCGCGGCCGGGGTCTGGTCGACATCACCGACGCCGTTGCGCTGCATTTACTCGGCGAGTGACGACGATGCATGCCTTCGAATCGATCCACTTCAAGGCGCCGACGACGCCAGGCGCGCGGCTGATCGTCACCGGCGCGGTGCACGGCAACGAGACCTGCGGCACCGTCGCGATCCGGCGCGTGCTCGACGACATCGAGCACGGCCGGTTGGTCATCAAGGCCGGCGCGGTCACCTTCGTGCCGATCACCAACCCGCTCGCCTACGAGCGCCATCAGCGGCAAGGCGACCGCAACCTGAATCGCAAGCTGGCGCCGACCGACGACCCGCGCGAATTCGAGGACCACATCGCCAATTGGCTGTGCCCGCTGCTGGCCAGCCACGACATGCTGCTGGACCTGCATTCCTTCCACACCGCAGGCGAGCCTTTCGTGATGGTCGGCCCGGAGAACAACGCCGGCGCGCTGGAGCCGTTCGCCCACGCCGAACTCGAGCAAGCCTTGGCCGTGCGGCTCGGCGTTCGCCGCATCGTGGACGGCTGGCTCGAGACCTACGCCGTCGGTGTGAAGCGGCGCATCGAGCAGCGCGCGGGGAGGCATCGCCACGGGATCGACCAGGATGCCGACTATGGCGTCGGCACCACCGAGTACATGCGGCGGGTCGGCGGCTGGGGCTTCACGCTCGAGTGCGGGCAGCACGACGATCCGCGCGCACCCGAGGTCGCCTATCGCGCCATCCTGAACACGCTGGCACACCTGCGGCTGATCGACGCGCCGCCGCCTGCGCCGGCGCCAGCGGTCGAGGCGCTGCACTTGTTCGAAGTGGTCGACAAGGTCCATGAAGACGATCGCTTCAGCCGCGAGTGGGCCAGCTTCGATCCGGTAAGCGCGGGCGAACTCATCGGGACCCGGCACGACGGTGCGCCGCTGCGGGCGACAAGCGATGTCCGGATCGTGTTCCCGAACCCGAGCGGGCAGGCGGGGCAGGAGTGGTTCTACCTGGCGCGGCGCTCGGGGCGATTCGAGGGCTGAAAAAGAGAAGAGGTCGGCAATGCCGACCCCGCTGTTGTCTCTTCCGTCGAAGGCGTTACCCGTGCAGGCGGCTGTGCCGCGGCACGCTCGCCAGCAAGAACTCCATCTGGTCCGCCAGGATGCGGCGGCCGCGCAGGATCATGTCCTCGTGCAGGCTGGGTACGTAAGGCAGGTACATCAGCGAGAGGTTCGCCTCTTCGGGCATGCGGTTGCCCTTGTGGCCGTTGCACGGGCGGCACGCGGTGATGCAGTTCATCCAGGTATCAACGCCGCCGCGCGAGGTCGGCACGATGTGCTCGCGCGTCAGGTCGTCGAAGCGGAAGTGGTGACCGCAGTACGCACAGACACCGCGGTCGCGCGCGAACAGCTTCGGGTTGGACAATGCCGGCGTCTGCCGCCAGGCACGGCTCGGCACCGAACCGCGCACCGCGATGATGGGGTGGACTTCGATACGCGATTGCAGGCCGGTGCGCTTCTGCGTGCCGCCGCGCAGCACGTAAAAGGCGTCGCCCAACGTCCAGGCGACGCCATCGCTTGCATAAATCACGGCCGCTTCTTTGGCCGAAAGCCACGCCTGGGGGCGGCCTGACACATCGAGTTGCAGTACTTCCATGAGGTTGCTAGCGTAATGCAGACGCGCACTTCCCTCAAGGCCCTGGGTTATTGCCGCAACGTCATCGTGCCGTCACGCGGCTGTCGGATAGAGGCCACGCTCGCGCGCCATCAGCCGCGTCAGGCCCAGCAGCGCGTCGATGTGCGGCGTCGGCAGCGACAGCCGCACGCCGATCTCGCGCACCGCGCCGACCAGCGCATCGAGCTCGAGCGCGCGCCCGGCGAGCGCGTCCTGCAGCATCGAGGTCTTGAAGCTGCCGAGCTGGCGCGCCACCGCCATGCGCTCCTCGCCGGACTGCGCGATCGGGCAGCCGATCTGCGTACCGATGCGCGCGGCTTCTTCCATCGTGCGCAGCATGAAGGCGTGGACCAGCGGGTCGTCGAGGATCCGGTCGGACGGCGCGCCTGTGAGCGCGGAGACCGGGTTCATCGTCATGTTGCCCCACAGCTTGTACCAAATGTCGTAGCGGATGTCGGTGCTGGCCTCGGCCCTGAAGTGGGCGCCGGCGAGCACGTCGCGCACACGCGTCGCGCGTTCGGACGGGCCGCCGGCGGGCTCGCCAACGATCAGCCGGTCGCCGAAGCCATGGCGGACCAGGCCAGGTTCGGGGCTGGCGCACGTGAGATGAACGACGCAGCCGAGCACCTGCTCGAGTGGCAGCGCGGCGGCGATGCGACCATCGGGGTCGATGCTGGCGAGGCGGCGATCGGCGAGTGCCGACGCCGCCGGCAAGGTCTGCAGAAACCACCACGGCACGCCGTTCATTGCCGGCATCACGACGGTCTGCGGGCCGAGCAAGGCCTGCATCGACGCGCCTGCGTCAGCCAGCGCCGGCCCTTTGAGCGCGACGACGACGAGCTCCTGCGTGCCGAGTGCGCGCGCGTCGTCGCTTGCGTTGATGGCGACACGCGTCTGCTGCTCGCTGGCCACCAACCGCAGGCCATGCGTGCGCACGGCGGCGAGCGTCGCGCCGCGCGCCAGCGCCGACACCTCGTGCCCCGCGGCCGCGAGCCGCGCCGCGATCAAGCCCCCGACGGCTCCCAAGCCCACCACCGCGATCTTCATGCTGCACCCTCGTGTGTCGTTCGCGGGCGATGGTAGCCGCGGCTGCCCGGCGTCGCGCGCCTTGGCCCAGCGCCGGGCCGCCCCAAGCGGGCCGAGACCCGCCCGGTGGGTGGCGGCGGTACACCGCCACCGGGTGCCCCGTCTAGGCGCCAATGCCTAGAAAAAGTCTGGAAATTGTCATCTGCGACTTGTCGCGTTCATGCCATCATTCGCAAAATAGCACGACCGTTCGTTTTATCGACCTCCCCAACCGCTGCGCGCCGTGACCCACGCATCAAGCACTTCGAACGAACCCGCCGCCGACCTCGGCGCTGCGCCGGTGCGTCCGATGATGAAGGGGCGCCAGACCCGCGCGACGATCCTCGATGCGGCGCTCTCGCTGGCCTCGCACATGGGCCTGGAAGGCCTGTCGATCGGTGCGCTGGCCGAGGTCACGCAGATGAGCAAGTCCGGCGTGTTCGCGCACTTCGGCTCGCGCGAAGAACTGCAGATCTCGGTGGTGCGCGAGTACCACACGCAGTTCTCGGCCGAGGTCTTCGAGCCGGCGATGAAGGCGCCGCGTGGCTTGCCGCGGCTGCGTGCGCTGTTCGACCGCTGGTTCAAGCGTGTCTCGATCGAGATCGACGCCGGCTGCATCTACATCAGCGGCGCGGTCGAGTTCGACGACCGGCCCGGCCCGGTGCGCGATGCGCTCGTGACGATGGTGCAGACCTGGCAGAACGCGCTCGAACGCGCGATCCGCATCGCGATGGACGAGGGCCACCTGCGCGCCGACACCGACCCGAAGCAGATGCTGTTCGAGGTCCACGGCCTGATCCTCGCGCTGCACCACGACGCGCGCTTCCTGCGCCACGCCGGCGCCGATGCGCGCGCCCGCGCCGCGTTCGAGAACGTGCTGTCGCACTACATCGCGCCTGCCGCGCCGGTTCGCCGCGCGCGCGCCACCAAATCCGCTTGATCGATTTCACCCAGGAGTTCACCCCATGCCCCAATACACCCCGCCGCTGCGCGACATGCAGTTCGTGATGCACGAGCTGCTCAACGTGGTCGACGAGCTGAAGGCGCTGCCGGCACATGCCGACATCGACGCCGACACCATCAATGCGGTGATCGAGGAAGGCGGCAAGTTCGCCGCCAGCGTGATCGCGCCGATCAACCAGAGCGGCGACGAAGAGGGCTGCGTGCTCGACAAGAGCACGCACGAGGTCAAGGCGCCGACCGGCTTCAAGGCTGCGTACGCGCAGTATGTCGAAGGCGGTTGGCCGGCGCTGAGCTGCGACCCGGCTTACGGCGGCCAGGGCCTGCCGCACCTGGTGAACCAGTGCATGTACGAGATGATGAACTCGGCAAATCAGGCCTGGACCATGTACCCCGGCCTGTCGCACGGCGCGTACGAAGCGCTGCACGCGCACGGCTCCGATGCGCAGAAGGCCACGTACTTGCCCAAGCTCACCAGCGGCCACTGGACCGGCACGATGTGCCTGACCGAATCGCACTGCGGCACCGACCTCGGGCTGCTGCGCACCAAGGCCGAACCGCAGGCGGACGGCACGTACAAGCTCACCGGCAACAAGATCTTCATCTCGGCCGGCGAGCACGACATGGCGGAGAACATCATCCACCTGGTGCTCGCGCGCCTGCCGGATGCGCCGGCGGGCTCGAAAGGCATCTCGCTGTTCGTCGTGCCCAAGTTCAACGTCAATGCCGATGGCTCGCTCGGCGCGCGCAACCCGATCTTCTGCGGCGGCCTCGAGCACAAGATGGGCATCCACGGCAACGCTACCGCGCAGCTCAACCTCGACGGCGCCACCGGCACGCTGGTCGGTCAGCCGAACAAGGGCTTGGCGGCGATGTTCGTGATGATGAACGCGGCGCGCCTGGGCGTCGGCATGCAGTCGCTCGGCCTGACCGAGGTGGCCTACCAGAACGCGGTCGCGTATGCGAAGGACCGCATCCAGATGCGTTCGCTGTCGGGCGTGAAGAACCCCGACAAGCCGGCCGACACCATCATCCATCACCCCGACGTGCGCAAGATGCTGTTGACGGCGCGCGCCTACGCCGAAGGCGCTCGTGCGCTGGCGATGTGGACCACGCTGCAGCTCGACAAGGAACTCGCCAGCGACGACGCCGACGTGCGGACTGAGGCCGCCGACATGGTCGCGCTCGTCACGCCGATCGTGAAGGCCTTCCTCACCGACAACGCCTGGATCGCCACCTCGCATTGCATGCAGGTGTTCGGCGGCCACGGCTACGTTCGCGAATGGGGCATGGAGCAGTTCGTGCGCGACGCGCGCATCAACATGATCTACGAGGGCACGAACACGATCCAGTCGCTCGACCTGCTGGGCCGCAAGGTGCTCGGCGACAACGGCGCGAAGCTGAAGAAGTTCGGCAAGCTCGTTCAGCAATTCGTCGAGGATGAAGGCATCAGCGAAGAGATGCAGGAGTTCGTGAACCCGCTCGCCGACCTCGGCGACAAGGTCACGAAGCTGACGACCGAGATCGGCATGAAGGCCTTCAAGAACCCGGACGAAGCGGGCGCCGCGGCGGTCGACTACCTGCGCGTTTGCGGCCACTTGGTGTTCGCATACTTCTGGGCCCGCATGGCCAAGGTCGCGCTCGCGAAGCTCGACAGCGGCGACCCGTTCTACAAGGCCAAGCTGACCACCGCGCGCTTCTACTTCGCGAAGCTGCTGCCCGAAACGGCGATGCTGATCCGCACCGCGCGTGCCGGCGCCGCGCCGCTGATGGAGATGGAAGAAGCGCTGTTCTGATCGGCTCGAATTCGCAACAGGGAGACAAAACAATGATGATTCGAAACACCCGCCGACTCGTCGCGGCCCTGAGCCTCGGCCTGTTCGCCGCCATCGCGCACGCGCAGGCCACGCCGGCCGGCCTGTGGAAGACGATCGACGACGAGACCAAGAAGGAGAAGTCGCTGATCCGCGTCACCGAATCCGGCGGCGTGTTCACCGGCAAGCTCGAGAAGCTGCTCGACCCGACGGCCAAGCCCGACGCGGTCTGCGACAAGTGCAGCGACGAGCGCAAGGACAAGCCCATCGTGGGCATGACGCTGATCAAGGGCGTGAAGCAGAACGCCGACGACAAGGCGAAGTGGGACGGCGGCGAGATCCTCGACCCCAATAATGGCAAGACCTACAAGGTCCGCCTGACGCCGATCGACGGCGGCAAGACGCTCGAAGTGCGCGGCTTCATTGGCCCGTTCTACCGCAACCAGACCTGGATCCGCGCAGAGTGACGACGCGGCCCGATTGAATTGAAGTCCAAAGGAGTGAAGATGAACCGATTCCCCGTGCGCAAGGTCGCCGTGCTCGGCGCCGGCGTGATGGGCGCGCAGATCGCCGCCCACCTCGTCAACTGCAAAGTGCCCGTGATCCTGTTCGACCTGCCCGCAAAAGAAGGGCCGAAGAACGGCATCGTCACGAAGGCCGTCGCGGGCCTCAGCAAGCTCAAGCCCGCGCCGCTCGGCATCCCCGAAGACGCCGCGCTGATCGAGCAGGCGAACTACGAAGAGCACCTCGACAAGCTCAAGGACTGCGACCTGATCATCGAGGCCATCGCCGAGCGCATGGACTGGAAGCTCGACCTGTACAAGCGCATCGCGCCGGCCGTGGCGCCGCACGCGATCGTCGCGAGCAACACCTCGGGGCTGTCGATCACGAAGCTGTCCGAAGTGCTGCCTGAAGAAATCAAGCCGCGCTTCTGTGGCATCCACTTCTTCAACCCGCCGCGCTACATGGCGCTGGTCGAGCTGATCAACACGCCGACGACCCAACCGGAGATCCTCGACCAGCTCGAGGCCTTCGTGACCACCGCGCTCGGCAAGAGCGTGGTGCGCGCGATGGACACGCCGAACTTCGTCGCGAACCGCGTCGGCATCGCCGGCATGCTGGCGACGATGAAGGAGGCCGAGACCTTCGGCCTCAGCTACGACGTCGTCGACGACCTGACCGGCAAGAAGCTCGGCCGCGCCAGCAGCGGCACCTTCCGTACCGCCGACGTGGTCGGGTTGGACACGATGTCGCACGTCATCAAGACGCTGCAGGACAACCTGAAAGACGATCCGTTCTACGACAGCTACGCGACGCCGCCGGTGCTGGCCAAGCTGATCGAGCAGGGCGCGCTGGGCCAGAAGAGCGGCGCGGGTTTCTACAAGAAGGTCGGCAAGGACATCCAGCGTCTCGACCCGGCCAGCGGCACGTACGTGGCCGGCGGCGGCAAGATGGATGAGATCGTCGCGCGCATCCTGAAGAAGGCGCCGGCCGAGCGGCTCAAGCTCTTGCGCGAGTCGAAGAACCCGCAGGCGCAGTTCCTGTGGGCGATCCTGCGCGACAGCTTCCACTACGCTGCCGTTCATCTCGCCGACATCGCCGAGAGCGCGCGCGACGTGGACTTCGCAATGCGCTGGGGCTTCGGCGTCAGCCAAGGCCCGTTCGAGCTGTGGCAGGCCGCGGGCTGGACGCAGGTCGCGCAGTGGGTCAAGGAAGACATCGATGCCGGCAAGGCGCTGAGCAGCGCGCCGCTGCCAGCCTGGGTGTTCGACGGCCCGCCGGCCGCGCACGGCGGCGTGCACCGCGCCGAGGGTTCGTGGAGCGCCGCGCATTCGCGCTGGGTCGCGCCGAGCACGCTGCCGGTTTACGAGCGCCAGCACTTCCGCGAGTCCGTGCTCGGTTCGGGTGCCGAGTCGCCGCTGAAGTCCGGCACTGAAGAGTTCAAGAACGACGAAGTGCGCGTCTGGTCGCTGGACGGCGAGGTGCTGATCGCCAGCATCACCGCGAAGCTGCACCTGATCAGCCCGCTCGTGACCGAAGGCTTGTTGAAGGCCGTCGAGATCGCCGAAGAGAAGTACAAGGGCCTGGTGATCTGGTCGCCGGACGACGTGTTCTCGGCCGGCGCGAACCTCGAGGCGCTGATGCCCGTCTTCATGAAGAGCGGCGGCAAGGGCATCTTGCCCGAAGAGAAGAAGCTGCAGGACGCGATGCTGCGCATCCGCTATGCGAGCGTGCCGGTGGTCTCGGCGATCCGCGGCATTGCGCTCGGCGGCGGCTGTGAGTTGGCGGTGTATTCGGCCAAGCGCGTCGCGGCGATGGAAAGCTACATGGGCCTGGTCGAGGTCGGTGTCGGCCTGATCCCGGGCGGCGGCGGCCTGACCTACATCGCGCGCCGCGCGGCCGAGATGGCGAGCGCTGGCAATGCCAACGCCGACATCTTCAAGTTCCTGTCCGATGGCTTCACGAGCGCAGCGATGGCCAAGGTCGGCACCAGCGCGATCGAGTCGCGCAAGCTCGGCTACCTGCTGTGGAGCGACGTGATCGTGCCGAACAAGGACGAGCTGCTGTTCGTCGCGTCACAGCAGGCGAAGGCGATGTACGAGAGCGGCTACCGCGCGCCGGCGCGCACGCTGTTCCCGGTCGCCGGGCGCAACGCGATCGCGACGATCAAGGCGCAGCTCGCGAACATGCGCGATGGCGGCTTCATCAGCAAGCACGACTTCCACATCTCGGCGCTGATCGCCGACGTGGTCTGCGGCGGCGATGTCGATGCCGGCTCACTGGTCAGCGAGGAGTACCTGATGGCGCTCGAACGCAAGCACTTCTGCGGCCTGCTCGACCACGAGAAGACACAAGAACGAATCATGGGCATGCTCCAAACGGGCAAGCCGGTTCGCAACTGATTGGAAGAACGACTATGAGCAAGCAAGTTCAAGAGGCGTACATCGTTGCCGCCACCCGCACGCCGATCGGCCGCTCGGGCCGGGGCTATTTCAAGAACACGCGGCCCGACGACCTGCTGGTCGCCGCGATCAAGAGCGCGATGCTGCAGGTGCCGTCGCTCGACCCCACCGCGATCGAGGACGCCATCATCGGCTGCTCGTTCCCCGAAGGCGAGCAGGGCATGAACATGGCGCGTGTCGCGATGGCGCTCGCGTTTTCCAACCCGATCGGCGGCGTGACCGTGAACCGCTTCTGCGCGTCCGGCATCACCGCGATCCAGATGGCGGCCGACCGCATCCGCGTCGGCGAGGCCGACGTGATGATCGCCGGCGGCGCCGAGTCGATGAGCCTGGTGCCGATGGGCGGCAACAAGCCCTCGTTCAACCCGGCCATCTTCGAGCGTGACGAGAACATCGGCATCGCCTACGGCATGGGCATCACGGCCGAGAAGGTCGCGGCGCAGTGGAAGATCTCGCGTGAGGCGCAGGACGCGTTCGCGCTCGAGTCGCACCTGCGCGCCATGAAGGCGCAGGCTGCCGGCGAGTTCAGCGACGAGATGACGCCGATCGAAGTCGTGTCGCGCTTCCCGAATCTCGAGTCGGGCGACCAGGGCATGAAGACGCGCACCGTGAACCTCGACGAAGGCCCGCGCCCCGACACCTCGCTCGAAGGCCTGGCCAAGCTCAAGCCGGTGTTCGCGGCCAAGGGCAGCGTCACCGCCGGCAACAGCTCGCAGACCAGCGATGGCGCCGGCGCGCTGATCCTGGCGAGCGAGAAGGCGGTCAAGCAATATGGCCTGACGCCGCTCGCGCGTTTCGTCAGCTTCGCGGCGCGCGGCGTGCCGCCCGAGATCATGGGCATCGGCCCGATCGAGGCGATTCCCGCGGCGCTGCGCTATGCGAACCTGAAGCTCGACGACATCGGCTGGATCGAGCTGAACGAGGCCTTTGCGGCGCAGTCGCTCGCGGTCATCAACAGCGTCGGGCTGGACCCGGCCAAGGTCAACCCGATGGGCGGCGCAATTGCGCTCGGCCACCCACTGGGCGCGACCGGCGCGATCCGCGCGGCGACCGTCGTGCATGCGCTGCGCCGTCACAACCTGAAGTACGGGATGGTGACGATGTGCGTCGGCACAGGGCAGGGCGCGGCGGGGATCTTCGAACGTGTCTGATGCCACCACCCCGACCAACTCGCAACGCCGCAGCACGCTGCGGCGCCTCGGCCTCGTCGTCGGCGTGGGCGCGTTTGCCGCGCCGCTGGTGGTGAATGCGGTGCATCCGGCGGCGCTGGCCTCCGAGCGCTTTGCGTCGATCGCCGACGCGCTGAGGACGCTGGAGCAACTTCGGACCGAGCCGCTGCGGATGACCGGCGCGTGGGACCTGCCTCACGTGCTGCACCACGCGGCGCAGAGCATCGAATACTCGATGCACGGGTTTCCGCAGCCGAAGCCGGCGTGGTTCCGCGCGACGCTGGGCTCGTACGCGTTTGCGCTGTTCAACGCGCGCGGCCAGATGACGCACAGCCTGAGCGAGCCGATCCCCGGCGCGCCCGACATCGCCCAAGGCCAGCCGCTGGGTCCGGCGATCGACCACGCGATCGCCGCGCTGCAAGCCTTCGAGCGCCACACCGAGGCGCTGGCGCCGCACTTCGCCTATGGCGCGCTGACCAAGCCGGCGTACACGCGGGCGCACCTGATGCATCTGGCCAATCACTGGGTCGAAACAACCTGATTTGAAGGAGACGACAGCATGAGCATCAAGACCGCCACCCTGAACGGCGTGGCCACGATCGAGATCGCGCGGCCCGAGAAGAAGAACGCGATCACCGCCGCGATGTACCAGCAGATGGCCGACGCGCTGACCGCGGCCACCGCCGACGCCGCGGTGCGCGCGGTGCTGATCACCGGCCAGCCCGGCATCTTCACCTCGGGCAACGACATCGAGGACTTCATGCAGCGCCCGCCCGGCACGCTCGAGTCGCCGGCCTTCGTCTTCATGAAGGCGCTGCTCGGCTGCGACAAGCCGGTGATCGCCGCGGTGACCGGCGCGGCCATCGGCATCGGCACGACGATGCTGCTGCATTGCGACTTCGTCTACGTCAGCGACGAAGCCCGCCTGGCGATGCCGTTCGTGAGCCTCGGCCTGGTGCCCGAGTTCGCCTCGAGCCTGATCGTGCCGCTGCTGATGGGCCATGCGCGCGCGGCCGAGAAGCTGCTGCTCGGCGACCCGTTCACCGGTGCCGACGCGGTCGAGTGCGGCATCGCGAACGCGGTGCTGCCGGCGAACGAGGTCGTGAACCACGCACGCCGCATCGCCGAGCGCTTCAACGCGCTGCCGCCGGGCGCGGTGCGCGAGAGCAAGAAGCTGATGCGGCGCGCGCGCGCACAGAGCACGCTCGAGACGATCGCGGTCGAGGGCGAGCTGTTCGCCCAGCGCCTGCGCAGCCCCGAGGCACAAGAGGCCTTCAGCGCGTTCTTCCAGAAACGCCGGCCCGATTTTTCCAAGTTCTGATCGCCTACTGTGATGTCGCTCGCGCTCAAGCTGATGCTCTCACCGCTGCTGATCGCGCAGGCGGTCGGCACGCGCAAGCGCGCACCGTCGCTGCCTGAGGCGCACGGGCCGCGCGAGGGGCAGCTCGGCTCCGGCGGCGCCGCGCTGCGGCTGCTGATCGCGGGCGATTCGTCGGCTGCCGGTGTCGGCGTCGCCTATCAGGACGAAGCCTTTGCCGGGCACTTCACGCGCGCGCTGCACAAGCGCAGCGGGCGGCCGGTGCGCTGGCGCCTGCGGGCGCGTTCGGGTCTGACGACGAAGCAGGTGCACGACATGCTGCTGGCCGAGCCACCGCCGGTCGCCGACATCGCCATCGTGCTGACCGGCGTCAACGACGTGATCGAGCTGATCGCGCCGCGCCGCGCCATCGAGCACCGTGCGGCGCTGGCCGACTGGCTGCTGGCAAGCGGGCGCGCGCGGCACGTGGTGTTTGCCGCGCTGCCGCCGATCAACCAGTTCCCGCTGCTGCCGCAGCCGCTGCGCCGCGTGATGGCCGACGATGCACGGCGCCACAACGACGCGATCGCGCAATGGGCTGCGACGCGCGGCGACGTGCACTTTGTACCGATCGCGCTGCAGCTCTCGCCCGCCGCGATGGCCCGAGACGGCTTTCACCCGGGCGAGCCGATCTACCGCGCTTGCGGCGAGGCCATCGCGCGCTTCGTTGCCGAGCGCGTCATTTCAACGGAGACGCGCAAATGAACAACACGCTCAAGGGCAAGACGCTTTTCATCACCGGCGCATCGCGCGGCATTGGCCTCGCGATCGCGAAGCGGGCCGCGCTTGATGGCGCCAACATCGTGGTCGCGGCGAAGACGACCGACGCCAACCCGAAACTGCCCGGCACGATCTTTTCGGCCGCCGCCGAGATCGAGGCCGCAGGCGGCCAGGCGCTGGCCGTGCAGACCGACATCCGCGATGAAGCCAGCGTGCTCGCCGCGGTCGAGCAGGCGGTGGCGCGTTTCGGCGGCATCGACATCCTCGTCAACAACGCGAGCGCGATCAGCCTGACGCCGACCACCGCGACGCCGATGAAGCGCTTCGACCTGATGTTCGGCGTGAACGTGCGCGGCACCTACCTGTGCACGCAGAGCTGCCTGTCCGAGCTGATCAAGTCGGCGAAGGCCGGGCGCAATCCGCATGTGCTGAACATGTCGCCGCCGCTCTCGATGCGCGAGCACTGGTTCGCGCCGCACGTGGCCTACACGATGGCCAAGTACGGCATGAGCGAATGCACGCTCGGCCATGCGGGCGAGTTCAGGCCGTACGGCATCGGCGTCAACAGCTTGTGGCCGCGCACCGCGATCGCGACCGCGGCCTTGCAGATGATCCCCGGTGTCGACTTGGCCAGATGCCGCAAGCCCGAGATCCTGTCTGATTCGGCGTACCTGATTCTGACCAGCGATGCCGCGACCACGACTGGCAACTTCTTCCTCGACGACGAACTGCTCGCCGCCCGCGGCGTGACCGACCTCGAGCCGTACAGCGTGACGCCGGGCACCACAGACTTCGTCCTCGATTTCTTCGTCGACTGAAGCAGCGGCGGCCGGTTCGCCTACAAAAAAACGCGCAAGAAACTGTCACAAACTGGCGCCGCGCGCGCCGCGGTTCTTTGGTACGGTCGAGGCTTGACTTCGACCATCGACCCAATCCCGTTGCCTGCGCGAGCAGCCCTGTTCCTCGATTTCGACGGCACGCTCGCGCCCATCGCCCCGCGCCCGCAAGACGTGCGCGTGCCGGAGTGGGTATTGCCGGTGCTGGGCGAGCTGACGACTAGCCTGCAAGGGGCGCTCGCGATCGTCAGCGGCCGGCCGATCAGCGAGATCGACGCAATGCTGTACCCCATGGTGTTGCCGGTGGCCGGCATCCACGGCGCCGAACTGCGCCGCCCCGATGGCCGCATGGAACACCACTACGCTGTACCGCCGGCCGGGGTCGACGCATCTGCGCGCGCACTGGTGCTGGCACACCCCGGGCTGATGCTCGAGGTCAAGGCCGCCGGCCTGGTGATGCACTACCGCGCCCGACCCGACCTCGAGCTCTTGTGCAAGCAAGTGCTGCACGCCGCACTCGCCGAGGCCGGCACCGAAGCGGCGGCAACATGGGAGTGGCTGGACGGCCACGCGGGCATCGAATTGAAACAGCGCCGCGTCTCGAAGGGCCGGGCGCTCGAGGTTTTTTTGAGCATGCTGCCGTTCCGCGGCCGCGTGCCGGTCTATGTCGGCGACGACGTGACCGATGAAGACGGCATCAACGTCGCTCAGGCGGCAGGTGGCAGCGGCGTGCGCGTCGGGCCGGGAGCGACGGTGGCGCGCCACCGCCTCGCCGACCCGGCTGCCGTCGGCCGGTGGCTGGCGCAAGCCGTGGCAGTGCAGCAAGGAGTTGACTCATGAACAAGAATCCACAAGCTTCGCTCAACCTCGGGCTGATCGGCAACTGCTCGATCAGCGCATTGATCGACGAACAGGCGCGCATGGTCTGGTGCTGCCTGCCGCGTTTCGACGGCGATCCGGTCTTCCATTCCTTGATGGACTCGGCCAACGGCATCGGCGAGGACGG
>Ga0307509_10005022_pt1 | contig 18657 bp, 14 predicted proteins | sample 10_EM_MG_FD_202245 | JGI IMG/M metagenome (GOLD analysis project Ga0307509, IMG submission 202245) | Populus trichocarpa ectomycorrhiza microbial communities from riparian zone in the Pacific Northwest, United States - 10_EM | ecosystem: Host-associated > Plants > Roots > Unclassified | place...
CTAAAAAAAATAACTAATTATTAAAAAAAAAAAAAAAAAAAAAAACCGACCAAGAGCTAGGATCTTCACGCAACCATCTAAGTACTTTTCTATACTTAAGATATTGCAATACGATTACTCTTTACTCTCTTTATATACACTACTCCTATCAACGAGCCTAAGATCTAAGAACCCGGAGACTATTGTGATAGTCTCGACGGGTGATACGAACATAGGACTATTGTGATAGTCCTACCGAGAACGACAACCTATCCCTATTACTATCTGCTGAGATGGAATCCTTCGACGGATCAATCAATACAAGCAAGCCAGTTCCGTACTATCTGAAGAGATAGTACATTTCTCCTCTGAACGAAAGTGAACCAGAAAGCCTGCTTACGCAGATGACAACTTTTGTTGCCTGTTGCATAAAGACTTAACAATAGGATTGTTACAAGAAGAGACAGAAGAAAATCAGATTTAATGAAAAGGTTTAAGGAAGAAAGTGGGGTGGCGAGAAAGCTGTGTGAGCGTATAGGTGATGTGAGAAAACAGTAGTTGCTGTATATGTAGAGCATTTCAGTAACATGGAAATAATAAGAACCCATCTTGCCCGCCATCTCAATATTTTATTTTGACAAACCACATCAGATATTCGTATAGAGAACAAAACTGCGCTTAACATGTAGTTGAAGTAGAAGAGGTTTCACTTTCACCCCTGTAATCAAAAGAAATAGCGGGTTGCCAACTTTGAGAGTCTTCCATTTTCACTCTACTCTGCTATTAAACTTTCCATACCAGCAATTGACCCTGTCAGTTATGTAAGGCTCAAGCATCCTGTTGGTCTTTCTGGACAGAGAAGCTCTACCGCTTTTCAATTTTGGTTCCTGAGCGTTAGCAAATGGGTATCATCTCCATCAGGCTCCCTTGCTTCCTGTCGCAGAAGCTTTTGACAATCATATATCACCTGTGTTTAACAAAGTGTAGCTAAGCAAAGCAGATTTCACATGACTAATACTTATTAGTCATAGGTCTGTAAGATTTCACATGATGTCGTCACTTGAGTCATAATATCTCATATGACTGCACAATAGCAAATCAGAGTTATCATTATGTTATGATTGGTTGCTTGTTTAATAACTCACAATTGTAACATCAGATAATCTAATGCCTTTTGCATATAACTTGTATTATGAGTCATGGGTTAATGCATGTAACCTAAATAGGCAAATGACTTGTTTGTTAAGTTTTAATTGGTTAACAAATATTATGCAGTTGACTCAGAAGGGTCAGCTGAGGGATTTCACACTATGACTCACAACGAGTCATAGGAGTCACATGATGTGAGGTCATTACTCACCAGGGTTGGGATTGTGGGAAGATGCCTATATAAGGACTTGGTCTCACCTAATAGGATAGGATCTTCATGCAACTATCAAAGTACTTTTCTCTACTAGAAGTTGCAATACAATTACTCTTTCTCTCTTTACACATACACTCTTTCTCTACCAGAACCTATCAAGCAAACCTCAATCACCCACCTTGGATAATCATGAAAAAATAACCTGGTGACCATTGTAATAGTCTCAGGGCACGGTTTCCTGATATGGGACAATTGGAATAGTTCTTATCTAAGATAAGTAAGCCAGACCTGTACTACCTCAAGAGATATTACCCTTTATCTCATGTGTATAAAAACAAGGGACTCACATACGAAGAAGTCCCCATTGTTCCCTGTTTCACTAAGTCTCAAACAATAGAATTATTACAATATACTCTTATTTTACACCACTCCCTACTCACATAATACTCAGGTTTTCTTCTCTCTCAATCCATCCAGTGATATCAAATTAGTGTGACAAAAAGGAAGGTCAGTTTCAGCAAATTAGCCTCTGTAATTTGCACTCATATTTCTTCTGTATAGTTACTACCCACTCCCTTAATTCTATATTGTGCTAATGTTCAGAGCTATTTTTTTATAGCAAAATACTCATACTCCCTGACTTGACCCCCAAAAGGCAAACTGAAAAACTATGAGCCAGGAGGATAATCCCCACTTCAGAGTGGTATTAATGAACAGTTGATCCAGATCCTTGTTAAAGTACACTACATTGCTGAATTTGGACAACTCTGCCTATAACCTTATACATAGTATTCAAAATGATGAAGCTACTAATAGTAGGATCTGATATATCCTAGATGCTATTGCAAGTACTAGTGTTTCAAAGAAAAAGAAACAAGAGCTTGCAGTCGGCCATCAATTCATTGTAGATGTGGCAAGGATCAAACCTGTACTTGAAAAGAACCCAGGAGTTCAAAAAGGCCTATAAAAGCATCTTGAGACAATATGAAGAAAGCTTCTACCTCTTTCAGAGGCTTATAACCATAAAAGAGATCAAATAGATAATAATACGAAAGGGAAATAGCTGGTAAAGGGATTACTTGAAGTTCGTTTCTCTTTGAGGGTGGAAATAGTTCAAGAGGTCAGCTTCCACTACTTACCCAAGCAGCTGAAGCACTTGGAAATATGGGTAGTACTGTTGAAAGAATTTGTGCAAAAATTGTTTTTGCTCTATGTGAGCAAGAAAATACACTTTCTTCAGGTCAATTATTGCCTTTACTGAGCTGTTAGTGGAGCCTCTAAGACACTCAGATTCCTCACCTGGGTTGACCCCAGTACTCTGCCAACTACTGAGGAATTACTAATTATTTCTTTCACAAGTACTTGTATTACTGAGAATGCGAATTTTTTGCTTGAGATGAAATATGGGAGTAGATGTGAGAGTCTAGCCAATGCGCTAGGCCCACTAGGCTTGAATCGTATGTTACTTCTCCTTTTCTTTCTACAATAACCTTAACTTGAATTTTCCTGATTTTAAACTAACTTGAACTCTCCTTACAAGGTAATACGACTGATAGTGTATATCAACTTGAATATTCTTTGACAAAGCCCAATTCCCAATCCAGTCACATAGAAATTCTATTTCTCTTTGCCTATTTGCCACCACTCCGGCCCACACTGGTGACCATCTTTTACCTTTTCAATATTGGGAAACAATCTGGTCCAGTTAAATTACCCACATCCAAAGAGAAGTTGGAGCACATTGTGCATGCAGTGAATATTAACACTAATATAGGGAGCAGGTGTGGGGAAAAGATATGATGTCAGTGTGAGTTAAAGGCGGAAACTGTCCCTTGTACTGCGAATGTGCTTTTATTAACTACATAGCAACTTCAGCTCAGTGGGGATGGGATAAAATACCCCAATTTAATTAAGTTTGGGTTTCTAATCTAAGCTGCTGTGCTTGCCACACTTGGATTGAAACTTAGAATCTACAGGAGGGCAAGAAACTTTATACCAGGGGCTCCAATGGAAGAAGATACTGGTCCTGAGGCATGCCAATCGTGAGCGGACTCTTAGGTGAACTAATGGTAGAAAGGATCTGGAGTATCTTCCATGGGCACTAGCTGGAGGGAGTTCTCCGAGAGAGTATAACCGAAGGATCTGTCAATACCAGTGATGAGAGGCAGTCCTCGGGCTGTATACCGGAGACTGGGGGTGGGTAACATTCGCGTGCTCTCTCCCCGGCGGGGGCGGATGCGGGTACAGCATATTCGACCTTTGTTCAGTGGCTGAAAGCCTCATGATTTTGAACAGGCCCGGTCCCCTGAAACATTTCTCAAGGGTTGGTGATACGGCTGCTGTGTGTCTCTTTGATACTACCTCTTTCTCCTTGCTTACCTCTTCTTTCTTTCTCCCTTCTTCTCTCTCTCTCACCATACTCACCATTACCACAGGCACCAGTCATGTCTTATAACCATTCATGTCACCTCTTTTGCCCCTCTCATCTCTTTCTCCCCTCTAGTCTCTTTCTTTCCTCTTACCTCTTTCTCACCTGTTACTTCTTTCTGCTCTAATATCTCTTTCTCCCCATACTCACTGTTGCTACAGGCATGAGTGATATCAGGTGACTACACATGACATCTCTTTCTCCCATATTACAGCTGTCTCCTCTCTTACCTTCTGGTCAGACTTCCTTTTCTTTTCTTTTGATTCTCTTTTCTTTCATAAATCTTTGACTCTGTTTAGCTAGCAATACAACTTCTTCAACTACTTGAGGACCAATCACCACTTGAACTGGTGATATTGGTTGCTTTCTCTGGCATGCTTCAGATACCTTCCAACACTAAAGACCGCTCTCCTTCTAAACTGCTGATACTGTCCGCTTCCACTTTCTCACTCCTGATACCTCTCAATAAACACAAATGAATGTAAGCCGTAAAGCGGTGATATCCTGCAAGAGCTCTATAATTTGTGAGAGCACCTGTTTCGAGCTGTCAACTGTTCTCCCTTGGACTCGCAAAGCATTGACTATTCTTTCCGGAACCTTGCCCAATCCACCGACAAGCTCTTTAGACATCAAGCCAAGATAGACAGCTTGGTTGTCCCTGAGCTGGATAGTGTATATTGGCTATTACCCAACGAATAACACTCTTGGGTTAGAGTTCACGAATTTGGTAGTGAGGAGTGTGTAGGCTTATCCAGTCAGAGACGGTTCCTAATTATTTTAGATGTGTTGCAGAGCTTGGATCCAGGGACTGTGGGTGGACACTGGGTCAATTAAGGCGTTATGCTCGGTGGTGAGGTATCCAGCGATATTTCAGAATTGTTAGTTGGGCAATAGTGGTGCGCGTGATTCTTGAAACAAGTGGATTGTTTTGCTTTATGTCTCTTCTTCGATTGCTTAGTCTTCTAGTGATTTTTTATGGGCAAGTGACAAGGAATAATGAGAATAAGTGGTTAATTTAGCAGGGGTTTCATAGTATTAGGGAGGTACGGTAGGTATATTCCAGTGCCAGAAGCCAGGGCACAGGACTGTTAATGGGGTGGAAGATTGCCATGGGTGCTGTTGTTGGTTAAACCTATTTTGTAATAATGAGCGGCATCAGTACGATATGCAATTTTTATACTAGAAAATCTGTTCCCCAAGTGTAACAGGTTTATTCCTGTCTAACGAAAATACAATAGGAACGGCGATACACTAGCTAACCCTGGTGCTAAGGGAAGCTCCAGGGGACCGGAAGTAAGAGATAATAGTTGAAGGATGAATTGAACTCAGGGATTGCCGTTCAACCAGGTGTATTCTTAGACTGAAGGTCTGTCGAACTCTGCTGTCTCCTGCTAGCCAGGAGACTGTTTTAAATACAAACCCCAAGAGCGATTGCCTTCCTGCAATCACGATCATTACCAGTAGCTGCACACATACCGGAATCCTGTAATCCTGCAAGACCAAAGAAAGAAACATAGCTCAGCCTTCACCAGTGTTACATGACCATTCCATACCCGGAATCCTAAATATAAACTTCCAGCAAAGCAAACTAAACATAGCAATACAATAGCATAGCCTATCTGAGGCAGTGGCGGAGCTAAAGTCAAATCAAATAAACCAAATATAAATCAACTAGACATAGGAGATCCTGCACTGCCCACTCCTGTGTACCGTTACCGGAACATGTCCACATGTTACATCAAGACATTATCAAAGGCTTCTACTTTCACTGGTTTGGGATCAAATTTTGTAAATAATCTAACTATTTCATTCCCATATTATACTACTAATAGGGGGTTTAGAAAAAAAACATTGGGCCATTGTTTTGTTAGGCAGGGTCTTAATTGATTGTAGGTTTGCAGTTTGAGATCTGCTGCCCGGGCTGCACAAAAAGAGGGCACTCACTCACTCCGTAACACCTCCCATCAACAAACTCACCACCGCTAGCCTTCGGTCTCACAGCCTCAACCAAAAATCCGTCAAACCCACAAAATCGACTGAATCATCTTCCCCGCATCCACTCTGCCAGTACAGTGACCGGACCCCCGACACGATAAACTCTCTTCTACTCGCTTGCTACTCGTCAGCCAGCTGGATCCAACCCCCCAAAATCACCGGTGACCAATATTCTCAATATTATCTACCTCGGCGAGGCCTCAAAGCTGAAATACGAGGACGAATTGTCTTGTTTGACAAGGCTGATGAGAGATATCGCAGAAAAAAAGCACCTAACAAAGCAAGGCAAAACACGCCACCAGCTCCGATAACCTAGACCTCGAATATTTTTCTCTTCATTGAGGCGTATGGTGATAGTGTGGGTGGATGTCCTGATTCACACTGTCTTGATGAACGGTAAATTTAGTTCATTGGTGCAGGAAAGTGCTCCTCACTGTCAGGGCCCATTTCAGCCCCTCCAAGAGTTGCGGGATCGTGTAAAGCTGACAAGAGCATAGGCGATGCGACAAAGGTTCTGTTTATTAACGAAATTGGTTTAAGATCAGCCGGCTCTATTTGATTCTCCTGTCGGAGAACCAGATGCCCCAGAAGGGGGAAGAACATTGGCCTAATTACTTCTAGATACTCGGGCAGTTTGAGCACGATGGAGGAGTGTGGAGCTAGACTTAAGGACCTTTTGCACATAGGGGCTTGTTGTGTTAGTAGTAATCACTCTTTATCACTCGGAAATCAATGGGGTGCTTTGGGAATCGCAACACTAAATACCGGCACACCGGATTGCAACAAAAATGTGAAAATTTTATTGGGCTACCGGCGGGGGAAATTGTGATTTAGAGATGGACAACCTAAGAACCAAAAACACGCCTCAAATAATTAGGTGAAGGTAGCCAAGGAAGGTACCTTGCAGACCGTATCGAGATCACGCTCCAAGATCTTTTGATTAATCGTATCAGTTTTGAGGCTCGGTTTAGGGATCGGATCCGCCTAAGAGAGGGAGACCCTTGTGGAGGGGAAAATCAACATTGTTACTCTTGTTACTTCTTTTGTGTAGCTTGACGGTTCCGTGCTCTCAAGGTGGGCTGCGACCCTCTTGCATATGTGACTAATCGCTTCGCTATTGGGAAAGAAAGTGATCATTTTCTTGCTATCGGATTTAATGGCGCTAACTTAACAGTTAAGCACTAGAGGCTTCTAAATCATAGGTCCTGGCCTAGGTTGGTTTGGAGATTGGCCGGCACCCGAGCACTGAATACTCTCCTGAGTGTGAAGTCGAATAAGGCTATGGTTTAGGTAAAAGTGGATCCGAGGTGGAGAAGGAAACAGAACTTAAATGTGCCCTCAGTCTTTGATACTCTTATCCGCACTCATGCTTGCTTTATTTTTGTCTTTTCCCTTTTGTCTCAGCTGTTCGGTAGAGCCTTTTGATAAATTAGATTTTGCTTTCTCACTGCAATCCCCCTTCCCGCTGGAAGCATGATGGCCATTTGGCCGCTCCAGCCCTTACTAGCTATCATAGCAGAAAGGAGAATTTTAGATCTTTAGAGTATAACACGACCTTTACAAGACAAAGCGGATCAGGTCATCCATCCATACCGGATACTTAAATGAGGAGAAATATCCCAGAAAAAAATAAACGAAAAAAACAAAGCAACACACCCAACTACCTCCGGTGACCTAGCCCTCAAAGACCTTTCACTCATCGACCTTACCAAACAAGATAGAAACCTGCTCCTCCTAAGCCTCATAGGGATTCCTAATCTCTAACTTAACCCAAGCCTCGTACTCATTATAGTCCAAGGCACCGCAGGCCTCGCCCTGGGACATGTTACCGACTCTCATACTAGTTGTTTCGTCTTCTTATTTCCGCTAGGAGGGCCATAGAGGTGGATATATTGAGCTTGTTGGTCATCGGTGACTTTCGAGAGTTGGATCCGGCTGGCTTATCGGGTGGCGGGTGAGTGGAAGAGAGTTCATCGTGTCGGGGTCAGGGTTCCGAATAGTCCGACCGGTCAAGTGTTGGAGGCAGGACCAGACTGGCCAGTCCTGGTTGATGTCGATGATTGGACCCGACTAACTTGGGTGGTCTGGTCCGGTTTGGACTAGTCCCAGACCAGTCTCTATAAAAGATCGTTTGAGAGTCAGAATGGTACCCAGGCCAACACTCGCTAAGAATAGATATGTAGCTATAGTAGGATTTTAAAGCCGCTTGCCATGGGATAAATCAACAGGTCCTCAATACAGGTTGATAGAACATCCTGGAGAGGGTAGCATGTGGTGGAAATGCAATTACCCGATGGATAAGTCGCATTGAATACCCTATATAGTGGCAGTTGGTCATGTAATATCACTCACTTAATGCACCAAAAATAGTTTGATACTTGAGACCCTATTTTGTCCACTCCTAATCAAAGCCAGGCACTACCTCCACCGTATAATCCATGGAAACAATAAGTTTTATTAAGAAAAGCTTTATTTGAACGTAATATATTGTGATAAAAATAGCATATCCTATTGCTTGGCGGGCCTGGTCGGACTAGTCCTGGTCGAGTCAGTTTCAATAACCCTGACTGTCCAGTCGGTCTAATTTACACCATCAGACTAGACTTGACTTTCGACCGGACTAGCTAGTCCAGTCCAGTCTCCCGCCGACCATTCGGAACCCTGGTCGGGGTCTGGCCATAGAACTGGCGCAGTGGATGCGGGGAAGATGTTAGTGGATTTTTAGGATTTTGAGGAAGTTTCATGGAGGCTACATGATACTAGGGGTAGTAGGTTTGTTGGCGGGAAGGTGTTCGGGAGTGAGTGAGTGCCCTCTTGTCCCCAATCTCAGCCAGCATATCCCCAACCCTACTGTAACGCAGAGCTATGATTAATCAAGATCTTTCCTAACAAAACAACGGAGTAGCATTTTTCTAAGCCTTCCCTGTTATGAGACCGAAATAGCAGGATTATTTATGGAATTTGATTCCTTTAAAATTACCGAGAGTAGAAGCTTTTGAAAGTGACTTGTTGGAAAACAGATATTGTAGTATAAAAAATTGTGTACCATACTGAATGCTGCTCATTATTAAAACTCAAGTTCAACCCACAATATAATCTATAGCCATACTCCTCCTCATTAATGGTCTTAGCCCCCAGCTTCTGACACTCGAATATATCTACCGCGCCTCACTAATGCTATCAAACCTCTCTCAACTTCCATGCTTGCCCCATCATTATTTGTCACTCGTAGATAAACAATACGACAACTATAAGACTGATTAGTAAAAGAAGAGAAAACGAAGCAAAACAATCCACTCACTTTGGGAACCGCATCTACCACTCAACCAACAATCCTAGAGTCTCCCTAGATAATTCACCACCGAAGTTAACACCTCAATTGCCCCGTGCCCACTCCACAGTCCCCGGATCCGAGCTCCGCAGCACGTCTAAAATAGTGATGAACCTTCCGATAACCGGATAAGCCTCCATACCCCTCGCTACCAAATTCTCAAACTCGAAATCAGGAGCGTCACCGGCCAGGTGATACCGGACATACTCTATCCAGCTCTGGAAGAACCTACTGTACTTCCATCTCACTCGATGATAGCCACAATATTGCTGTTTCGAACAAGGATATTATCTTTGGAGTAAACCACGTGTGTTGGTACAGCAGGCGTTCCACGGAGCATTATAGAGTGAGGGTCGATCAGCGCTTGCTACATTATACGAGAAGGGTTTTGTTGGAGGTCAGAAGTTAGGGCTAGCCGGAGGGATTGGTTTCGGAGAATGATCCCTGAGGGTGTTTCTCCGGCAGAAGAGAACGCTGTGCTCGTCGCGCAAAGGGCCACTCGAACGAGTGATAGGAGAAGTTATTTTACGCAGTTCGTCGAGGTAATCCACGAACTGAAGGGCGAGCCTTTCCTTGCCTACTTTATTGAGGCGCACCGAGACTTTAATCAACGAGTTGCCCCCGATGAAAATAAAGTGTGGAGACCATACCCATTTTGTTCTTCTCGATAATTATTCTGATGGCGAGATTAGTGCTGATCTATTTGGTATGAAGAGGCGCTTTATTATGGAGGTGAGGGAGTAACAAGGCCTACATTAGGTAAGAATGATACTCGATAGGCAAAGGATCACTAATAAGCTACGATGTTAGCTCGTTAGTGATAGATACGCTACATAGGTAGGTCGTGAGGGAAAGCGCTGCAGTTGTGTGCTCCCCCTTCGACCTTCGCCGCTGAGTAGGAATAATTCCTTGATGCTATTCTTGGCTCGGTCCCGAGAGACGTTGTTGGTCGAATGGACGAAGTTTCAGAAAGAGTAGCTAAAGATTTTCGGGAACGAACAAAGGCCATTAGTGTCCTGAGGCTAACTCTCCGAGAAATGGTCGAGATCCTGCTGGATATCCCGTCCCCACGATGTGAATTTATGATTGATGCACTGGACGAGTTTTGACCAGACATCGGGCGAAGCTTCTTGACTCCCTCAACAAAACCCCGCGAAAGTCCCGATACGCTCGAATATTTCTGACCGGGAGGTCATATACCGTAGGTGAGGTTGCGAAGAATATATCTGGGAGCACCGCCACCTGATCTAAAACATCCACCAAAGGTGGTATCGCCAGGCTCCCCCCAACGAAACTGAGCGAAGATACGATGACAGACGCTATGGACGCAAGCTTTGGGGAGGAAATTGTACTAAATATTCTTGAAATGGTTTCAGAAGTGCAAGTAGGAAGTAGACTCAAATAAAAATACCAAATGCTGTGCGCTGAAAAATATTGTATCCAAATTCCTTGTCTTCTTCAGTATTGAGACGATCCAACAGGAGACGACTATAGATCGAAGGAGACAAAGGCTTAGGGCAATTCATAATGGCTTAGACTTGGGGAGCGCATACGGGGCAACGCTAGAAAGGATAAAGGCTCAGGGAGTAGAGAAAGGACTCGGGATTGCCGCCATGATGTGGATATTCCATCCGAAGCCTCCTTGCCAGTGGATGAAATACGTCACGCTACAGCAATCCGGATAGGGTCAAACGATCTCTATAGCGATGGAATCCCGGCGGCATTGACCTTCTGGGCTGTTGCCGAGGCAATTTTAGGATAGAAAACGGTACCCCAATAGTTAGGTCAATCCATTCTACCCTTCGAGGATATCTTTGCACGCGTCGTGAACTCTTTGATAGAGCTCACTGGATGATGGCGGAAATCTGCTTGATTTATCTCAATTTCAAGCGAGTCAAGGATCATTCGGCTAGTCCGTCTCCTGACCCACCCGGCACACCCCTCCATCGAATATTAATCCTTTTACATGCGAGCAGAGCTCCCAGATCTCGCAAACCATTTGCTCTCCAGCTCCTTGATCAGTTCAAGAGGCCCAATCTGCGGAGTTCCTTTGGGCGCCAATTACCGAGGAGATCGCCCATTGGTTCCCTCTTTGGCGCGCTACTGCCACTTGCAAGGGGCTTTCTGCTCTGTGCTGTATCTTGTATTTCGGCACCACTAAAGTGGCAAATACTTTGACCTAGATGAACAAATGGGATTTGATCCAAAGAGATGGTTGGGGTATAGCGCCACTCATATGGGCCTCAAGCTGTGCGCATGTAGAGGCAGCTGAATTGCTTTTGCAATAAAAGGATATTCAACCTATTCCGCATGACACATATGATGGCCGAACAGCGCTCTCATGGGCTGCTGGAAGTGGCCATGAGGGAGTGGTGAGGTTACTTCTTGGACCGCGATTTGCCAATCCATGGAGAATAGGTCCTTGGGGGATGGCTCCGCGAGCAGCGGGCCAACTGCTTCACGGGTGACACGCAAACCCCAATAGTTCAAGTGAATCAGATCCAGCACCGCTCTCGTGGCCTGCTGGGGGTGGCCGTTTGGGGCAGGTGGGGCTGCTATTTGAGGGGGGAGATGTCCACCCCGATAGTTCAAGCCAATTCCATCCAACACCGGTCTCGTGGGTTGGGGAGAATGGCAACGAGGAAGCAGCAAAACCACCGCTGGAGCGGAAAGACGTTAACCCCAATGCCTCAAGTAACCGCGATGGAACACCGCTCGCTCTTGGGGCTAGAAATGGACACAATAGAGTCGCAGAGCTGTTACGGGCCCGGCATTCCCAACCTATCCTGCATTTAAGCCACCACTTAATTCCCCAGAGTTTATCATCTTTTCCCGCGGGAGTCGTGATTTGTTAGTACATGTCGCTTCAGACGAATATGAGTTCTGTGCACAGCTGTTTATTTGTTTTCCTCTTTCAGTGTTTCTCAGTGAATTTTAGGGAGCAAGTTGGAAGTTTTCGTTTTTTTCGGATGGGTCCTCTCTCTGATCGATGCGCTCTCTTTGTTCAATAATAGACTCAGGTTTAGGTAGAGTATATATGATACCTTGAAGGTTATTTTCGAGCGGAGGGTGTCTTGGTCTTTCACGGCAGGATAACACTTTTTTTCTCGTATTCCCCTGCTCCAATACCAGTAGCATGCGATGTAATAGGTTTGCGCTAGTGTTTATTAGAGTTCTTTTTATGCACTGATTTTCCACCAACTCGGAGGTATAGAAGAGGCCGACAGTTTGACGCATGGGGATATAGGTTCTGGAGGTGGCCGTACAAAAGCAAGTTTGAAATAGAAGGGTACAATTGTAGAGAAGGACTGACTGCTTTCTGGAACGATCTCGTGGCCTGTGCTTTTTGATAATTCCCAACATATGCCACCCAATTCTTGATGTTGTCGCCAAGAGAGTTTGGTTCACACCAGCCTATGCACTGCCTCCGGTTCCAATACAGCACAGAACATTAATCACTTTCACCCCAAGTATCAGCGATGCTCAAAGAACAAGGACGAAGTGATCACCCCCTTGCCCTTATTTGGGGTCCACTCTAGTGGCCAGTGTCGGAGGTTGACTAATAAACGGCACAAAGGTCGAACGCTCGAACTCGAATAGGGCTGGGCTATAGGGCAGGTATGATATAATCAGAAACCCCGTTCGCTCATACTCATGAAAAACCAACAAAAACACAAGTATATAATAATTGCATTGTTATAAAATATTATAAGGAAATTACCCCCACCTTTCCATCGCTTCCCACACATGCCTACTTCTCTCCACTTGTGCCCCTATTTGACTGCGAATATTGGTGATAAAAATATAGGAAAAAGATCACTATGAAGCCCTCTCCATCAATCATTCTAAGGGCCCGTTTACTGATCCGTTGCGTTTCAAGATTTTGGTGGGGAAACTAGACGGTGGCGTCTCAACCAGCATCATCTTCTGATAGATTAATATTCTAGGTGTTAGACAGTCAAAACAGGATGCGGCTCAAGAGGTGGGATTGCAACCACTGTCTACTGGCACCACCAAAATGTCACCAACCTTCCATGCCTGCAATAACAAGAGCATCTATGAATAAGCTCTCTTTTCCTTGCACAATTAGCAATTCCTTTTATCATAATTTAGGGCAAGTTTAATAACTAAATTCTCATCATTTGATTGTAAGAGAGAATTGTTGGTCATTCCAATATCTCGGTTGTCAAGTACTGTGAGAATTGAAAGCTGCCTGGTTGCACACCTCACGTTTGTGGATCACACTTTTCACACTACTACACACTGTATTAGGTAAACACACACCCATCAATTTTCCCTACCGCTCTTCGCCCGTTTAGCCTCCCTTGACGGTCCGCACGGTCGGCACGGTCTCCGGTTGCTTGACGGCCGTCTATTGGTGAACGGGCCCTAACTCCAGAAAAAATGCAACCACTAAACATATTCAGTCAACTCCCATCGTTAACTACATTACCCCCCCCCCCCCAAAAAAAAACACTCATATCTATCTTTATCCGCCAGCACCGAAAACTGGGCGCTTCCCAACCTCAAAAGTCAAGAGTGCACCACCTTGAACCAAATTATAGTCATCCAAGCCTGATCGCACAAACTAGCAACACGAATGAAGCTAGTCCAGTGTGTGGGCAATACTTAATACTTATTGGGTGATATTAGGTGACGGAAAAATATTTGCGCCCACTGCCTAAGATGGACGAATATTAGTATAAAGAGACTGGGAGATCTAGCGCGAGGCGAGACGACCGAGGCCAAAGACAACTACACGTTAGAAAACCACGAAGTAGGAGACCCGTAGAGGCGCTAGCTAAGGAAAACCCCGGGGATATATAATGATGCCTTCATTAGCTGATCGCGTAGAAGACATCTCTGAGCAGAGTGCAATATTCAAAAGGCGAAAAGGAGCTTAGCGGGGGAAACCTCGACCCTTCTGTTTGGCGGAGATGCTAAATACTCGCATTGCCACCAGACATCTCTACCCGCCCTGGCATCAGACTTCTCATAATCAAGTTCGCCATACCAATCGTAGTAATAATAGAAAATATATTAAAAGATTCAATCACATTTCCGTAATTCGCCTCCCCAACTCACTCCTTATCCGGGATGTACGGATGTGTCTCGACCGTAGGTGGCCAGTCCGTGGCCTCCCTCCACGCCCTATCAAAAACATGCACACCGGATCCAACTTCCAGGACTCTCTCGTCCGTATGTGTGTCCCCCGCTTCCCCCGGGCCTTCTTCCTCGTCGTCGTCGTCTTCCTCCTCTAGCTCACTCCCGCTCTCCTCGACAATAAGCACTTCCTCATCTCTAGCTCCCCTCGGAAACACAATCCCGGCAGTGACATTTCCTGGGATCCTGACCTCCAATTTAAACCTCCCATCCTTAACCTCCCAGCGGACATACACCTCCCCGTAAACGCTCAAAAACCTAACCTCAGCCCACGTAACCTCCCCACCAGGAACCGGCGCGACCCAAACCTTCTTCCAACCGGGCGCAGCAGGGGTGATCCCTCCGATGCTAGCGTGCATCCACTCCGCCACCGCGCCGAGGGCATAATGATTGAATGAGAGCATTTCCGACTGGTTTATGCTCCCATCCGGTAGTATGCCGTCCCAGCGCTCCCAGATCGTCGTCGCGTCGTGCTGCAGCGGATACAACCAGCTAGGGCACTTCCGTTCATGCAGCATGCGGTAGGCTAGCTGGTGGTTACCCGTTGTGGTGAGAGTCGGGAGGATGTACGGGGTGCCGGCGAAGCCAGTTGCGATCCTGAACTTTGATTTCCGGACGACTTCGGCAAGGCGCTTGCTCGCTGCTTCTACCTGTGCGGGGGTGGGGAGGATGTTGAAGCGGAGGGCTAGGACATACGCTGTCTGCGAGTCGGAGGATAGACGGCCGGCGGGGGTTACGTATTCTTCGTTGAAAGCCTGGCGGAGGGCACTTGCGGAGGTGGCGTGCACTGCGGCGCCATCTGGATCGCCGAGGATAGTGGATATCCGAGAGAGAAGGTCTGTAACGTGGATTAAAAATGCGTTCGCGACGAGCATCGGATCTGTACACCCATTTTGTGGGGCCTCGCCTGGCGCGCTGGGGTCCAGCCAGTCTCCAAATTGGAAGGTTTCCGACCAGAGGCCTGTGGCCGGGTCTCTGGGGATACCCGAGGAGAACCAGGACTTCATGCTAGCGAGTTGAGAGTAGAGTATGTTTACATCGCCGAATCGGGTGTACAGCACCCATGGGAGAACTATCGCAACGTCTTGCCAGATCGCCTGGGGTAGGCGTGGAAATTTGACGGGGTCAATCACATTGGGAACTACCAACGGCGGAACGCAATGGTCGTTGTCCATTTGCTCAAAGGCGAGGTCCTGAAGCCAACCTTGAAGCATACCGCTACAATCATAAAGAAAGCTCGCCGTCTCCGAGAAAACGTGAATATCCCCTGTCCAGCCCAGGCGCTCATCCCGCTGCGGACAATCCGTCGGGATTTCAAGAAAGTTCCCGCGCATTCCCCAGACGACATTCCGGTGGAGTCTATTGATCAGCTTATCAGAGCACGAGAACCAGCCTGTGCGCTGCATGTCCGTGTGTAGCACTCTAGCTTCAACGTCTTTCAGAAGGTCCGATCCCAGAGGCCAATTATCCACCTGAACGTAGCGAAAGCCATGGAACGTGAATTTTGGTTCGTAGGTTTCCGGCCCGCCGCTGCCTCTCATGATGTAGTGGTCCGTGCACTGTGCTACGCGGAGTGGTCTAATCGCCACTTCTCCAGACTTTTCGAGAACTTCGGTGTGGATGAAGGTAATTTTGTGACCGGCGGGGCCGCGGGGTTTGATCCGCAGGCGGCCAACGAGGTTCTGCCCAAAGTCTACCACCGTTTCGCCGGATGGGGTTGTCAAGACTCTTACGGGGGCTATTATCTCGGTGCAGCGAACTGGTGGCCCGGTTGGAGACACGAGAGTTGCGGTAGGGAAAGGCAATTCCCGCACGGCGCTCCAGTCGCCTGACTCAGTATACCCCGGGGAAGACCATCCGGGCTTCTCCTTCCGAGCGTCATACAATTCCCCGTCGTAAATCTCGGAATAGAGAATGGCCCCCGTTGAAGCCTTCCACGAATCATCCGAGACAATCTTGGTAACCGTATCGTCCTCATGGGTAATCTCCAACTGGAATATCAACCCTATATCTTTTCCGTATATCGCTGTTCTGCCCCCTTATACCCGCCAACCATCAGCAATGTCTCACGAAACATAAACTGCACTAACCTTCAAACCCTATTCTCCCTCTATACCACCCCTCTCCCAAATACGCCCCAACAATATTCTCCCCCTTCCGTAGCAAGTCCACAACATCAAAGGTCTGGTACTTGATCCGGTGCCCATAACTCGTCCACCCAGGCGCAAATTCCTCGTCTCCAACCTTCCTCCCATTAATCTCCACTTCGTAAACCCCCAATGCCGTAACATACAACCTCGCCTTCTTGATAGCTTCGCGCCCCTCCCCTAGTGTAAACTCCTTCCTCAACAGTGTGACTGGTACCCGCTTGCTCAAGTCCACCCCTCCAACAGCACATATCGGCATAGCGCTCCACTCCTCCCGCTCAAACAACCCCCCTTCAACGCTGACCTCCTCGGACCATACATCCTCTTCCTCGCCAACCCCACGCACCCCAACCTTTATGTTGACGATCTCCCTCGAGGAGATATCTACCCCAGGCCACGTTACCGCGACACTGGCGGCAGAATTGATGTAGTAGGTAGTCGGTTGCCACTCCGGACGGTCCAGCCGGATTTGATAAGTTGTCTGCTGCCAGTCGGATTTACGAGGCGTAGTTTTCCAAGATATAGTCGGGGATTTGGAGGGGGCGGAGAGGAGATGCTTAGCCGGGCGCTGGCGATCGAAGGCAATGGAATCTACCGACATTATGGAACCGTGTTTTTCGTTGGTCGGTTGTTGTTGGGAATTCTGGTGCGGGGTGAATTCACAGGTTTATGGGGTGGATGGCCAAGTCAAGGGATGAGATGTTCCCTATTCGAGAGGTTATCATACTGCATTGCGCTGTAATGGATGCTACCATGGTTCCGACCCGTTTATCCCCCGAATTGAGCTGTTGTGCGTAAAAGAGCGAATGGGTAGCGCAGTCCTACTGGTGTGATAGGGGAATATCGGTCAGATAGAGTGGGGCTCATGGGGGCCGGAGCCGCAATAATTAAGAAGGCGATTTTAGCGCGTTCAGCGATCAGCCGACCTCGACACACTTCTGCCGGTGCTCGCGAGGCTGGGTTGACCGAAGTGTGGCTTTAATAATATTATGATGTCACCGCCTATTGTTGCGGCTCAAATTGTAGATTGGGACAAGGGGACATCGATAACAGTGCCAAGGTTCTCCCCACTTCGCAGCACTCTAACTTATGATAAGCGATCTTCGAAGCCTCGCGACACTCCAAGAACACAACGGGCCGGATACCTAACTAATACCGCCGGGCAATAAAGAATATAGGGGCTCAAATAAACAAGAAACAAGAATTCCAAACATCACGAGATCCAAACGCTTTACGGATACCTGAACCCTACACTATCGACTAGGCATCGAATGGCGCACCCGACCCCATAACCCGACACCGGTACAATAACGAAATGTGAGATAAATAGCAACCCAATAAAGGTAGGTTTACACAAAAGGCTCATTTTCATGTATGATATGATAGCTTATATCGAGTGCGAGCAATAATGGGGGGTTCGAGGGAGACCAAACAAACCTCCATTGCTAATGCCTGATATCTAAGTTACCCGATTGCAAAAAAACCCGGAGATAATTCGTCCACACCGTTCTACACATTAATCCGGTATCCGGGTGGGATTCGGTGCCCCCCTCGCTCCTCCCACTCGTGTCCTCCATCCGCTCTACTCGTAATATTGACACCATTCAAAAACATTTACCCATACCTGCGGCCAACAGAAATGTCAAAGCAGCACGGATATGGCATATTATGATACAAGAGAGTTATCACCGCGTAAACAAACTCCTGGTTAATAAAACCTTTAAGAATTCTGTACCACGCGCCCGCACTACCTGCACTCTAACCCTAACCCTCCCGCTCGGAAGTCAAGACGTATTCCGAGAAACCCGGGGGGACAGAAGGAAGGAAGAAAAGAAAAGAATAAAAGCTGCATCAGCAAATATGATACCAGATTCTCTGAACTAATTTCACCTTGATATTAAGGAGCCTGTGCCAGCGTAAACCTAGCATTCTGCCTATTATTAACCGAGTGAGAAACAATGATGGGCAGCTGATGCTGGAAGGTGTCTAGTGGATTGTTTAGCACCGGTAGGTTGTTTCACTCACGGTTATGAGACACCGCTCTGCTAATACATTCAAATGTGGAACAAAAGTGATGAAACAATGAAAACATTTAAATTGGGGGTTCCTAAGCAACTACCGTAGGAACTCGAATAATCGGACCATGTGCTATGTAGTCCGAAATTTCCTCCTCCGGAAAAGGGGCGAAAAACACACCAAAAATCTGCCCCCTGAGAGAGAAGAAAAAAGAAAAAAACACCGGACCATACCA
>Ga0307509_10005023_pt1 | contig 18657 bp, 28 predicted proteins | sample 10_EM_MG_FD_202245 | JGI IMG/M metagenome (GOLD analysis project Ga0307509, IMG submission 202245) | Populus trichocarpa ectomycorrhiza microbial communities from riparian zone in the Pacific Northwest, United States - 10_EM | ecosystem: Host-associated > Plants > Roots > Unclassified | place...
CGAAGCATATCGATATCCGATACCACTATATCTGGTACATTATCGAAGCTGAGGCAATCAAGTTGATCTACTGCCCCACTGGAGAACAAACCGCAGACATACTCATGAAGGCATTGCCTAGCACGAAGGCTAAGCATTTTGCAATAGCGATGGGACTTTATACGGTTTGAGGGGGAGTGTTGAATATTGCAAACCGCATCTATTGTGATGTGTGACACGTGACGTGACAGTGACGTCATGCGTCAACAAAAGTTGAGTTTTTGTCGACGCAAGCTATAAATAGCACACATGTCATTATTCGGTTCGGTACTATTAGGTACCATGTATATAGCATAGACTAGACACGTCGTGTCACCTCAGTTCTTTCTACAAGTACTGAGTTATCTATTTCAATAGAGTGGCAAATTCGCCAGGCGATGGGGTGGGTTTTCAGTACCTCGCCAACTGCACTTCTCAAACAGCGGACGAGACTGTCATTAATGGCATCGCTGGTCAACCACGATCGCGAGCTCAACTCTGTCTCTCGACTCCCTCAGTTCACTGTCCCCATCCCCATCCTCGCCACTGGCGGCCAAGAAACAATCCCAGACCACAAATAAAATGGCCATTTGACCTAAGGACGCCCCCGCCACAGGTCCTGCTTTCGACTCGGACTTGGAGCTCTCAGAACTTACAGACAACGACCAGGATGGGCAGCATCAGCGGACAGAAGAGCGCATCCAGCATCACCCCTCACCACTTCGTCATCCGCAGTGGCTTCAAGCACTAGTGTCCTTGCAGTGTCATCTCTGGTCGATGAGGCTGAAGGTGTCAATGCGCCTTCTAGTAGCAACAATGCTTTGAACAGACCGCCAACAACAGCGAAGGGAGGTTCTCATCAGCGGAACAGCTCTACTTCGTGTGTAGGGGTGCACGGAAAAGGAGAAGAGAAGTATCATCATCCCTGCCCCCATGTGTGGATGGGACAAAGCAAAAGCCACGAGTAGCTCGGCCCCTGTCAAGGAGGAGGAAGAAGAGGAAATGGTGGGTCCTCCACGGGCCATGGAAGAAGAGGAGGAAGGGCCGCTGGACTGGAGGCAGACGAAGACGGGGTTTTGTTAATCAATGATGTCTTGGTCCACATGTTATTCAGAGGCTACCAGGGATACAGTCTTTCTATCCCAGTGGACATCCAAGACATAAAAGGAGGCCGGAACCAGCGTCGACCCGCAAATACGGCAACGTGGATCAGGATATTGTACCCAATTTTCATCGAGAGGCCGAAGACGAAGCTTCTGCCTCGGGTTCAGAATACAATACTTCCAAAAAGAAGGAATCTGCTGAGGGTCGTGCCCCCACTTCGAATACGGAAAGAGAGTGCTGCCCCACGAACCAAGTGGCTCTGACGGTCCACTCCCTTCTATCAGGAAGGTCAAAAAGACTCGACAACAGAATGGAGGGGAAAATGTCTCCTACAATTCAGCCGCACAGCCTGATGGGCTCCAAAGTAGTGACACTGACTCCCAAGACGACGCTGAAGACACGCCACGCATCCCCATTTCTTCGAGTAAGGTCTTGGCTGGGTTGAAACCTTTATTGTCAATTGCGAGTAGTTCCATTTCCGACCCTTCTACTACAGCATTAACAGCACTTGCTGTCATCGCCACCGACGCCGTAGAACCTGTTGAAACCACCTCTCGAGATCTTGATCCCATGACCTGCCAGCTTCAATTGGCAACCCGTCTTCGAGCACCAGCGTAGACCAGACTCCCGTTGCCTCGCGTTCGAGAACTGCCTCACCAGACAATGATGACCGAGAAATTATTGCCGAATTGTTGCCAGTGCAAAGAACTAGGAGAGGTGGCAGACGTATTCCTACTCGACAGAGGAAGGCGTCGGGTGATTGGTGGAGGGTACCTAAGGCACCAAACACCACTAGCTCCCGAGGAAGGGTCCTCCTGCACCTCTTGACTTGAAGGACATAGTTGATATGCCTGATGATCCCACTGTCGATGTCGGTACTAACGATATGGAAGGATTAGAAGTAGATGAGGCAAACAATGCCGACAAGGACATCGATATGGAGGGCGACGAAGAAGCCAAGGATGGTTCTCAACGCGATGAAGAAGAATAAGTCAATGGAGACGAGGAGCCTGCTGAAGCCAATGACGAACCTGTTGATCCTGACGTTGGGAGGAAACAATGACTCAAGCATGTACGTTGTCCTTGTCATTTTTGCCGCTTTCGATGCTCATGTCATTTATTTTTTTCAGCTGTTCATCCCGAAATCCCGAAATGCAATACCTACAACAAGAAACGAGAAAGCGAAGAGATAAACGGCTGGAACTTGCATCAAGGCAGCGTTCATATGAAGTTGCCAACGCTACAAAGCGTCGCAATGAAAACGGTGTCTGGAGTTTGGTCGTTTTTGAAGGGAAATACGGCGCATCTCAAACTATCGCCTCGTGGCTGAATGCTATAAAAACCACTTGGCCTTTGTCTTACAGGCCTGAAAATATCAGCAAGCCGAGTACAAAGTCCCCTCTCAGCAAATGCCCAATCAATGTTGATTCCACGGCGGGAAAAGTAATTTGGGGTGGACTGCCGAGTCGAGGGTCAACCCATAAGTAGGGATGGATTGTGGTATGTCGTTCACCTCTTCCTGCCCAAGAATGGCTGACTCAAGATCCGACAGGATTTCGACGGGGGCAACGCCGGAGCTGCGGTTACTCGGGGATTATTCTAAGAAGGTGGATGGTCTACTGGAGGATGGATTCCTTGGAGTTGGAGCACATGCAGCCCAATTCTTCTTTGCAGGAAAACCACTCACATATTCATCGACCATGTGATACAATATTACTCAAATCCTTGGCTGCCACATATTCCCATTCCCGGACCCAATGCTTACCCTCAGCAAGCTCATTGGAATCTGTAATCGCGGAACTATGATGCTTGTGAAGAATTTGCCGAGTGTTGGCAAGTAGGGATCATAATAATGTTTCATAAACTTTCTTTTTCTATTCTGTTGTGCCTCGTGTTGATGAACTGATTTAGTGTATTTCGAAGTTCTTATATTTCGTTCGTGAATTGCATCATCAGCGGCAGCTACTATTAGATCTAGCTTTGCTTGTTAGCTGTTTAGTCATATAAATTGTCGAAATCTTCCTCCTCCTCCTTGTCCTCCAGCTCAAGCTTCCAACTCTCTCTACTCTTTGAAGCATGCTCCGCCACGGCATCGGCCGCCGCAAGTGCAAAAGTGCCATCATCATCACCTGACACTGCGGGCAAAGAAGGATGTTCCCCTCCGGAAAATTCAATAAAAATTAATTAGAAAATAATAATTTGATCACTTGCGAAAATGTGGTAATAAATTGCTTTCAAAAATATTAATTTTTGTATACATTATTCACTTTCGGGCATATGAAGGACACACGCCCTATAAGCCAGACAACTAAAAAGAATATTTGCACAAACCTCAACACATCCCAAAAAATGTTGAATCCATTCATTGTTTTCCATCTACAATCAAATATTCTTTATGAGTATATTTTTCAGTCAAGTAGCTTTTCAAAGAAATTGGTAATGAATTTGATTATTTCCCCAGAGACAACACAGAAAGGATAATAAAATATTATGGTGAGTGACAAAAAGAATATTTATAAATATATAGTAACTGAAGAAAATAATTTAAATAGATATGATCTTTTGTTTCTTGGACAATAACCAATTCAGTTGTTCATTCTCTCATAGGAAAGACAATAAAAATATAAAATATTTATGTTTGTATTTCCAGGCTGATAAAAATAAACAAAAAGAATATATTCCTCCACTACATGAATTTACAAACCAGTACCTGCCATGCAGGTGGCAAGTGTGGGGCATCTACTTGCAGACCCGCCTGACCTGCCTCGGATCAAAATCTCTCTGACATAATCTAAGCTCGGCTCATGATCCAATAGTTGGTATAGTTCTCAGCCCAATCTCTTCAAGGATCAATTGCCCTAATTTCCATATATCTTTATTAAGTACCTTCACCCAAACCCTTCAAGTTGCTGTTCACAAGCTTGCGTTTGATCTTGCAGGACCTCCTGCTTGGCCTTTCGTGAGTTGTGTCCGATGTGGAAATTGCACTTGCTCTGCAGCATGTATTAATAAAATACCATGAGTATGGCTTTTTCTTGTCCTACAGACAATTCAAATTTGACTAACTGCCACTCTAGCTTTCTAGATCTAACGAGTTCCTCTCCACGTGAGAGGGTGAGTTACTACCATGATGGGGACAAGGAATTTGTGAACTTCATGCGTTCTCATCTCTTTTGAGGCTCACCGTGCCCACCTACTTTAACGACGAGGTAGATTGTGCACGCCGACCTTGTTCACGACTGGTGCTGGGTTGTGAGCGAGAGGACGCATGTAACAGTGGCAGATGGGATTCTCACAGCCACCGAGAAGACACCAGGGTTCGCACTGACAGATGAAATAGAGACGGTGACGGTCGCAGTGGGAGACGTCTCTGATTGGGTTCTGTCATTCACGGAATCTGAGCTCGGACGTCCAGCTCCGCTTCTCATCGAGAAACTCGAAAAGCGATAATATTCATCCCGTGATCCTGACGTTCCCGATTTACCAGACACAGCTGACGGCGCCAAGTGTAGTCTTCGTTCTCGTGCCCACTGGTCAACAACTTTATTTGGCTCATGTGGTTGAGCAGAATGAGAAGGAACCTTCGAAATTACTGGCGACGTTGGTATTCGACGATGAGAATCCGTCCCGGTGAAATTCGATTTTGTCACAGCATCCGCTATTCCGTTTGTTCCGTTGCAAGTAACCGCCCCCTGATGATCAACGTCCTCGCCATCAACTCTTCAATAGTACTTTCTTCCGTCAACAAACTCTCTCGTACCACCTTCTTTGGCCTCCCCCGTCGAACTCGTTTCCTTTATCTGTGCGATCCTTTCGTCATCGGAGGTTTCATAATCAACTCCTGACTCAGAATCAGAATCCATAACACCATCAAGATCTTGCAGTAGCGACAGGCCAATCCCAACCTGAGCTTGCGTGCTTGCCAGCGTTGCTTCGTCAACCTTTCCACGAGCAACGAAGCAAAGGCTGGCTCTTCCGGCCGTACGACGGTCTGACGGAGGAACAAAGACGAGTTTCTAGACAAGTCTACCTTCTCCTTCCATAGGAGCAGCATGGAAGTTTATGAGCTGTCATACCGAGAAGAGCAGATACAGTTAGAGCAGGGCCCATTGAAAATCGGAAAAGATGACTGCTTGTCAGGTCATCGAATGTGGAATCGGCGGTTGCCGAAGTATCGAGGGAGGTCTTAAGAAATGGCGAGTCCAGATTGCTGGGCGTGCTAAGTGGAGCGGTATTGATTTTGGCTTCCTGATCTTTCTCGGCGGAGCTCGAAGGACTTTGAATCCTCAGGATGTCTTGGGTCGCTGTTGGGGTAGAGGGTTGGTGGGTGGAAGGCGAAATAACATGGGTCGAAGTGGGTAAAAGTGTGCTTGATGCGGAGATGTTTGGATCATCGACTACACCCGAACGGTTTATACTCAATGGTGGATCAGAAACAGAATTAACTGTCGTTCTTAAGGTTGACCCTCGATGTGTGTATCTTCATTGACCGAGGATGCAAAATGATAGTTGCGCAGACTTTGTGTACTGGAAACCCCCTGATTTCGGTATATCCTGAGTCACACTCCGCAAATTAGTATTTGCATTCACCTGCAGAAGAATTAATCACTGTTGGACTGTCCATAACTGCATTTCCTACAGATATGTGACCAAGGGGACTTTGACTTTGACTTCGGTCTCCCTTAACTGACAACTATCATCACTTCTGGGAATTCTTCTACAAGAGGAAGGTCAACTTGGTGGAGGTGTATTCCCGTCTACCGTCCACCATTGGAGTGGTCGGCGTGGTCGGCGTCGGCGAATTAGAAAGATTCGAGAGTGAATGAGCGACGGAATAAAGTGGAATGTGTTGATCCACGTTTCGTCATTACCGGTTTCTTCAATTTCGAACGAAAGACAACATCCGTGGCCGAGAAACGACCAACTACCCCTTCACAGTAACCCTACAAGGTACTGTCCCTCCTTGTCATGGAATTGAAGCAGAACGGTTATTTCATCGCCCTTGAAAAGAGGGACGGTCAGTTACTCAGTAGAACTTGAAAGGTAAAGACTTACTTTCATAACATAAGGCCATCTGCACTTTCTGCCACACAAATAGCATGTCGTTTTCCAATACTACCCTTGGTAGCAAATCGGCTCCACCTATCCAACTCCATAGGCTCCAAACCCATTTTTAAGGTTTTGATCCCACCTCTTCGCAACGGTACCCAGATATAACAGGTGGACAAATTGCTATTCTTGACACGATGTCTAAGAATGTAGAGCGCTCGTGCCTGAAGCTGAAGAACTTCTCTCCCTGATGGGGGCCACCAGTGCGGCCGTCCGAATGCTCTAAAAGTTGAACGTTGAGGGCCCACATACCAATGGACGCTCGAAAACCCAAACCTGACGGAGCCCTTCACAAAGGCCTGGGGGGCAAGCCAAGTGTTCCTCCACAGCCCACGCTGAGTGTTGTGGCGTTTGCTTCCAGGTGATACGGAAAGAGAGGGTGGGTTATATTGAACTGGTCGATCGTGATAGGATTTGAGCACCGCCGGTGTGTCCGTTTGAAAATTTGTATAGACTTCTGGTGTCGCATGTTGAGGGTGAGGTGACATGGTTTGCAAACATTATCGAGACCGGTTTTTGAAGGGTAAAAAACACGGTAGGTGGCATTGAGATTGGTCTGCTATCGGGAACGGGTGGTATTCGGGTAAGCGGTAAGCGAGTTGCGATGGGCGTTATTTGGGGCAAAAGCGTCGTATTCCTCTGTAAATTCCAGGTATGCGGATGGTGATGGGCTGTGGGATAATTTTACAGACGGAGACTCTGAAGAAGGGTTGGACGTTGAAGAGTATGATGTTGGAAGGGTGTGCTCGCTATCATCCGGGTTTGAGATGGGCTCTGGCGTCGAGGGAGGCAAGTAGGGACTTGCTAATAAAGACTTTGTCCAGCTGAAACCGAGAAATGTGGCTTGGAACTGTGTCTTCCTCCACTTTCTTTTTCTTCTTCTTGATTTTCTCTCCGTCCGGCCTTCAGAGTCCACCTGCTCGTCGAGTGGATCGCGATCTTTCTTGAAAGAGTCGGCTGCTTCCCGCGTAGACTTGCTTCAAGTAGCCTCTGAGGAACATTAGACCAGAGAGTAGACACCAAAGACGACATAACTGACTAGAGCGTCACAGTATTCCAACCAGAAAATTTGCAAAGCCTCCTCCACGCCTGCCTCGTCTTTGTGCCTTTGATTTGCGGCTTCCGTGATTGCCCTCCCATAGATTCCCCGGATGACGAAAAGATCTGGTTCCCTAGCGCGTCGCTCATACGAGTATCCAGATTTCGTGAAGATAGTTGACATGAAATACTGCGTTATTCAGGCAAAAGGACGACCAGAAACGAACGAGTTTGGATTCCTGTGGTTCTCGCCATTCCCAGCTCTGACCTCGAGTTTTAGAGGCAGAGTTTTCTGGTGGCAAATAATTTGTCGCAAAAGACGAATATGCCCTCCATCTCTGCAGACAGATCAGGATGCAGGGAAAAAGAAAATATCGATACACGCACTTGAGTGAATTTGACAAACTCGGAAGTTCTATAGCAACATAGGCCTAAGCGCCTAAGCGTAGGGGTTAAATTGGAAGTCTCAAAGGAGGGCACATGGTTATTTGTATCTTTCTGCAGGTGATGCACTTTTCAGCGCTTTCAATTCCTGGTCTTCCCACAAGGCCCTGAGTCTGTAACTCTGTCATCCCAGATTGTGTCAACACAATTCGTTTTTCGAGCAAATATGAACTACCTTTGCCAAGTGAATCAACCTTTTGCGATAATCCAGCTGAGCGCTTCGCGAGTCCAATCGATGATAAACATTTCCCAAGAGTTTCAGGTCTCTCATTTTCCGGCGTTTGATGATAAATTGGAGATGTTTCTCGAGAATTGGGATAGCTGAATGAGTTTCAGAGAGTAAAAAATAAGGTTTCCTTACAAGGCACCTTTGGGATACTTCTGCTTTATCGCCTCGTAGACTCTGACAGGGAGTAAAGATGTTGTTTGTGGTCGACACCGCCAGATTTCGTAAGGCCGAAGTCTAGGCCGTCAAGGCCAAAGTAAAGGCTGGCTTGGGATTTAAATCCACTCCAAAACCGTCTACCTCTTGAAATTTGCATCGTCGGTGGAAAAAGACTGAACGACTTTCGTAAGAGGTTGGAAACAAGCCGCCACGCTCTGCGAAGGCGCCGCAAGCGGCCCGGAGCACCGGGCTTGCTCCGAACCTAATTGCATTCCGTTCAAAAAGCAAGGGTATAACACGAGACAAACAAAATCTTTACATATTATTACAACAATCGAACCTCCTTTAGCAAGTTGGCTTATGTTGATTCAGCGTTAGACATGAGAGCAGAGGCAAGTCTTTACGGTGTCTTTGGTACTTCCTGATAACCAAAATATTTGTCAGAATCCTAAACCCTCAGACCTCATTTATCATTGATTCACCTCTGTGCATTTCCTGGGTCTAGCATTCATTTAGGGATGGAATCCATGACTGCCGCGTTCCTTCGATTGTCTTGAGTTCTGGTTCTCTTCACGCTTCTTCATCTCTTCAACTTGTCTTCGCGCCTCCTCTTCGCGCCTCCTTGTCTCTTCGAATTGTCCTTGTGCTTCCACTTCTTGCCTCTTCAGCTCTTCATATTGTTTTTGAGTCTCCTCCTCTTCGTGCCTCCTTAGCTCTGCATATTGTCTTCGCGCCTCCCCTTCCTCCCTCCGAAGCTCTTCAATTTGTCTTTGCGCTTCCTCCTCTTCTCGCCTCAGCAGTTCCTCTTCCAATCCTGATCTCATAACTTCCGCTTCTTCCTCCAAGCACCTTCCATGTGCAGCAGTCTTTGATGTTCTGCTAGCGTCTTCTTCAATCAATGTCTCCTTCCTCTTCTCTTCTATCAGACAGTGAATGTCTCCTTGTTTCGCTATGATCCGGCTGTGCAGTGATAGAAGAGATGGGCCAGGTGCTGTATAGTACGCACGTTTTTGTTGCTCAGCTACCTGGCGTGCTTTGACTTTCTGTAGACGTATAATGTGCTTTGCAATACGGACTTCTAAAGGAGCCATGAGGGCTTAAGCATATATATGTCGTGTGAAATGTCATGTGTGAATGTCATGGTTTGTTTGGGCATATCTATGCGCTTCCTCTCTCGGGTTGCTTACAGATCGAGCGGTCTTGGGTTTTCCGATACTACTTGGTATTAAAGAAAGGAAAAGAAATAAAAAGAAATAGAATTAGTAAGCAATACATACCTCTGAACCCCAAGTCAGACATCAGTTCCCGTCATGGATAAATACGGTTGCTTATTAACATACTTTCCAGTGGAACGATGACTTTTTCCCCGTCCTCTCTAGACCAAGATATTGCTTCAAGTCTCTCAGAGCTGCCCGTTCGCCGATCTTCTTCCTCTGGGCGGCTTTGCCAACTGGTGAGGTAGGACTACGCCGCTGTAAGAATGTTCAGCACATGGCAATTCTGTTCGTATTGCCATTCACAGGTTGACAAGTATATATCAAACAATGTAGACATAGAAAAAATGGAGGAATGCTCACCTTTTTCTCCGTGCCCATCGTGTAAAATCTTCTGTCGTAGATTAGTTAGTATGCATGGAAGGTAACATCAAAAAAGAACGAACCTTTTAGCGGGTGGACACGCCACCCTCGTTGTCCCTCTAATGTCCCCGTCGCGCCCTGACCCGTCGTCGTCGTCGTCCCTCTCATGCCCCTCGCATCACGTAGTATCTTCCTTGTTGTCCCGTTGTGTCATGGCTGCGCCGTAATACTGTGGGGCGGCGAACTGATCTGGGATCCACCGTATTAAGACGCCATTGGCTACGTATAATTTTTTTACGAATCTGACGCGTCGCAGTGGCAGAGAAATTAAGATAAGAAAGGAGACACAAACTATTCGAACACGGAGGAGCCACGACGGCCTCCTACAATTACGGATTATTGATAAACCCGGTCGTACAGCTCTGGGTTGACTTGTGGAAGTGACCTGATCCCTGTACAGCAGGTGTAGAGACGGACATTCCAAGGCGCAACAATCCTATATTTGGATCGGGCTAAATAACGTGGACAAAAGAGGAAAACAGGGATACCAACATGCGTCATCATATAGACGTCCTCAGACATGCGAGAGGGCAAGGCGAAGGCCAAAGATAGGCTCATGCTCGCAAAGGCAGAGGAGATAGCGAAGAATCAAACGCAAAAACACGAACTCTCAGCGAGATTGAGTAACACCGTCACCTTGACGGGTACTTGGAATGCTGATAATGGCACTGTTAAACGGAGCACTGCTTCCATTGAACGGATCATCCAGCATCTTCCCGAGGGTGACTTATTCATGTGCGAGGTCAAGTGAAGCGAGAATATACCCTGTCAAGCTAAGCCAATGTGGCGGTCTTCGAAACACTAAGGCAACTGAGGATAATATTGAAGAGGATGGAATAACCGATTTGAGCGAGATGCTGAATTCTGTTGGATAATAGCTGAAACGAACACTAGCCGACGCTTTGGAACCTCAAGGTGGTGACGAAGAAAACTTCAATTCTTGTTGCTGGTAGATCGGAAGAAAGAGATAAATAGATAAATTTCAAGAAGTAATGAGAGTATCTCACCTAAAATCGTGCAATCAGGATAGTCTTGAGTGTTGCAATTCTCGAGTCAGGCTGCTCATGTCGATTCGGCTATGCACGAAATCCTGCAGTTGATGAATGTCTTCGATCACGGTCAAATGTGATTAATTGATTGTGCAAGCCTACCTTGAGCTTGAATGCTTTACCTGAGCGTTCGAACTTCGAGCTTGATGGGATTTGTTTACGTCCAGATTTCCTGCCAGTGACCACGTGGCACACTTTGCTCAACTCTGCCTAAATACCTTCGTAAGAGTCGTTCAGATTCGTTCAGATTCAACATTGACATGACTAACAGGACTTCAGAAACCCAGAGTCTGCTGCCTTATGGAACGACAACCTTCGACCTATAACAATGGCTTGACAGTCCTGCCAGACAAAGATGTTGTCGCTCCTGATTTTCTAGTGACTTCTACCAGCGCAAACGACGAGGGAGTAAGTGGTGGTGCTCTTCTGTTAGCATCCACAGCTGACAACATTGAGCAGTTTTCCTCCACATCCAGTATGGAACTCTCTCATATAGGCATCTCCACAAGCATACCCCACCAGAATCATAACGAATCTCAACCGAAACCTTTATTGGCACCACCCTTGCCTTTGTCTACTTTACCGTCACCTTCAAACACTGTTTCGTTTCAGGTGACACCAATGCTATCGACTGAGCAGTGTGGCAGTTGTGGCAGTACAGTGGTGCTTGTCATCGATTATCCACCCTCAGCTTCCCCCTCCAGTGATTCGGACAGGAATTTCGATGCTCATCCTCATTCTCGTCCAAAATCTCAGGATCCTGACTTGAATCAAGATGGAATACTCGACCAGTATGGCCCAAATTGCAGCCCACCGCATGACAGCGCTGAAGAATCTTTTCAACATGACCAGGCGCTTCTCGCAGAATATATCCAAAGTGACAACAAACTAACTTCACAACTCGCTTTCATGAAGACTCAGCGAAAAAAGAAACACACGGATTACAGTCTGGTCCTGGGTTATCGTTTTATTGTTTCCCTTCATAAAAAGTTAAAAACGATGGAATTCAAGGTATGTGATTTATATTTGCAAGTGACCATCTGTTCATCACTCTCTTCAAAGGATGCACCTCATCGGCACGTATCGTCAAGGGCGATACTAGCGTATCTTGATGTGACACCGTCTTGGCTCTCCAGAGCTAAAAAGGTGATTAAGCTGTTGGACAAACTTGGTCCTGAGGGAACATCGCCTGACCCCTTAGTTATAAAGAGGCTTCAATCGAAGGTAGTCACCCGTAAAGGCTCGGACTTGCTGACGTTTTTGAAACAGCAAGACTGTGCCCGAAAGAATGCCCGTACACCTGCAGTAGCAACTATCTGAATATGATTTTTGTCCGTTGTTTAACTTAGGAATAAAAGAGCAATTAAGTTCCATCTGCAATCTGATCAGGAACCCCCCACGAAACCTCATGGCGGCACAATCCACAGACGTGTTCACTCCCTTCGACAATCTGATATGCACATGCTGTGATTGTATCTTCAGATCTTCTCCACTGTGTCCAAGGTAGTTGGTGTGCGTGTCTACTGCCGAGGAGGGGAGAATCTAACCCTCCGTGTTCATCTTGACGCCACTCAGAGGGTGAATCAATCAATTCAACCACATCGCAAACATATTTATCAGATACCGCCAATCCACGGCATACTAGGAACAGAGTCACCTCAATAGACACAACCCATTTGGGTAGCCTCTACTAGTAGGGTCTTCAGCGTCAGAACACACAAGGCAGTAATTTACATTGTAGACATTGTGCATGCAGTCATACGGAATAAATTGGGACGAGGTTTCATCCCAACTCAGCGTCGAATTGGAATCGATAATCAGCATGCTGTATTTTTCATTCTGAATGCTGACTTTCAGCGCGGCTCATCTACAATCTGGTTCATCACTTGATATTACATTTACAGTAACCTCTATATGTCTGGGTATAGCAAGATGAAGACAACTTGAAGAAATGAATTTGCCACCATCGTGCCGCCTGGAACGACAGAATAAACAACCTACAACAATTTCGAAGATGGAATCACTGATGCCAACCATGGATCTGCCAAAAGCTCTGAGGCGGTGGCCCTTTTTTCTGGCTCCCAGACAAGAATGCGCCTCAGGAACCGCAAAAAAGGGGTATTATCCACCCCGGCATCCTTCAAAACCTTCTCCTCTTCTTCCAGCTGAAGGCGCGGCACTTTTACTTCTGGGTGTTCACAAGACCACTCTCCTGCATCATTGATCCAACGCCGACGAACCTCGGGTGGAGAACGCAGAAGGAACGTCAGGGGGGGTTTGCCCATCAACGCAATCATTTCTCCGACAAGTTGGGAATAACTCGGTCGGCCTCCATACGCGGCTGAAAGCAATCTTTTGCTCTCGAAAAGCTCCCAAAGCTGAGACAAGGGTTATCAGATGTGGCATCACAGCTACATAGAGGCTTACCATGAGCCCAGCATTCCATACATCTGCAGGATAGGACCAGGGAATTTTGAAAACCACCTCTGGAGCTTGATACATGAAGGGCTGTATTGGGACTTCATAATACTCCTGCCCGAAACGCGCCTCACCCAAATCGCACAAGACTGGAATACCTAAACTTTGAATATCTTCAGGAATGACCTGACCAACCCCGTCGTAAATGATTCGATCGCTGCAAACTTTGCGTGGTGAGGGGCGAACATACTCAAGCGTCTCGAGGTTTTGAAATGTGGATTGATCAAGCGCGGTCAGACAGAAGTTCTCCGCACGAATGTCTTGGTTTAGGTTACAACTTCAAGTGCGTCACGAAAAGAGCAAAGACGCACCGCAATGAACCATGTGGGCCTTCGTGTGTAAGAATTCGAGAGCTCGAAAAACATAAAAAGCCACAGTTTTGAACAAAGCTTCATCAAAGTCAACGGCAGCTCTCGTTGCGACCAAGTCAATGGTCAACGGTTCAAAAACGAAGCACCGATGCGACCCTTCAGTTCCCTTAAGTTCGAATTCTGCGAGCGAGCGGCGCACAAGCGAGTTTCCCATGGACCCTGTGTGGGTCCTAAGCACCTCACGGAGGTGCGCATACGCGGCACGCTCGCGCTCGATACTCGGATAATTGGAAATACAAACTTTTAGCGCGACGTATTTTTGTTCGCTGTGACTTTGTTGACACAGAAATCATGTATAGGAAGGGAAGTAACGCACCTGATGTCGCGGGAGAGCCAAACGGTGCTGCATGAGCCATAGCCTAACTTTGACAAAACTTTGTAGCGGGAGTCCAGGGTATCGTGTATACGAACAGGATAGAAACGGCTGGGTTTGTAATGTGCTAGGAATTCTTCGTCCACCTTTTGAGATGCATCAATGATTTCAAAGCTTGAGGTGGAGAGAAGTCGTGGACGGGGGAGACCCCTCAACATCGTCTTAAGCCAGCGCATCATGGCAACGAACAACCGAAGCATCATCGGTGTATACGTGGACTATTGTAATTCTACGGTGAAGTTATAGCCTTATCTACAAATGGAGTTACTTTATCACTCGGATCTATCTTCCGCCATCACGTGCTTGAGCCATATCGGAGACAAAGTCGGCAGAAACCACTTCGCCTGCTTCCGTCAACGCTCAACTTGCTCGCAATTCATCCTCATCGAGGCGCTCGCCTACCAAGGTTGGATCCATGTATTTGGTCCCGGGCTCAGGTCGACGAATATATACCTCACGGGGTAACTCCTGACATTCTGAGCGGCGAAACTGAGCGGCGAGAGCGAAAAAGAGAGTTACGCCACATGCTAGGAAGGGTAAACTTGTGTAGGCGGCGTGCTACAGTTACCGGCGTGACTATAAGGTCGGAAAATGCATCCTCGAATTTGCCTGGCTATCAACAGCTCAGAGGATCATCGAACTGTAGGTTCAGGAAAACCCTACTTTTTGTCTGTCCCATCATCTCCCTCAAATCCTACCCTTCTAAATTTACTATCCATCTAGCTTCTGTACGCTCTCATGCTAGTATCCCGTCCCGAATCTTTCACTCCACTTGGTCCACTTGGATATTTTTTTGCGTAGCGCAAACGGGAAGCTGCTGGTTGAAAACATAATCCCGCAGATGGGGCTGTCTTGACTGCCATGAAGGTTCTTTATCCTGAATCCCAGTGGCGATTTGAGCAAGACCGAAGACCGCTTTTGTGATTGGGCAAGTGGAATGAGGGCAGCCGGATGGGTTTACCGGACAACCCTTGTTATTCCTTGGATTGGCGGTCAATGCTGCGTGGGTTCAGTGCAATCTTTCGTTTTGATTTTTACATTAATCCTACTGTTCTAATGTTTTAGTATCCATAATTTTTTGTGTCACTCGGTGACTTGCCCATGCCAATAGACGATGGTTGGTCGGACTGCCGCAGATGCCACGGATCTCTCCAATTCATTTGTGAGCACTTCGGGGACCTGTTGGCTGCTTTGCTCACATTTAACCACACTTCACCACGCCGAACATCGTGACCTTTTAAATGCAACAAAGCTCTAGAAAGTTCAGGCCTGTGCCTGTAGTCAGAGGGTGGATAATAGAGCATGCTGTAAATCTATCATTTACCTCCGGTGTCCTTCTGCATGGTTGAAAGCCACTGTCCCAAGACAACACTCCCCTGACCTCCTGTCAGATACTGAGTAGTTCATAGTACCAGCGTTAATAAATATTCGATTTCATTTTTATATGGCTCGGAAGGTGTCACAGCGCGTTAGGTGCGGCGTGACATGTTTGACATTCCAACGTCGCGTCCAAGACTATGTCATTCCGCACGACGTTCATTAGAAGGTGAGTGGTGAGTCTGAGCAGGTAGTGACTGCAATTGACTTATTCTTTGTAGTTTAAGTCATTCCGTTCGTCATCCTCTCCTGTCCAAACGTTGCTTGGATCCATCTGCGAAGGAAAAGAAGTTCCGTGACAGAGCTCATGACTCTCCAGATGTCCGGATATCTAAAACGCTCTCATGGCTTCTCCGCCACGCAGCAGACTCAGAGGGGTTGAAGATGCGTGCAGACGGATATGTGAAGGTTTCAGAAATGGTAATTTCTACCTCTAGGACATTAATTCTGTCGTGAATATTGTTTTCTCTTCATATAGCTTGGCCACCTGAAACTGAAGGATTCTGGGCTGAACCTAGGCAAACTACAAGATCTCGTGCGAAGTAACGACAAGCGAAGATATGACCTGATACTCGAAGGTCCAGATGGGGAGATTCTGGAGACTGTCGGTGACACTCGTACTGACGCAGACTCGGATGTTACTGAGAATTTGGCCTCATTACAATCGCAAACTTTGGGGAATAAGGGAGTTTGGTTGATAAGGGCTCGCCAGGGCCATTCTATGAAGGTGCACCAGTTGATCACTGATCAGGACATGAAACTCACCCAGTGTTATATAGAATGTCCGGCTGGAGTTGAAGTCCATTCTTTCTCTCGATGATATTCCAACCAAAATCGCAGTACATGGCACCAATAGAGAAGCATGGAAATCTATCTGTGAGTGTTGCGTGGCACATGCGCTGGTACAGCATCTGATAATTAATATTAGGCTTAGAAGGCTTGTCAAAAATGAACCGGAATCACATTCATATCGCCCAGGATGTTGGAGGAGACAATGTAATTAGCGGTAGGTTGTATTATTGACATTACCATTCATTAAGATTCAATCCTCATATAAGGCATGCGACAAAACTCGCAAATCCTGATCTACATCGATGTTGACAAAGCCATTGATTCTGGTCTCAAATTTTGGCTCTCTGAAAATGGCGTCATCCTCAGTGAAGGAGATGTGAATGGTTGCATGTCGCGCAGATTTTTCTTGAAGGTTGTGGATGTAAAACTTGGAGAACTTCATGGGTGGGAGGAGGTGTGAACTTACCCAGTGTGGTACTGGCAATTCTTGGAGTGGTTTTTGATTCTTGTAGATAGACATGTACCATCTACACTTGGTAGATTATTCATGCTGTGTTTCCAACTTTACTGTATATAGTCTAGCTACCCAAATGTGAACCTAACTTCTTGTCTTGCTTCCTTTTCCTGCTCAATAGGTTATGAGCCATCGAGGCGAAGGGATTTTGGGACACTTTGATGGGCCTGCCACACCTCCCGTGTTTGCTGATGCTTGTGCTCCAACAGCTACAGAAACTGCTGCAGGGACAAGGATGGGCGCTCGGCAAGATTGTCGCTTACGCAAGAGTTGCCGATTTGACGGTGGTGTTGATCCATGCGAACAAGACTGAGGGAAAGATTTCTTTGCTCCCGGTCGCTCTCCCGAATTTCGCGTCAAACCAATTAGCAGCGGCTCAGTTCCTGTCGTCAAGGAGTGTGACTCCTGACAACCTCCTGTCCATGCAACCGAGGCGGGGAGAGCAAACATCATCTGCTGGACTTGCAACAAGGTTGGCCACTACTCGTACTAGTGTAAGGACATCCAATGAGGGGTCGAAGACATCCAAAGACGACCCAAAGGACGATGACAAGGCCTCGAAAGACACGACTGCATCGGTTGTCGAGCCGGACTCGGATGAGGAGTGTGGAGGTGCTTGGGCTGCCGAAGAGGTCATGGATACAGTCATGGGAGGACCATTGTCGATTTGGAGGTTGCTGGAGAGTTGAATTGGTTCGAAAAGGCTGTTTCCATGAATCGCAATGGAGAGACTGTTGTTAAGGAAATTTCCATGCAGGATTGGTTTGATGAGGGTGAGAACGAGTCAGGAAACGAAGGGGTCAGCCTGTAGCCGACGGTTTCAGCAAGGATGCATCACGAGGGGCTGTCATCGAGGGCTCAAGTATTGGGCGGGTTGCCCGGTTGTGAATCTTGAGGGGGAGTACGAGGATGGTGGAACCATTTGTGGGACGTTGGGTGGCAAAGGGCCTGATCTCGACGTGCACGAAGACACCTGAATCAGTGCGACAATGGAATGGAGCATGCCATCGCCTTACGAGCTTCTGCGGCGGTTGTGACCCCTTGGGAGACCACAAAGAGGTTCTGGTTGACCTAATGGGCCGAAAAGGGAATATGCCGTCTGCAAGGCATTGCCGTTGGTTCCCCATTTCGAGGAGGAAGACAGTCGATGCGAAATGACGAACTTACCTGCCATCGAGGGTCCTCTTACTCCAAATGAATGCCTTGTTGTCAAAATTTTCGATCCGCCAAATTTCGCACTCAGGACGATATACGAATGTGTTGGGGAGTCAGCGCCGAGTGTTGCGAACCTTCTGGTAGGTTGCGTAAAGTTGTTCGATGGTCCCGATGTCGATCAGGACATGCATGCCGTTGGTATTTTCGTTTTTGGTCGTTTCGAGCCATCTTCAGCTGTTGGGACCTACGAGGAGGGTCAGGGAGATGTTGAGAATGTCAATAGAGATGGAGGACTCACCTTGGTTGATACAGTTCATCTCGAACGTCCTCCCGGCAATTTTCGATGTCCATCGAGCCCCTAACTGTTGAAAATTTCGATCCCAGTGATTTTGCAACGCATGAGAAGTCGCTGCCGTTTGTCACTAACGTTCCTGTGGGTTTATCAAGGGCGCGGAAACGCAAGCCGAGACGATTGAGTTGTGTCCGTTGCCGTGATCTGTCATTTTGAGCCATTTTTGGGTGTTGGAACCTATGGGAAGGGTCAGAAGGTTAAAACCAGCTCTATGGTATATGACGATACGCGAAGTCGTCCAGGAATGGACTGTAAACGTTCAAGGCTGCAGTTGTTGTGTGGTTAAAAGGGTGAGGGCGGGGTTACGCGAGAGGAATGCCCAAATTGGTGGGGGGTTGGTTAGGCCATAGGAATGCCCGAATTGACCAATTCGAGGGTGGTGGGGTTAATGAGAGGAATGCCCGAATCGAGGTGGTGGAGGGCATACCCGCCGTGTCCTGCCTGCCGTGTCAAAAGTAGGA
>Ga0307509_10005024_pt1 | contig 18648 bp, 8 predicted proteins | sample 10_EM_MG_FD_202245 | JGI IMG/M metagenome (GOLD analysis project Ga0307509, IMG submission 202245) | Populus trichocarpa ectomycorrhiza microbial communities from riparian zone in the Pacific Northwest, United States - 10_EM | ecosystem: Host-associated > Plants > Roots > Unclassified | place...
AAACATACCAGATCATCAACAGCATAATCAAGAGAATGAACATATCCATGTAGCCCATCACTTCCACCATGTCCTGGTTTGAAGAGAAGGATCAAATAGGTTACAAAAAATATATACAAGCCAACATGATTTCATGAGCTAATTATCAGAAGATAAAGCACCATGGAAATCTAATTAGCAAAGCAACAAGTTTCTGATGAAAACTACACAGCCAAAGCCCTTCAATACGAGTAAGGATCAACAGCCCTCGCACCCATAGCAGACAGAGAGAGGAAATTGGAAGCGAAAAGGTAGGGGTAACTTAAGAAAATGTCATTTTAATAAAAACCAATTGTTGGTGTGAATTGGACTGCAGAACAAAAATCAACAACACATAAAATAAAGAACCTGGTTGTCTTTAGGCGTAAGCCAAAAAAAAAAAAAAACAGAATAATGGGACATTCAGCTTCAAACTATAATTTGAATTGCAATAGAATCCCAGGTCTTAATTCAGGTTTCAATGCTGTCACTCAACTATCATGACATGAGCACAATTATGCACCTTCAAAATGGAGGCTTGTTCTGCAATGTGATTGCAAAGGTTAAGAGCACACAGTAACTTTTTGTGTTGCCTCTATAGCTCATAAAACTGGAAAACATATTATGAGACCCTGACTTAAAAGCGCTCATCTTCCCTTGTTAGATTTTTGGAAAATGGAGGTCAGACACATGCATGCAAATAACAAGCTTATTATCAAGAGGCGCTTCATATGTTACTTTTTGCACCAACAGACAGACAGACCAATTCCTGCAACACTCAAATATGGATGCATTGTTGATGAATAGAGATTGCTAGGCCATGAAACACTAAAAGAGAAACAAAGTATCAAAGCAAGGGTCGTGAATACTTTTTTTTCCCATCAATTATCAGTGTTAATATTATTTCCAACTTGGAGTTGGATTCCACTGCGGCCATTCAGGGAGAAGTGAGAACTTTTAACAGAGGAAACTAAAAAAAATAACTGACTGCAGGATGTTTCCTTTTTGTTTTATTTAATACCATCTTCTGGTTCACAGTCCTTGCATGAAATTTTCAGAAAATAGCAGCCCAGAGAATTTCCATGATCCCCTTAAGCAGTAGCAGGAGGAAAATGAGCGGCTCTGCAACATCCTGAGCAGATAAAGAACATGACCATCGTTGTAAAGGTTTAATTATCCAAGTTTGTAGAACAGCCTAAGGTTATAACTCCTCTTAACAAGAAAGACTTTTTTTTTTGTCTGTACATCTTCATATGTCACTGCATAAGCACAAGGGAATCCTATAGTCAACAATTCAACTCTCTTTTGAGATCACGTCTGTATGGAATATGATTCCAGTACCTTGAAATGAATTAGAAACCAAACCACAAATCATGGCCTCTAGATGAACTTGTCAATGATTGAGATCATAGTCATACCAGGGGAACAAAATCAAATGGAATGACAAGTCTAGTAGGGAAAACCAGACATCAATCAACATGTTCTAGAATCGTTTTTCCTCTGTGCCCATAATAACATTAAGTCTTTATTATAAAACTTTTGTGGTAAATTATCAAGACATTTGTCAAGGCAATGAGTTCATAGTATCATATATGTTTCACTGGTATATCCACAATGAAACCTAGAAGGTTATCTCCAAAGGAAATTGTCATGAAAAATAAAAAAAACACTTCTAGTATGAGACAAACACAAATTCCACTACAACAACTATCATCAACATCGCAAGATAGCAATTTCAAGCAAGCAAGAAGAGATTATTGTCTTATCAAGAATGATAAATCCAAACAAGCAGGTAAAATCACTTTCAAACTTACCAATCCAATCCATTCCATAAACCTTAAACCCATTAGCATTCAGTTTTTTCGCAAAGTCACTATATCTGCCACTGTTTGTAAAGAATGGAATTGTGAGATAATAATTAAACAATAGAATCAGCAGAGCATGACTTCCAAATAGAGCATTAGGCACAGATCACAAACCTGTGCTCATTCAGACCATGCATAAGAACAACCAGCCCCCTACAAGAGATATGTAATATAATGTTACAACTTAGCACCGGGAAAGCATGAGTCAATAAACACCTCCAGAAAAAGGTAAAAGAGCGAACTTATAACAAATAAAAACCACCTTGATTAAATCCATAAAAGTAGAAATTTCAATTCTGACAAATTGAAATTAGTAACATCTTATATCAGGACACTAGTTATTCATAGTCACATCAGGGGAAAAGAAGGAGAAAACAATATCACTTCCTTCAAACTATCATATAGTACTTGAACAATAATATATGCTTAATCACCTACATATGGTTATTAGTAAGCTACAGAATATGGACAGGATGTACTATTTTCTGTAAAGATACGAGGATATATGGATTTAAGAAGAGTGTCGAAAGCCAACATTTAAATAAACTATTTGAATATAGTCCTGTATTATTAACGGTTTTGCTTTTCAATTTTACTATTTTCTTAATATTCCAAAAGCTGGCTATTTAGAGCCAAAATATTCCCAAAGCAGCATGGTGGTGTCCTTAGAGTTTACCAAATGCAGCCTTTTATGTGAAATTCCATCAACAGACAGGGTGAAAACAATGCATCAAGATATTTTAAACATGAAACTTGTCTGAGTTGTAGCATTCAAAAATTTAAGAGGCGACATGAACAAGAAGAACAGGCATAAAATCTGTCTGCACATTCCAAACAGTGACATAACTCAGCTAAAACAAACCAGAAAACAGGTTCGAATTTAGTTGGCGATAGAAGCAAGAAGAATAAGTAGGTAATCTATCTGCAGATTCCTTATGCCAAACAGAAAAAATAAAGAAGTTGTCTACTATAAAAGATGGAATACTCAAATCACTCAAATTAATACACACAAGAAAACAGAATCTAGTAAAAAATTCAAACAATAAATAAATGGAAATATGATATTTAGGGTATTGTTGAATTCATTCGCAAAAACCATAAAATTATCTTTTGGGAAATTCATTGAAATGTTCTTAAATTTTCTCCAAAATTAGTGCAAAAAAGGAAACATAAAAAACATGCTTTGTTGCAGAAACATTTTTATCACTAATTGTTTTCCTCAAATGTGTTGCAAAACAAGGAAGAAAAACAAAAGGGAGCCTATCCCCCACTTCCCATTTAGCAAGCAATTTGGTTTTCATGTTCTCAACCTTGAATTTTCTGCTAACAACAAATAGGAAACTGATTTTTTCATCAACCATTAAAACATGAACAAGAATTACCAAAAATAATGAGGAAATGGCCTTGTTTGAATCACAATAAAACACAATCTCCATCAAATTAATTAATTTATCACCAATAAATACAACCAACTAATCAAAATTCAAACCCCTTAAAATTAATTAATTAATTAAGACAGAATCATAATAATAAATCATAAAAAAAAATCAACAAATATACCTGATTTTAACTGAAACTGAGGTCCACGACTGGGTAAAAATGGTATCACTCCGAGCAGAAACAAACAGTGAAAACTCTCTAATCGTATTGGGGTCATCTTCCTGTAACGCCCTCTTTATTGCAATGGCCCTCCTGCCCCCAACTTCCGAATCCACCACCGCCGTCACCCCACTACCGCCAGCACTCTTCCATGGCACTACTGTTGCCGGGACCCGCAACTTGGTCCGGTGGACCCCACTTTCCTGCAACAACCTATCATCCTTGGATTTCTGATCACCGAACGAAGATGATGATGATGACCCCCTCGCAGACACCCCTGCCGATACCACCGTCCGTCTCCGACCACGGAAAGGGACTAAAAGCAGCAAAAAGAACGCATTTATCAGCACTAACAAGCTTTTTAAGGCTTGAACGGAAAATAATGCACGAATTCTCCCACTAGCACCGGACGTTAGAATTAACGACGGCGATGATGATGTTGCCGCCTTTGGAGATTGCACCATTGCCATTGATTATAAATTTCTTGACAACAACCAATGCCCTATGAAATCTTAAAGTTTGCGCTCGCTTTCTTCTTGTGATTCTCTCTCTGAACGTTAAAAAGATTGGAATTTTGAGGTTTTTGATAATCTTAAGAGAACATTCGTTACTGTTTCAAGAACATAAACAGAGAAAAGGAAATGGTAGTTAGCAACAAATAGACTCACAACTCTTTTTCCCTGATAATACAACCAAAAGAGAAACCGCTATGGTTTTTGCTATATTTAGAGTATAGTGAGTGCAGCTCTGCCAATTTTAGAGGACAGAAAGAAAAATGAAATACTATACTGTTTCTTCTTATTATTATTATTATAAAAAGAAGTAAGCTTTAGAGTTCAAGTTCGAGTTTTGCTCTTGCCAACGTAAAATTCTAAAAAGCTAGCAAAGACAGTGATGACCACCAATGATGCAAGCCTGCGAAGAATTTTTAGGGCATGGATTTATACCATTCTTGTGTTTTTAACCCATTAATTAACTGCATGGTTGAAGAGATTGATTCTTCGAAAGATGGATCTTACAAAATAAGGAGTTAATTGTAGATCAGTAGCTAACTTCTCTCAGACCTTTCTCTAGCTTGATACAGGTGTCCTCCCTACCTTTGCCACCAGAAGTGGTCGCCGCCACACGTCAAGCTGCCAAGAATTGATAAGAAAATAAAAATCAACATTTTTAGAAGCCGAAGTAATAATCACACCAGTTCTCTTGGAAGTGTGCCCTTTCGTGATCTTGATATGAAAAAACACTATTAATGGACAGTTGACAACAAAACCTCTATCATCAACAACAAAACTAGAAAACAAAAATTGAGGACATCTAGTGATTAACTATATCATTTCTCACGTCACGTTACGCTATTAATCGGATTAGAACTCTTTAAAACATGCAAGCGTTTTTAACAGGAAATAATTTAAATTATATAAGGTTGATATGGTATGATTGGTTGATTTGGTGAGTTCAAAAATAACTTAAATTATTATTAAAATATATAGTTGGATTTTAATTTTTTTTTCTTAAGTTATTATTATTTTTTAAAATTTGCTAACTTGTTTTTTTAAGAAACATATAACATCCAATTGCATGAGAGATACAATGACGATACTTCGACCCATTCAGAACTTAATTCGGATTTGTGGCTGAAGGTTAGATCATCCAGTGTATCGAATAGAAATTAAGTTTACAGTATCTCCAACACTATGTTCAAGGATTTATAGACAGACCAAATAGAAAAAAAAAATTAAAGGGAGCCAAATTAAAAGAATTATTCTAAAATGGCTAAAATTTCAGTTATTTAACTACTAAAATTATAGAAAAAACATTTTCTTATAGAGGCCCTGGCCCTGTCAGCTCCCCTGCCTCTACCACTGTGTAGTGTGTTGACTATTGGTTCCTCACAATTGGAATCGAGCCGGCAATCTCTAGTCGTCTAGGCGATTGTACGATAACAAGTTCAAGCTTAGACGACCCAACTTAGGTCTTGAGTTGACCGACTTGAGAGATAAAGTGAATGTCCTCGAGTAATTATTGGTAACCTATACTGGTATATGTGGTCAATCTCGTTGCCTTCTTGGTTCCGGTAAAGATTCACTTTCTCCTCCTCCAACTTCTATCCATCAGATAAATTGTTTTCAATAATATTTTTTAAAATTAATAATAAAAATTTGGTTTTATTTAGTTTAATTTTTTTAATTCCTTTTCTTGTATTTTTTTTAAATATTAAATACAATATTGACGAAATTACTGATGAAATTTACATCACCAACAAAATGACCAACAAACGAAGTCCCTCATAGAGTTCTAGAGAGTTGGGAAAACATTACAAGACTTGTCATTGTTAAATGTAAATCTATGACAATTTAATTCTGTCAGTAATATGTATATGGTCATTGATGGATTTACCAATGATTTATTTTATCGGTAATATGCCATAATCATAAATGAATTTACTTATGGAATGAATGCCAACAAAGTTTTTCATTTGACGTGTGATTTTTATATATAAATTCATCAATGATTATATTACTAATAAAATAATTGATAAAATATAAATCACTGAAAAATATATTTTTCGATAACACTTTTCCATCCATCGTGCCATAAGTAAAAATGTTTCCAATAGAATCAATGTTTAAACACTGACACAATATTCATTTAATGTTATGCAATATTCTAGTTGTGAAAGCAACGCCTTGAACCAATAGACTTAAAATTAGATTTCAGGAACCATCTAGGTGGTGGCCCAGTGATAAGAGCTTGGGACCAAGAGGTTTGCTCCCTCTGTGGTCTTAAGTTCGAGCCCTGTGGTTGCTCATATGATGGCCACTGGAGGCTTACATGGTCGTTAACTTCAGGGCCCGTGGGATTAGTCGAGGTGCGCGCAAGCTGGCCCGGACACCCACGTTAAACTAAAAAAAAATAATTAGATTTCAGGCAATTATTATATTGAAACAGGTCTTAGCTCATTTATTTTATATTTTAAAAACAAGTCACACACACAAAGGCATAATTATAAAAACTAGTCGGGTTTATGTCTTGTGTCAAAAGTTACATATGGATTATGGTTACTTTTAAATAATATTATTTAATTTTTTTTTTAATTTTAAAAAATATTATTTTGAAAAAGTTAAACTATGACCCTGTTTGTTTGCAGGAAAATAGTTTTTTTTTGAAAAGTGGTTTCTTTGAAAAGTGAATTCCGAGAAAGTAAATTATTTTTCAATGTTTGGTATTGTCATGGAAAGTAAGTTGAAAAATATTTTCCAGTGTTTGATTATGTTATGGAAAATGAGCTGGAAAATAGCTTATTAATATTTTTTTTTCAAATTTATTAAAATAATAAGAAACAAATCTTATAAATTAAAAAAGTTGAACGAGAATGGAATTAAAAAAAAAATCTAATTTCATAAAATTAAAAACAAATCTAATTTCATAAATTATCTCCAATAAAATAATTAATAATCAAAATAATAGAGATCAAATCTAACAGATAAAAAAATTGAAAGATGATGAAATTAAAATAATAATAATTATTATAATTTTATAAATTATTTTAAATAAAATAAGTAACAATTAAAATAATGATGACCAAATTTGATAGATAAAAAATTTCAATTAAAAAAATGATAAGGAAAAAGCAAATAACAATTATAAAAATGAGGACCAAAATTAATATAAAAATTAAATTCTAAGGGATGAAATTGAAAAATAAATATTCAAAACAAAATATATATAACAATCAAAAGTTTGAGGGCCAAATTTGATATAATCAGCAAATAATATGACATTTTTAAATTTTTCACAACTTCCAGAAAGTGTTTTCCACCCAAAATAAAAGGAAAACACTTTTCTGGAAACCAAGCCAAATTTTTCCTTGACTGGAAAATGTTTTTTGTTGACCGAAAAGTGTTTTCTGTTGGTCAATTTTTCTAATGGTAAACAAACACAAAAAATTTAAAAAGTAATTTTCTGGAAATCAATTTCTAGAAAACAAACAAAACCTATATCTCAATCAAGTTTTGATTGGATTACAGATATACTCATTGGATCAACTAAATTTAGCTACATCAACGTTCACTCTTGGTTTGACATGAAATATAAATAAAAAGCATTAAAAATAAATAGATCTTTAATCAAGAATTTTTGAAAATTTGAATATTAAATTTATATATAAAAAAATTTTTGAAAGCAAAATTAAAACTAATCATATAATTGAAGGATATTTTGAAAGGTTTGCTTAAAAATATATGAAATGGATAAATGAGGCCATCAATTAGAAAATGCACGTCTCTTTTTGATGGTTTCGTGTGAGGAAGTTTCTCTTTAATAAATTATGAAAAGAACGTGCACTGAAGTTTCTTTTTTTTAAATTGATTATGATTAAGACACGGTGTGGGCACAGTATTTTTTAAAAATTCAATTTTATTTTACTAAAACTTAATTTTTATTATGTATTTTGTATCATTTTGATGGGCTGATCTCAAAAATAATTTTTAAAAAATAAAAAAACATTATTTTGATATATTTCAACACGAAAAACACTTGAAAAACAACCGCAACTACACTTCCAAATAGACCCTTAGAGCAACTCTAGGATGTGCTAAACAGAAAATTGAAATTTTAAAAAAATATTATTTTAATTTTTCTTTCCATGCTTTGAAAAAGTTCTAAATAAAATATTAAAATGTCTTATTTCTCCCACAAATATTAATTTTATATATCTTTTAAAAAAACCAAAACTAATAAGGTCGGACCTATAAAAAAATAAATCAATTAAATTCAGTTACGTGAAAAAAAACAAACATCAAATTTATTTTAAAAAATAAAACATTTATTTTTTACAATCCAACATAATTTGCCCTTTAATTAGCTTTTTCTTATTAGAATATATATAATAAAAAAACTATATTTATACTATTTAAAATATTATTTTATGAATTCAGCTCTTCAATAGCTATATTTAGCTCTTTTAAATTTATCAATTTAGCGTTTTCCGATTGCAGATGCTCTAAGGACACTTTAATAGGTTACCGCTTTTTTCCCTATAATTAAATAGCCCATCAACATTTAAAGCACTGTTTAGAAATACAAGGTAAATCATATTTTATAAAAAATTAAATTTTTTTATTAAAAATTATTTTTTTATTATTTTTTGGATTGTTTTGATACGTTGATTTTAAAAAATAAAAAAATATCATTTCAATGTATTTCAACATAAAAAATACTTTAAAAAATAATTACAATCATACTCCCAAACACAAACACTCAATATATATATATATATATATATATATATCCCTAGTATTTTTTTTTTTAATATTCCTATCATTATTAATTTATAATCTACCCCTATTAAACAATAGAAAGCGTCAGGCTTGCAAGTTTTGGCTGAGCACAAGTTACCATGCAGTTTTTAAAATTCATTAGTCCTCATTGTTTTTAAAAACTATATATTTAATCCATATATTTTTAAATCTATTTATAACTTAGCTTTGTAACATAAGTAAGCTAATTAATTAGTGCTCACGATTTTATAAACTATATATTTACTCTCTATATTCTTAAGTTTGTTTATAAATTAATCCCTCCATCAATTCCACGCTCTCTTTGAATTTTTTATTTTTTTGAAGCATTGAATAAATAAAAGAGAAGTGGGCAAGACAAGAGATTTTAATTGGGAAATAAGACATTTTTTTAATTAAAAGTATTACTAAATCAACTCTAATCAAAAGACCTCTATGTATTTATAATACTATGGGAATTAATTAATTATTTTTGATAAACTATAGTTCACTCCATCTCTTTTAAGTCTTCCTTATAAATTTATTATATTCTAGTTCAAATCTTATGAATTATTTCACATGTGAGCATGTATGTTGGGCTTGTAGAGGAGCCAAACCCTTTAAGACATATTCAACTGTCAAAAAAACATTATGGATAGAGTTGTAGCTCAGCGAAAAGGAGGGAGGAGAGAGATTTTTCGAACACAACGTACCTGCTCAGTTGCAATTAATAACCTTATCCCACTTCAACTACATCACAACTGCTCAGTCTATTTTCGATTTCAACCCCTGAGGAGAAAGGAGGAGGAGATACAGAGAAGAGAAATAAAGATTGTGATCCTTTTTTAAGGAAAAAGATGGCAACTTTAAGTGTTCCTCCTGTGCTTTCATCCCCTAGAGATGATGCTATGCAACTCTTCCGAGCCTTTAAAGGTACTAATCTCCCTATCTGTGTCCATAATCTCTTCTTTTGGCTGTTTTGTTGATGGGTTTTGGTGGGTTTATGCTCCTTTTATTGTTTCTTTCATTATTTGATCTTGACATCAGTTAAAGTTTGAAAATTTTAGAGAAATTTGGCATCTTTATTTAACCCTTAACATATATATACAGAAAAAATATTTAATTGGGTCATGTTGGAAGAGCAATAATTGATACTTTTTACGTAAATAGTTAACCTTCATGATGCTTGGTGGGCTTTCCCACTTCATGACAAATCTTACATGTTAAAACAAAGAACTTCTCTATTTGACCTGAGGTGTTCCTTTATTTTCCTTTGAATCTTACTTGCCTGATATGCCACCAACTAATACAAGAGGATAGGGTTTTTGTCTTTTTTTCTTTTTCGCACATGAAGTAGACATTCCAACAGGGAAACCTGGAAAGACTATATGCTAAATTGCATAAACTTACCTTAATTCAAGTGTAGGTGATGCGGAACAATGAATAAAAATAATTAAAGTAAGAAAGAAATAAGCTTTAAAGAAAGAAATTAAGAATTAGAAGCAAAGGGAAAAGCCAGGAAGAAAAAGTGAATTCAGGAAGGGAAAAGTTTGTCATTTTAATTTCATCGTAAAAACTGTCTCACAAACTGAAAGAGAAACATATAAATAATATTACCCTAAAACATCCAACTATTAGGCTTAACCCATCAGTTAAAATTGTCTACCATAAATAACTCAAATAAATAAAATAAAACAATAAAATAGGCCCAAATGAGCCCAGTCTCCCAACAAAATAGTGACAGGCTAGGTCATCCTACGTAATGTAATCTGCGGTGTGGGTCTGGTGTCCTCACAAGTAGGTAATACATTTTACAATTATATCCGTATAGAATGATGAAACAGATAGGAAAAGAACAGTATGACAATATTATCTTTCTCATCATTTTGAGGACAAGGCATTTGATTGTAGCTATCTTTATATACATAGTAAAGGGCTTTTCCCTTACTAGTCAAGTGGTGGTAGGGCGCTCTTCAATGAATAAAACACAGAATTTAGGAAAGTGGTACATGTAGCTCAGCAGGTTAGAATATAACCATGAATGTTAGAAATGAAGGGCTATAGGCATATAAGGTTTCCTTAACTAAATCTTGTTAAATTATCTCATGTTCTATGCTTTTATTGTTGTTTATAGTTAAATTACCATATATTGTCCTTTCCTATTTTGAACTTCCATTATGTGTCATTGAAAAACCACATCATTTTTGGGAAATAATAATGATGCAGGAGCTTGCTAATATTACGTTACATTTATTTTGCTTAATGACTAAAGAGATGATGCATTGGTTTAGATTATTTTATGTTTGTTTTTGCTTGATGACTAGGTAGTCACCTTTGCTTAATAGCTAAATTGTCTTAGTGACAAAGGAGCTCTCTTGTATAATAGGTTGTGAACATGAGCTGAAGGGAACTTTTGGTGAAATTCTGCAATGTGTATTGAAACTTAAGGTTTCCTCTCCATACTACGTCAAATAGCGTACTTTTACCTATCTTTCAAACAGCGATTGATTTTGCTTTTGCCCCTTGTTTTAACTTTCATAATTCAGGCAATGTCTTGTTGTCACAGATACCAGTTAACCTTCATGAATAACGAGTTTGTAAAAATTGTGGCTAGTCTTAGCATATGGACTCTAGGAAAATTAGATATTCACCTTGCTAAAAGATCTTCAGTTAATCGAGGTGACATCTGTTTTGCTCATAGAAGTTGACTATCACAGTGATAAACCAAATTTGCTGAAGTGTTATGAAAAAAATGCGAAACATGATTGTCATTTGATTGGAAAATTAAAAAAAATTCAAATGTATGATCTCCTGTTTTGAATTTGTTGTGTTCTGTTTATAATAGGACTGGGAACTGATACATCCGCAGTAATCAATATTCTGGCTCATCGAGATGCAGCACAGCGTTCCCTCATCCAACACGAGTACAGAACATTGTACTCTGAGGATCTTTTTAAGCGCTTGTCTTCAGAGCTTACTGGCAATTTAGAGGTATAGTATTATATCTACTCACACATGGTTTTCAAATCTTTAAATACTTTTGGATCTTCATAATTCAAATAAGAACTTTCTGTTCCTGCATATTTTAATCTAATATTTGTTCCTTTTGCATTTCAGACAGCAGTTTTGTTTTGGATGCACGATCTACCTGGACGTGATGCTATAATTGTCAGGCAGGCACTGATGATGAACACAATGAATCTGGAAGCTGCAACTGAAGTGATCTGCTCTCGCACGCCATCCCAGATACAAGTTTTTAAACAACATTACCATGCCAAGTTTGGAATTCACCTTGAGCGTGACATTGAATCATGCGCATCTGGAGATCATAAAAAGGTATACTATCTCATTTTCTCTTTAATTGCGGTCTCATTCTGTTCACCAATTTAGCATTTGTCTATTGTCATGATGTAAGATTTTGTTAGATGACTATATATATAAAAAAAACACCAGCATGGAATTTCAAAAACAGATGTTTGTTGCTGAACAATCTGTTGCTGCTCGCCTTTATAAGATTTGGAATAGCGTGGCTGCAGCCTAAAAGTTTAGTTGGACCGACCCACCATTAGATTTCATTCTGCTGTCACAATAGGAGGTTAATTGCAATAATTGGGATTTTTGTTGAAGCAACATTAGCCCTTATTTTAGAATTCTGTTCACTCTATTTTTATGCTATTAATTTTCCTATCATGACCTTCCCTGTTCACCACCTTTTCTTTTTCTTCATCCAAGTTCATTTGTCAGCATTTTCATTTAATATTCATTAAAGGAAACACAAGTTCCTGATGTATTATTATAATATACTTGATTTAGCTCCTGCTAGCATATGCAAGTATGCCTCGGTACGAAGGTCGGGAAGTTGATAGAGAGATGGTTGTGAAGGATGCAAAGGCTCTTTATAAAGCAGGTGAGAAAAAATGGGGAACTGATGAGAAGACTTTCATCCACATATTCAGTGAACGAAGTGCAGCACATTTGGCTGCAGTTGATTCTGCCTACCATGACATGTATGGAAACTCTTTGAATAAGGTAAATTTATTAAAGTTCTCTTTTCTCTCTCTTGTCTGTGGTTATTCTGTGAGGCAAATTTATTTGTAACAATTCCAGGTTATAAAGAAGGAAACATCAGGACATTTTGAGCATGCTTTGAAGACAATTTTACTATGCTCAGAGAATCCAGCAAATTACTTTGCCAAGGTATTCTTCTACATTCTTAACATCTTCCACTTGGCCCTCTCTGCTTCATCTGGTTACAGTGAAAACATTTTCTTATGAAATGAAGTCAGGGATCCAGGCAAATCATGTTTTGAAGGGATATTAAGTAGCATGGTGTCACTGAATGTGTTTGTATGATGTGGTGAACTAATAACTATGTGTAGATTATAGGAATCTAGTTTGTTACATAAACGTGGTACACTCTTTATTTGATAGTGTTTAGAAAAAGGATTTTTCAGAATGTATAGATCATGTAGAAAACAAAATTGTGAAAACTGAAGTTGAAACAGATTGAAGTTGATTTGTCCAGCAAGTCCGCGTCTTCTGATATCCAGAAATAGTGACCTTATAAGCAATCTCATGAGTCAATCATGCATGGCATGATAATCGTGCATAGTACATCACATAACTGATTGTGGTGTTCAACAGCTGTTGTCATTTTAACTTTTTATCATTTGAATAACACCAGGCCTGGAGTAGTACTCAAAACCTTAAAAAGAACCTCCATTTGAATTTCCCACCTTTTTTTTTCCCAGTTATGCTAATATTCATCTTATTTCAGTAGTTGGAGTATGCTACAGGGTAGACCCTCCCAGCCTCTGGGTGGAATCAAGATTTGATCCCGTCTCTTGTGAAATTGTTCAGTTTATTTACTTATATGATATTATCATTTATCTTGAAGTCGTTGATAAATCCTATCATTTCACAAAAACTTTACAGGTGCTGCACAAGGCGATGAAAGGCATGGGAACCAATGACACTGCACTTATAAGGGTAATTGTGACAAGGACTGAGATTGACATGCATTATATAAAAGCTGAATATCTGAAGAAGTACAAGAAGACATTGAATGACGCAGTTCACTCAGAAACTTCAGGCAATTATCAGGCTTTCCTTCTTGCTCTTTTGGGGCCCAACCATTAACTGAAGATGACTGGTGCATGTACAAAGGCAAAATCATGTAAATGCATTTGCCATGGACATGATTGGTGGGTGTACAAAGGATCGAGATTTTTCATGCAACTCTAGGCACTTTGCTGACTTCTTAGAATTGAGTAAATATGAAGTTGAAACACTGATTTGTGAAGAAGTATTCTTGGATATATATGTTTGAATGGATTTGTTAGTGCATCTAATCAGGCTTCTTACTTTGCAATGTTGAGTTTGGCAGGTGACAATCTATTTTGATAATTGTCCCAAGAATTTAATGCGAGGATGGGCTTGGCCACCGAACTAGGCCAGCTTTGTGCCCTTATCTGTAACATACAAGCATGGATGAGGTGCCTGGGACGACCCTGGACAATGCTCAGAACATTTGGTTTCAATCATTCTAATTTTCTTAAATTTTGTTCCCTGTTCACATCTTGAATTCTTTCAACATCTAGTAGACTTTAGGTTCTTACTGTTTTGGCTTCTGGCAAATTCAAGTAATTCGAAGCAAAACCTTGAATCTTACAGATACAAGCAAGGACCTATCAAATAACAGAGATACAATCATACAAGTCAGGAAGGAACATAAAGCTGAGCTAATTTACATGTGAGAATATCAAGCTTATATCAGTCAACTCTCCCTTCAACCTTCTTACTAGCGTCATCAAAGTTAGTAAGCATCATGGCAAAGGCACCTTAGTTGGGTGAAGAAGAAGTGGAGGACATGATCTTCTTGATGAGTTGGAGAATGGATTGAGCTACGTGAATGGGAGGATCAGCATTTGCAGTCTCTCTGAATGTGGCATGAATCCTCAAAGCAACTTCAACTCCCACTCCTAACCTTGCTTGCTCATCCTTGATTGCTTCCTCACAAAGACCACACACCCACACCCCACCAAACCTCTCCTGCACCCAACCTATGTATCCCATTGTGCACTCTTCCCGCATACCACAGCACCCACACTCAGCTCTCTCCACCACCTCTCCACCAGCCATCCTCCTCCCCTCTCTTCTAGCCTCTATGTACTTCTTATTATAACTCTACTTTCTTGTCCATGTCTTTATATATGGATAGAAGTGCCTTCCAGAGTGAGAGGAGAAACAGAAATAATAAAAAAAACATTGAGAGGAGAAAATATGAAATATCTCGTGGGCTGTATAATTTCTTTATTTGGAGGTAACCTCCAAAAATGTTGTGGAAGAAAAGGGAAGTAAGGACGTATGGATCAGAAGAGGATGGAAGTGAGTGGAATGACCAGTCTCTTACAAGACCATTCTTCATTTTTGTATGTTTGTTTATAGCATAGTAACATGTACACGTGACCAGTAAGCTGATAGGTTTTTACATGGTTATTCTGAGTTGATCTTTATTATTATTTTTTTTAATAAAATGATATTATTTTTATTAAAAAATAAATAATTAATGGCTGATAATTAAATTTTTAACAGGATATTATCGGATCAACTAAGTCATTGAATCAATTTGGATTTTTTATTAGGTCATTTTTTTTTTTAACCCAAGACTGATTATAATTTTGAATTTATCGAGTTTTGAATTAATTTGTTAAACTAAGCAAAACTATGCTAAAGAGACCAGAAATATTAGTTATATTAATAAGCAATACAACGAATAATAATTTGATATATTATTAATACACTGTATAAAAAAACTAAGATTTTTATCTCGAATTATTTATTTCATTGTAATCTAATTATATTGAAATATGTAACATAGAAGAAATTGAATATTTTTATTATTTTATATAAAATTTCTTAAGTCGCGTTTTTAAAGTTATTTTTTAATAAATAATCTTAATTAATAGATAATAGATAAACTGATCTAAAAATATATATTATTGTCGAGAGGTTTTATAACTTAAAAAGGAAAAAGAAAATCAATCTCATGTATATAACAAGACAAGATAGCTGAAGAATGATTGGAGATCGGAGGGCATAATTGAAGGTGGCCCACCGTTTATTGATAGGATGATGCATTTATTGACACCTGTGATCCATTGGAATGGAACCTCATTGAAACTTCTTTTGTTTCTGCTCACTCACTTCTTCAAGACTTTGTTTATCAATAATAAAAAAAACAAGGAGAAAGATGAAAATAGAAGAAAAGATGGGGGAGTAGAAAGTTTTATATTATTTTTTTATCAACATGGGTGTCCGGGCCAGTTTGTGTATACCTCGACTAATTCCACGGACCCTGAAGTTAACAATCATATAAACCTCAAGTGGCCCTAAGAAGACTAGATCTCATAACCATTAAGGAGCAAACTCAAGACCTGATAAGTTGTTCTATACTTTCCTAGCTCCCTCCTAGCATGTGCAGAGACGTAAGCGGATTTAGGTAGTGTTTGTTTTTGTTGTCTAATTGTGTTTTTTTTTAAAAAAAATTATATTATTTTTTATATATTTTTAAATTGTTTTGATATACTGAAATCAAAAATAAATTTTAAAAAATAAAAAAATAATAATATTTTAATACATTTTAAAATAAAAATTATTTTAAAAAGTAATCACTAAATAAAAAAAAAAAAAACACAATGCCTTAATGTGAAACTCTTGGCAAGACAGGGCCGCGGGATTCTTGGTTTATAGGACAGGTGCTGAAAGGGATTTGTTTCCCTAATGGAACAATTTTAGCAAATAAGAGGTCTCACGAAATAACCATCTCAAATTTAGATAGAGAAACTGTGGAACATGTGTTATTCTTTTGCTATCATGCAAAAGCTGTTGGAGATTTTATTTTATAAGTGGGTCCAATATTAAGATTTTATTGGAATTTATTAGTCAACAAAAGCTTTTTAATATTAAAAATTAACATGTTTAAAACAAATTGGAAGAGTGAATGTGAAAATTAATATAAAAAAATTCTCAATTAACATGTTTTTATGAAACTCAAAAACTTTATCTTATAAGAAAAAAAAAACAAGGTTTTTGTGTTGTTTATATGGTGGGAAGATCGATTTTTCCGGTTAAAAAACACATTAGATTTAAAGCCAAAACTATTAATTTTAATACTATTTTATAGTGGATAGTTAAGGTTGATAATGAATAAAATTTATTCTGACAATTATCAAAATTAATTATATATTAGTTTTGGTTTCAAAATACTCTATAAAAAGGATTTGAAGGAAGAGTTTTTAGGATAGATCTCTTCAGATTTTTATACTCTTCTTCACCTCTATTTTTCATATATTTCTCCTCCAGACATTGAACTTAAGTCAAATGTATGTGTGGCTCATGCTTGGAGTTTGGCCTGGGCTTGGTGTGGACTATTTTTTGTCGGCCTATTAATTTGTTCATCTCATGACTAAAAATTTAATAAGATTCCAACTAGTTTGTTCATCCCATGAATAAAAATTTAATAAGTTAATCTTCTTCTTTGTGAACCTCCTGAAAAAAAAATTTCAATTCAAGAAAAGTCTGATTTAAAGCAAAAACTTTTGGTTTTGATACTATTTTTATAGCCGTTAATTAAGGTTGATAATAAAAGGATTTTATCGTGGTAATTATTAGAATTAATTCTATATTGGTTTTAGTTTCAAAATCCACTATAAAAAAGGCATGAAAAAAAAAGTTTTTAGGACATATTTTTCTAAATTCATATGCTCTTCCTCACCTCAGTTTTTCATATTTTTCTACTTGATTTTAAGCTTTTTTTTTTTTTTTATATATATAATCTTCGTCTTTCCTTACAATTTAGAGCTTAAGCATACCTGGGCTGACAACCATATCAGACTCATGCTTGGGGTTGTTAACCATGGCAAACCCATACGTCGGGCCTGAGCCTGTCAACCATGCCAGACCCAAGCGCCAGGGCCTGACAAACATATGGAAACAACGAAAACACCCCTACATGTAACCTTGTTTTTGTTAAAATCCAAGGGTAATTTCATATGGAAACAACGAAAACACATCTACATGCAACCTTGTTTTTGTTGAAATCCAAGGATAATTTCATATTCGGACTATTTCAATAACAAGAAAAGACGGAGAAGCCACTCAACACATGCATATTCCCCTCTAAGGGCATGATTGTATCTTCACTGTTTTTTTTTTTTTTGAAAAGACAAAAGAAGCCCTAACCTAAAGGTTAAAATTTTGTGTCCTGAAGAGCAAATCAGTATCTATACCGCAACCCAAAAAACCTAAACGGACCATTTTATCTTCAATCATTCTTTTAATGTCAAATGTATCTCACGAAAAAGACAATCCTACCCCCAACTGTATGCTTAATAAGTTTTTTTGGCAAGGACAATCACATCATTACACTGCTCTAATCCATAATAATTTGTGTTTGGGTGAACAATAAAATGATGAACAGCACAACACTGATTCTTTTTAGTATATTGTGTATATATATAGCCTCATTAAATGGCTAGATATTTTGTTTTGAGTTTTTTTTTTATCTAGAAAATCAAGTTTCAATTTGTTTTCATATGGAAACAAACAAATAATATTCTAGTAACCCAAATCAACCAATTTTTAACCCCAACACATCCTCCAACCAGTAAGAAAATCAAAATTAAATTGAATAAAAAATATTATTGGGATTTGATTTACTTTTTTATGCAAGATAAAAGTTTCAGACCACTTTCATGAAACTCTACTTTAGAAAATAAACTCTTGATATCAACATTAATATTTTTTTGTGGTTATATTGTGACTGAGTGATTGTTTTTTTTCCTCGTGATTCACACCCAAAACAAAAAAAGATTAATATTAATGACAAT